>ENA-OSEO01006158-OSEO01006158.1-sediment-metagenome-genome-assembly--contig:-NODE-6158-length-10964-cov-3.535225_pt1 | contig 10964 bp, 12 predicted proteins | sample MGYA00237883_ERZ534232 | MGnify/ENA metagenome assembly ERZ534232
GACGGACTGGTGGGGAAGAATTTTTCGAAGGCCCTCTCGTTCTATCTCGATCGTTCAAGGGAATACCTGAAGACGATTCAGGGCATGGAAAGGACAGCAAAGAGATGACGCTCATTATAGCCCATCGCGGCGCGCGCAGCAGTGCCCCGGAAAACACCATGGCGGCCGCTCGAGCGGCAATCGCCGCCGGCGCCGATCGCTGGGAGACCGATGTAACGGTGACAAAAGACGGTGAGATGGTGCTGTTCCACGATGCAACACTCGCGCGTACCACCGATGCGCCGGACCGTTTCCCCGGGCGCGAACCGTGGAACAGCTGCGAATTCACCCTGGATGAGATCCGTTCGCTGGACGCCGGTTCCTGGTACGCGCGGACCGATCCTTTCGGCCTGATCGCGGCGGGTGAGGTCGGAGAGGAAACATGGTCCACCTACCGTGGCGAGCAGATCCCCACGCTGGACGAAGTCCTCCGGTTTACCCGCGATACCGCCTTCTCCGTTAATCTGGAATTGAAGCGCCTCTCCCCGCCCCTCCGGGGATTTCCCCTTGTTGAACGGGTCCTGGCGATGATCGATACCCTGGAAGTGGACCACGGACTGGTGATTCTCTCTTCATTTCACCACGAGTGGCTGCGCGAGATTCAACAACGCGCCCCCTCAATCCCGGTTCAAGCCCTGATTGGTGATTCTCAAACTGTACTCCCGGACTGGGAGACAGATGTGGAATTTAAGACCTACAATGTACTGAGCGTCCTGATGAACGAAGACCAGATCCACGATCTAGCCCGGCGGGGGATATCCGTGAATCTCTTCACCGTGAATACGGAGGAGGAAATGCTCCGGTTTGCGCGGGCGGGGGTGGCCGGTTTGTTCACGGATTTCCCGCAGCGTGCGGTCAAGCTGCTCCGAGAAACACAGGGATGACCGTTCACATCGTTTGAAGCGGCCCTTCCGGGCTTGCGTTGCTCCCGGTATTTTAGTAAGCAGGAACACAGTATCGGGCAGTTTTCCTATGGGATGATCCTCATGATACGAACGGATGTCATAATTATCGGCGGAGGCTCCACGGGATGCGGGATAGCGAGAGACCTCGCCCTGAGAGGAATAGAGCACTGTCTGATCGAGCGGGGAGATTTTGCCACCGGGGCGACGGGTGCGTGCCACGGACTGCTTCACAGCGGGGGCAGGTACGCGGTGAACGATCCCGAAGCGGCAGCCGATTGCTTTGCCGAAAATACGATCCTGCAAAAGATCGGCAGGAAATGTGTGGAGCGGACAGGAGGGCTCTTTGTCCGTCTACCCGGCGATTCGAAGCGATACCGGGACACCTTTCTGAAAGGGTGCGGGGTGGTCGGAATCACCACCGAGGAGCTTTCTCCGAGCCGGGCCCTCGATCTCGTCCCGGCGCTCAACCCGTCCCTGGAGGAGGCGATCAGGGTTCCCGACTGTTCCATTGATCCCTTCAGATTGTGCATGCTCAACATCACCTCATCCCAGAAGCGGGGCGGTCGCATCCTGACCCACCACACGGTGACGGACATTATCAGGGAACATGGGCGGTGCGTGGGGGTCACGGCCCGGGAAGAGATCACCTCCGGCGTCAAGGAAATCAGAGGAAAGATCATCATCAATGCCACGGGAGCGTGGGGGAATCAGGTGGCGCGCCTGGCCGGCGGCAGCGTGCCCATAACCCTTTCAAAGGGCAGTCTGGTTGTCACCAATCATCGGATCACCAATATGGTGGTCAACCGGCTGCGGCCCGCGTCAGACGGCGATATCGTCGTCCCCAATGAGGCAGTCTGCCTTGCCGGCACGACCTCTATTCCCGTTGCCGATCCCGACGGGATCGGTGTCGACCCGGCCGAGGTTGATATAATCGCCACCCAGGCGCAGGAAATGCTTCCCGATTTCGGGGCCACGAGGCTGATCAGGACCTATGCGGGAGTCCGGCCCTTAGTACAGTCAGACGGTGAGAACGGCAGGTCCATATCCCGAGGGTTCCGGATTATAGACCACGGGGACGGGTTGTTCAGCATCGTGGGAGGCAAGCTCACCACCTATCGGCTTATGGCGGAAAAGATGACCGACACCGTCATGGCCGTTTTCGGCCTGAAGAGACCATGCCGGACGGCAGAGCTTCCCCTTGAAGGACAGGAAGAACTGAGCGGATATCCTCTTTCGAAACGGCTGAAAAACCTGGAAGACATCGTGTGCGAATGCGAACTGGTGACAACCGATGCCGTCGAACGAGTAGCCGGTCAGGTCGGGACCCGTCATCTCGGAGACATCCAGCACCGCACGCGCCTGGGAATGGGTCCCTGTCAGGGCGGATTCTGCACCTACCGGGCGCTGGGGATCATGCAGGAAAAGGGAAAAATGACCCCTGAAGAATCGATGGCCATGCTCAGAGCATTCCTCCAGAGACGGTTCAAGGGGATCAAACCCGCTCTCTGGGGCGATCAGCTCCGCGAAGAGCAGCTGATAGAGAGCATCTATCTGGGTATTCTGAATATGGAGCAGGAACAATGAACGCCGCGTACGATGCCGTGATCATAGGCGGGGGCATATCGGGAATGATGGCGGCGATCACGCTGGCGGGACGAGGGAAAAGGGTCGCGGTTGTTTCGAAGGGCGATCCCGTTTGCTGTTTTTCCACCGGGTGTGTGGATGTGCTCGCGGAGGGGGAAAATCCCCTGAAAGGAATCCGTTCTTTACCGGAGCACCACCCCTATCACCTTGTGGGCGAGACGGGTATCGCGGAGGCGCTGGAGCTGTTCAGGGGGATCATGTCCGAGGAGGGACTGCCCTATGTGGGAGATGTTCATGCGAACAGAAAAGTGCTGACCTCGCTGGGTAGATCCAAGGTGACCTGCCTCGTTCCCGAGACGATGGAATTCGGCGGCGTCGATCCCCATGAATCATTTCATATCCTTTCCTTTCACAAGATGAAGGACTTCTATCCCCAGTACATTACATCGCGCTGCGAAAAGTCGGCATATTCAACCTTTGACGCAGGCATCACCACTACGGCGGGGATCGCCGAATGTTTCGAAGACGGCGGTTTTCTCGATACGTTCGTGGCGTGGGTGCGCGGACGTGCCATACAAGAAGAACGGATCGCCGTTCCGGCCGTTCTGGGAAGGCGCAACTGCGGTGCGGTATACCATCGGATAGGCGCCGAATGCGGGAGAAGGGTCTTTGAGATTCCTACCCTCCCCCCTTCCATGCCGGGACTGCGGCTGTTCGGCGGCCTGAAAAACGCCCTCCTCCGGCGGAAGGGAGACGTGTACTGGGGAGGGGGAATATACAGCGTTGAAAAGCTCAATGATCAGATCGAGGCCGTGACCCTGACGGGTCCGGGGAGAAACACGCGCGTGGAGGGAAAGGCATTTATCCTCGCCACCGGATCATTTGTCAGCGGCGGCCTCCAGGCATCGAGAGACGCCGTCATGGAGACCGTATTCAATCTGCCCGCTTATTTCCCCGGCACACGGGATGTCTGGTTCCAGGATGATTTCTTCGCCGCCGGGCATGAGATCGAGAAGGCGGGTATACGGGTAGACGCGTCGTTCAGGCCGCTCGGCACGGAGATTGAAAATCTGTTCGTGTGCGGGAGCGTCCTGGCCTTTTCGGAGGTGATGAAATACCGGTGCGGCCACGGCATGGCCATTGCCACGGGAGTGGCTGCCGCGAAGACGTGTATGGGGGCGTACGATGCCGTTTGATTTTCAGCATTGCATCCGATGCACCATCTGCGTGGCAAACTGCCCCGTATTCAAAGTGGATCCGGCCTTTCCCGGTCCCAAGCAGGCCGGTCCCGACGCCGAGCGGTTCCGTTCTGATGACGACCCCTCCATTGACCGCTGGATACGCCTGTGCAGTCAGTGCAAGCGATGCGAGGTGGCCTGCCCGTACGGAGTGAATCCCGCTGAAATCATCCTCAGAGAACAAACGCGATACGGCCAGCGGCATTTCAGATCGTTTGCCCAGAGGCTCTTTGCCCATACCTATTGGGTGGGAATCGTCAGTTCGATTTTCGCACCCGTGGTCAATCTGCTGGCCCCGGGAACATTCGTCAAGAAGGTGCTGTCGCTGTTCGGCATATCAACCGCCATCCCCTTCCCCCGCTATTATTTTCATACCATGGGCAGGAGCTGGAGATGGAAAGGGAGCCGGAAGAGCCGCAAGAAGGCAGTTTTTTTCTACGGTTGTTTTATCAACTCCAACCAACCCCATATCGGCCGAGGGGTGCGCGACCTTCTCGCATCGCTGGGCGTCCGGGTCGTTATCCCCCGGCAGGTCTGCTGCGGTCTCCCCGCCCTGGGCAATGGAGACCTAGAGACCGCCAGACGGTTCGCGCTGAAGAATACCCGCATACTCGCCGGGTATATCGACAAGGGATTCGATGTGATCTATACGTGCACCTCCTGCGGACTTTCCCTCACGCGGGACTATCCGGGTATCCTCGATATTGCCGACGGTAAAAAGGTGGCGGAAAACAGTTATAACCTCCACGAATATATCCTGAAACTCATGGACGAGGAGTATATCAGGTCGGACTTCGATCCGCTGCGCCGACGGGTGGCGTATCACATTCCCTGCCACTTGCGGGCCCTGGGGATCGGATACCCCGCCGCCCGTCTTTTCGAAAAGATCCCCGGCCTTGAGGTGCATATCCTTGAGGACAACTGCTGCGGTCTTGCCGGAAGCTACGGATTTAAAAAGTCCAATGAACATACCTCGACGACACTGGGGACCGACGCGGCGCGGGCGATCAAGGCCGTCGATCCGGACATCCTGGTGACGGACTGCGGGGCGTGCAAGATGCAGCTGGGATATTGTTCCGGCGTCCCCGTTTGCGATCCCTCGGAGATACTCAGAGAATCCCTGAACGTCACAGATGCCGGCATCTGACGCCGCGGTAGTTTAAAAACATTGACATCCCGCGAGTGACCTTTTAGAATCCGCATACTCATCAGGCACAATAACAGGCCAGGGGTCATGCGCCCCTGCCGGACGCAATATCAAATCCATCAGAAAAGGAGTATCGGAGATGTCGTACACGTATGTTTTGCTGGAGAAGGAAGAAGGTATCGGCGTTCTTACCATCAATCGTCCTGAAGCCCTGAACGCCCTGGATGTGAATGTCCTGGAGGATCTCAGGCGGGCGATCGGCGATATCGCCGGCGATGATGCAATTCAGGTGTTGATCATCACCGGGGCGGGAGAAAAATCCTTTGTCGCCGGGGCGGACATCAAGTTCATGCAGACCTTGAGCCCCTTGGAGGCAAGGGCGTTTGGCATGGTGGGCCAGAGGGTTTTCAGGGAGCTCGAAAAAATGGAAAAGCCGGTCCTCGCCGCCATAAACGGATTCTGTCTGGGTGGCGGGTGTGAGCTTGCCATGTCGGCCGACATCAGACTTGCTTCGGAGAAAGCCAAATTCGGGCAGCCCGAGGTGGGACTCGGGGTAATTCCAGGATACGGTGGAACGCAGCGCCTTCCCCGGTTGGTCGGCGAAGGACGGGCCATGGAACTCTGCCTGACAGGGGGGATGATAGACGCTCAGGAAGCGTATCGTATCGGCCTTGTCAACCATGTGCATCCGGCCGAGGAACTGATGAACGCCGCCAGGGAGATGGCCCGTCGCATCGCGAAAAATGCCCCCGTAGCCGTCAGAAACTCAAAGGTGGCGATTAACCGGGGAATGCAGGTCGATATCGACACGGCGATGGCGATAGAGTCCGATCTTTTTGGTCTCTGTTTCTCAACAGCGGATCAGAAAGAAGGTATGGACGCCTTTGTCAATAAGAGGAAGGCCGCTTTTCAGGGAAAGTAAGGGCTGAATCGTACAACAGTTTCATCGCCTCACCATGACAAAGCCGGACATAGGCCGAGGAGGAGCACCCTATCCGTCTTTTCTCCCCCAGTCATAGGGGATATCGTTGTCATGGGGGTGGACGCGGAACTCGTCAGGCTGGGCGTAGTCGTACACCTCCGTGGGGGTATTGATAACGATGGCCTCGTCCGGCGAGACGCACTTGAATCCGTGATAGACATACCGGGGAATGTGCACGAGAATCGGGTTGTGCTCACCGGCGAAAAATTCATTCACCTCCCGGAACGTGGGAGAATCCCCCCGCCCGTCATACAGGACGATCTTCATGGTCCCTTTTACCACGGCCATGTTGTCGTCCTGTTTTTTGTGGTAGTGCCACCCCTTGACCACGCCCGGGTAGGCGGTTGTCATGTAGACCTGACCGAATCCGGAAAACTGTTCATCATCGCGGCGGAATATCTCCATCAACCGTCCGCGCTCATCGGGGATGACCCTCAGCTTCTTGATCGTTACGCCCTCTATCATGTCCTTCTCCTTATACGTTATTCGCGCCGGTCTTGGCGACCATGTTTCCGGCGTACTGGAGGGATGCAAAGGTTCCCGCGTCGGTCCACCACCCGTCCAGGATATCGTGCGTGATGGCCCCCTTGCCGATATAGTAGTTGTTCACATCGGTTATTTCCAGCTCTCCCCGCGCGGAGGGTTTCAGTGTCCTGATGAAATCGAAGACCGTGTTGTCGTACATATAGATGCCGATGACGGCGTACGAGGAAGCGGGATGATCTGGCTTTTCATCGATTCTGACGATCCTGCCGTTCTCGAACGTCGGGACACCGAAGCGCTGGGGGTCGTGAACCTCCTTGAGGAGCACCTTGGCTCCCTCTTTCTGTTGCTTGAAGTCCCTGACCGCCTGTATGATATTTTTTTCGATAATATTGTCGCCGAGGATAACGACGATCTTGTCCCGGTCCGCGAAGAACTCCGCCAGACTCAGGGCGGCGGCTATCCCCCCTTCCCCCTCCTGATAGGTGTAGTTCAGGTGCCTGAGACCGAACTCCTTTCCGTTTCCCAGTAGTTTCAGGAAATCGCCCGCGCTGTTCCCCCCCGTTACGATCAGTATCTCATCGATGCCGGCATTGACCAGTGTGGTGATGGGGTAATAGATCATGGGCTTGTCGTAAATGGGAAGCAGATGTTTATTCGTGACCTTCGTCAGCGGGTGCATCCTGGTGCCGAGCCCCCCCGCGAGCACAACGCCTTTCATAGGTAACTCCTCTCTCAGAGAATCATCGTTGCCCTCATAACATATTTACGGGAGACGTGACAACCGGATAATCCTTGACGGGACGTCGAGGATAATGGGGAGCCGTTCAGAACGGTTCCTTTTCTTTACATGTTCCCTTCCCTATAGTATATGCCTTGCGAATATATCAGGTCCGGTGTGATGCCATGACAGACGAAGACTATATGAAACAAGCGCTGGCTCTTGCCCGCAGGGGTGAGGGATGGACCAGCCCGAACCCGATGGTGGGAGCCGTCATCGTCAGGGATGGAAAGGTCATGGGAACGGGATACCACCGGCGGTTCGGCGAGGCACACGCGGAAGTCAACGCGATCAACGCGGCGGGTGGCGGTGCGGAAGGGGCGACCCTGTATGTGACACTCGAACCCTGTTCCCATCATGGAAAAACCCCTCCCTGTGCAGACAGGGTTATTGACGCCAAGGTATCACGGGTGGTGGTGGGGTGTGTCGACCCCAACCCTCTGGTCGCCGGCACGGGAATCAAAAAATTACGCGATCACGACATCATTGTAGATGTGGGAATGCTCGCGCCTCAGTGCGAGGCGCTGAACGAGTCCTTTTTTACCTTCATGCGAACCGGCATCCCCTTTGTCACCGTGAAATACGCTCAGACCCTTGACGGCCGCATCGCAACTTCCACAGGCCACTCCCGTTGGGTCAGTTCGGAGCTCTCTCTCAGATTCGCCCATCGCCTGCGGGGAACGCACGACGCCGTTCTCGTCGGGATCGGGACGGTGATAGCTGATAATCCGGATCTCAGGGTGCGTCTGGTCAGGGGACGGAATCCGCTGCGGGTTGTGCTGGATCCTGATTTCCGCATACCGCAGGACGCACGCGTGCTTGATAACCGGGATGCAGCGCGGACACTGATCGTCGGGGGCGCTCCGGGCGGAGAGGACGGGGGTTCCCTGCTGAAGGAACGAGGAATAGAAACGCTGTCTGTCGAGAGGACCACCGGCTCCCTTGATCTGAAGGCGCTCCTGGCGGCGCTGGGGAAACGGCAGGTCTCTTCGGTGCTGGTTGAGGGGGGAGCGAGAGTTATCACTTCATTCGTGAAAGAAGGGCTTGTCGACCGGATGATCGTGATCACCGCCCCGAAGATAGCGGGTCGCGGGATCGAGGCGGTGGGCGATCTGGGAATAGAGCGGATGGACGAAGCCATTCCGCTTCGCTTTGAACGAATTGTGCGAAGGGGAGACGACGTCATCATGTACCTGAGAAAATCCTTGGCGGGACGTCGAGGAAAAGGGGACCGGTGAAATGCCCTGGTATGCCGTCTACACAAAGAGCCGTTTCGAAGACAGGGTATACGCCGGGCTGGTTCAGCGGTCGGTGGAGACCTTCCTCCCCAAGATAGAGGTGTGGAGCCGGCGGAAGGACAGACGAAAGAGAATAAAGATTCCCATGTTCTCTGGGTATCTCTTCGTGGATTTCCCCGAATATACCAACGAACGGAAGCTGACCGTCCTCACCATCCCCGGCGTGGTCAAGATGCTGGGGAGGCCGGACAGCCACGAGCCGATTCCTGTCCCTGAGGTCCAGATAGACGCCATCAAGCGCCTGATCGAATCGGATGTGGAGATACAGCCCTGCCTGTATCCGAAGACGGGGGAACGGGCGAGGATAACGGACGGGCCCTTCCGGGGGATCGAAGGGATCGTGGTGCGGGCCGATTACCATCGCCATCTCTTCGTTGTGTCCATAGATCTGCTTCAGCGCTCCGTTGCCATCAAACTCGAAGAGTTCCAGATAGAGAAGGTGTAATCTCTTGAAGATGCTGGTTTTTTGAACGGTTCATGGGAGGGAAGATCCGGTGAACGCCTCCCTGGCCTCATCCATGAGGAGTCGCTCGCGGCCCTTGTATTTGGGTGACAGGTGAAATATGCGCATATCCTTCACCCCTGCCTCGCGCGCCAAGCACCCCGCCTGCCGCGCCGTCAGGTGATACTTCGCGGCCGCTATATCGGCGTCTTCTTCAAGAAACGGGGCCTCGATGAAAAGGATGTCCGATCCCTCCGCCAGCGCAATGATCTTGCGCGCGTTATCGGTATTGTAAACCGCATCGGCGATGTATGAAACCTTCTGTCCCGGTGTCATCCTGACGAGTTTTTGCAACTCGCCGAGGGGCGCTGTGCCGGTACTTCCGTCCTTCAGCCGCACCTCCACGGGGACGACATCCCCTTTCCCCTCGCGGATGTCGTCTTTCAGACGCACGAGCCAGTTGCCGGGGGCGAGCCCCATCTCGTCAAGGGCGTTTTTCATGATATTGATCTGCGTTTTTTCCTTCATCGTGTAGGCAAGGGACGGGACTTTGTGGTCAAGGAAGGCCGCCCGCACCGTGAAACGCTTTTCGTCGACCAGCGGGTTTGTGAACCGTTCCGTGGCCGTTCCCTCAGCCCTGAAGCCGCCCCGGCAACTGTAGCGTGTTTCCCGCCGTTGCGTCTCATCGACCTCAACGACCCGTATGATGAAGTCGTTCGTGTAATTGCGGACGAGATTCCATGTGTAGGCAGACAGTTTCCCTTCCACGTTTTTCGTGAATCCCGGCGGGCCGAAGAGGGACAGGCGCATGTCCCTCCCGAGACAGATCCGCAGGAGATGGTCGAAACCGATGAAGTGATCCATGTGGGTGTGGGAGATGAAGATATAATTGGCCCTGAGTATCTGCCGCGGCGCGAGGCGATGGATCTCGCCCAGATCGAACAGAAGCGCCTCGTTTCTATACTTGAACTTCACATAAACTCCCGGGTCTCCGGAAGGCTCATTTATCAGGTGCACGCTGAACATATCTCACTATAGATGAACCGCTCAAAGTGTGTCAAGACATTGAAAACCCCTTGACACGCCTCCGTGCTGGTGGGGTATCATCCCGGGTCATGGGACTGTTCGCCGTTTCGCAGCATAAAGAGGAAGCTCTGCTTATCCGGATGGAGAAGCTAGGCATCCGGGAGGAGGATCTCCGCGAGACCTTTGTCAGGGCGTCAGGTCCGGGAGGGCAGAAGGTGAACAAGACCTCCTCCTGCGTGTTTCTCCTGCATGTCCCGACCGGGCTTTCGGTGAAATGCGCAAGCGAGCGGTCACAGGCGCTGAACCGATTTATCGCGAGACGCATCCTTGTCGACCGGATAGAGAGGATACGGAAGGGACGCGCCAGTCTCCAGCGCCAGAAGATTGAAAAGATAAAACGTCAGAAGCGAAAACGGTCAAAGAGGGCCCAGGAGAAGGTGCTTCGTTTGAAGCGCATGCAGGCGGAAAAGAAGGCTCTCCGATCGAAGATCCCCCCAGGCCATGAATGATCGTCACCATTCGACCTGCTCACACGAATACGCTGTGCCTGCCGGACCGGGCCTGCACGGTGCAATAAAAAAGGAGGGACTCGGTATCAGTCCCTCCCCTGTTTGATGCAGTATCGAATGTACCGCTAGCCCGCCACATACTTGATCAGCGGATTGGCGTACAGGATGACCAGCGAGACAACCAGCGCGTAGATCGCGATGGATTCGGTCATAGCCATACCGACGAGCATGGTGAGCATGATCTTACCCTGGGCGTCGGGATTTCTGCCGACGGAATTCGCCGCGCCACCGGTCGCCTGCCCCATGCCGCTGCCCGCGCCGATCGCGCCGAAACCCATTGCGATGGCCGCGGCGATAACGCTGCACGCGACAACGAGGGCCTTGTTGTTCGCGAGCGTATCGGGTGATGCCTCTGCGGCAAGCGCGACGGCCGCGGTTACGAATAAGAACCCTGCGGTTGCCATGAAAATGGTGATGCCTTTTAACGATTTCCTCATGATACGTACCTCCTGCCGGTTATGTATTATGCG
>ENA-OSEO01006160-OSEO01006160.1-sediment-metagenome-genome-assembly--contig:-NODE-6160-length-10960-cov-3.367546_pt1 | contig 10960 bp, 8 predicted proteins | sample MGYA00237883_ERZ534232 | MGnify/ENA metagenome assembly ERZ534232
TGGACGGCCCCCGGGGCGAGGCCACCGTCCTGGGCGTGCCGGCCTGCGCGCTCTTTTTCCAGGCCACGGCCCTGGATGTGGTGCTGCCCCGGGTGCTAACCGGTGAGCGCTTCACCCGGGAAAAAATCGCGGCCCTGGCCCATGGCGGCCTCTGCCACCAGTGTCCGGGGGGCTGCCGCTTCCCGGCCTGCGGTTTCGGGCGGGGGGTATAGTTAGACCAAAGCGGCCCTGCCTGGGGCTGGGCCGGGCGGAAAGGCGGTTTTGATGATCAGCGCGCTCAGACGGTGGTTTTTGTTCCTTCCCCTGGCCTTCTTGGCCGCCTGCGCCCTGCCTCCTTCCGGCGAATACTCCGCCGCGGACTACTATGCCGACGAGGACCTCATGAACCGGGCCCGTTCCTTTCACTACCAGGACACCTACAATGTCTATGACAACGAGTTCATCTTCGACCGCGACCAGGTGAGCGTGAAGTTCTCCGTGTATCCGGACACGGACTACCATTTCGGGCTGACCCTGGCCAACCAGACCGACGAGCCCTTGGTCATAGACTGGAACCGGATCGAATACATTGACATAAAGGGACGGCCGCACAGCGTGATCCACCAGGGCATAAGCTACCTGGAACCGGTGAGCGCCCAGGCGCCCACCACGGTTCCCCCCCGCGGCACCATCACCGACCTTCTGCAGCCCGCCGACCGCCGGCAAATCGATGGGGTCTGGCGGCTGGCCCAACTCGACCCGCCCGACCCCAAGGTGGATTATTACGAGGATACGGTGACCATCGTGATGCCCATCAAGGCCTTGGGGGTGTTTAGGGATTACCGGTTTACGCTCTCCATCGGTCAATTCATGCCCGGCGCCATAGACGATCCCAGCGGAATCTGAGCGCGGCGATCTGGAAAACTAGCAACCGGGATGCCCCACCCGGCAGCTTGCTGCGAAGCGGTTAATTTTATTCTGCAAACATGGTTTGACCTGGCAAAGAAAGCTGCCTTATTATGCCCTAAGCGGGGTAAGGAATTATAAATCCAAGTAAAGGAAGCCTTGCGCCATGACCATTAGACTGCCGAGCGTTTTGGTTTGATCCTGCTTTTGGCAACGGTGGGTGGTGTGGGGGCGGCCCGGGCTTGATAGCATACCACCCTGACCTCGGCGGCGGATATTTGGCACCATGACTATACCACGGGGGCCTAATTGTTCAGCTGTTGCGGTGCCGCCACTGGCTGCATGAACCTGCGCGGCCTGGAGAAGCAGAACCTCCCGGAGGGCTACAGCGTCAACGGGCTAAGCAACCTCAAGACCTGCAAGGGCAGCCATGACTTCCCCAGGAATGAAAACCGCCAAGCGGAATTCATGGGTCATGTGATAGGGTTGACCGTTTTCAATAGCCGTAGCGTGATAACGTGCTTTCTTTCGTTCCCGTGATTTATGTTTACCTTAGCTGGGGGGCAAACCATGCCCGATTCTGATCTGTCGCGGCCGGAGCAATCCTCTGCTAGCGGTGTGCGAAAGCTGGGCGGCGCGGCTTTGGCCGCCGCTGGTTTGGCGGGCCTTTATTGGCTGAGCCAGTCGCACTACCTGCTCTTTCACAGCGTAATAGAAGGCTATTCAACGGTTATTGCCTTTGCCATCTTCATCCAATGCTGGAACGCCCGCCGGTATATGGACAGCGCCTACCTTGTTTTTCTGGGCATAGCCTATCTATTTGTGGGTCTGCTGGATCTGTTGCACGCCTTGGCCTATCAGGGGATGGGGGTCTTCTCCGTGCAAGGGGCGAATCTTCCCACCCAATTGTGGGTGGCCGCCCGCTATCTGGAGAGCCTGTCAATCTTAATCTCATTCATATTGATTGGCAGAAAACCAGCGCCTTATTTCACCCTAGCCGCGTTTGCCATAGTTACGTCTTTAATGATCTTGAGCATTTTTTACTGGCATACGTTTCCCGATTGTTATCTTACCGGCCTGGGGCTCACTGCTTTTAAAAAAGTAAGCGAATACGTGATTTCCGCTGTTTTACTTGTTGCCATAATAGTGCTTTACCGCAAAAGGCAAACCGTAGACTCGCAAGTCCGCAAGCTGCTTTACTGGTCAATCGTTATGACCATTTTTGCTGAATTGGCCCTAAGCGCATATACCAGCGTCTATGGCTTTAGCAATATGCTGGGGCATCTCTTTAAAATCGTGTCTTTTTACTTGCTTTACAAAGCCATCGTCGTCCCCAGCTTCACCAAGCCGCTTGACCTTTTGTTTCATGAAGTAACGAGGCAGGACCTTAAATTGAAAGAAGATTTGGCAACCATAAAGGCGCTGGAAAAGGAAAGGGAAGCTGTTCTTTCCATGCTGGTGCATGACATGAAGACGCCCTTGGTTAGCATCAAAGGTTTTTGCAGCCTACTGCTCAAGAAACAAAACAGCCTGGGTGAGGATAAATTTCAGCAATACACGAATATAATCTTTCGCCAAAGTGAGCAATTGGAAAAATTGATTCTGGATTTCCTGGACTCAGCTAGAAGCGGAGACGCCAGGCTGCCTTTGAACCTGGAAGATGTTGACTTGGCGGAATTGGTAAGAGATGCCGCGCAAGGCTTTGGGGCCCGCTGCGAAAAGAATGGTCAAAGAATTGAAACCAATTTCCAGGAGCCGGTCGCCAAGGCCTCGGTGGACCGCGCCCGCCTGCAAAGGGCCTTGGGCAATTTAATAGACAATGCCATCCGCTTCTCTCCTGCAAACGGCAAAATATTCGTGCGGCTTTTCAGAAAAAATCAGGCGTATTTGCTGGAAGTGGAAGACCAGGGACCCGGCATTGCCGAGGATGATCTGGCGAAATTGTTCACGCCATTTTTCAGGGGCAAGAAGCAAGCTGATCCGCATGGCTATGGGCTGGGCCTGGCCGGGGTTAAGACCATAGTGGAAAGCCACGGAGGCAAGATCAAGGTTAGAAACAACCCGACAGGCGGCGCGGTTTTTACCATAATTTTGCCTGCCGGTAAGCAGCCTTAACCCTGGAATCCGGCAACCGCCGGTTGCTGTGCAACCCAGATAAAGAGTTAGCCGGGGCGCCTGCGAATGACCTTTATTCGGAGGTTTCACATATGACCAAAACATACAAAGGCGTAATTCAACATTTCGAAGCGGCGCCGGAGCGCGTTCGAGACTACTTCCCAAAGTTGGTGGAACTTATTGAGAGGTATCCATGGGAGGTTTCGGTAAGCTATATATTCTCGCGCGTCGAACAGGCGAAGCGAATGACGATCTATTGTGGAATCCTCAAACTTCACTGGTGCGAAAAATCACTCACATGGAAACTGGTAAATGAAGACCATCTTGCTAGAAAACGCTTCAGAGATTTGTTCAGAGTAGTGTTTGGCAGAAAAATTCCTGATAACCTCATCTCCAAACTTGAAAAGGGCGAAGCCGTGCGGGACAAAATCGCGCATGGCATGAAATGGGAGCAAAAAGAAGTACGAGAGGGACTTACTGCCATCATTGATTTTGCCAAGGAGTTCAATGAGTTTGTTGCCGCAATTCCCGAAGCCGGATTTCAACCATTTGGTAATTTGCGAGGCTTCAAAGGCCGAAAAGAACCACTTACCAAAGAAACCACAAGGTGGGTACTACGCGGCATGGGCATCCCGCAAAAAAGTGAAAGCTAACTAGTCGGCTACAATCTTCACCCTTACACCAACTCCACCGGCGCTTGCCCATACATCTCAATTTTTAAGCTGACTTGAGGAAAAGCTCGGCTTGTCAGGTCACGTCCACCCGGTAGATGGCGCCGGGGCCGGCGTCCTGGGCCTGGTTGGAGACAAGCCCGCTGCCGTAGTACAGCTCATCGCCCACCACGGCGGTCCGAAGCTCCCAGAAGCCCGTGCCCTCCACGCGGCCCGCCTCCTTGAGCGTGACCCTGCCGTTTTGCACGCTGGCCTCGTAAAAGAGGGTCGCGGCCTCGGTGACCGGCTGGTTGTCGCCCACGGCGCCGCCCTGCTCGGCCACCGGCACGATCACCTTGCCCGTCTTGGGATGCACGTTAAGCTCGCCGCAGCGGCCCAGCTTGCTTAGGCTTTTCCCCTGGGCGTCCTGGTACTGGCATTCCTTCCAGTTCTGCAGGTCGTTGAAGCTGCTGTAGTAAACGTGGCCGGTCTCGGAGGCGAAATAGGCGATGCCGGCGGTGGGGTCCACGGTCATATAGCCCCAGCCCGCGAACTCGGCCACCTTTTTCACCGTGCCGTCCGCGCTGACCGTGTGCAGGCGGGTTTTGTCATAGGTGCCGCTGGCGATGAGCTTGGTGCCCTGGTTGCTGCCCTTGGTGATCACCCCCATGCTGGTGGGGAAGAGCATGTCATCGGGCGCGGCCAGGACCTCCCAGGAACCGTTTTTGTATTGCAGTACACAGCCCGGGTGCTCGTCATTGCCGAAGCCCAAGAACTGCTCGCCGGTGGTCGGGCTCTTGTAGCCGAAGCCCCACTTGAGGTTTTTGTAGCTGTGGGGGCAGATGTCGCTGAAGTCGTTCTTGGTCCAGGGGCCGTCCGGGCTGGTGGCGGTCCAGTCCACCATGCCGTCCCAGGCTTCCACCACCATATGCAGGGTCCCGTCGGAGGAAAACCCGTAGTTGCCGCTTTCCGCCTGCTCGCCCAAAACGCTGCGCAGGCGCAGACCCTCTCCCTCCGAATAGGTGAAGACCGGGGTGCAATCCATGTTACGGCTTATCATGCTGAAGACCAGTTCGTCGCCGTCGCCGAACATGGCCATGGGCGCGCGGGCGGTCTGGGCCACCATCACCGCGTTGTACTTGTCCGAGCCGGAGGTGGTGGAATAGACCCCGCTTACCCCGTTTACGGACGAGGACGCGCCCGCGCCGTACCCGTAACGGTAGCCGCTCAAGCCGGCTGCATAAAAATTCCCGCCCGCCGGCGGCAGGGCGGTCAAGCGCACCAGGGGCGAACTGGAGCTTAGGGACTGGGCCGCAGGCTGGCTGGAAAGGGCGCGCTTGAGGTAACTCTGGAAATTTCCATTGGTTTTAACGCTGCCCAAGGTGCGCCCATCGGGAGTTTGGTAGGGGGTCACTATTTTGGCGTACTGAACCGGGCGGTACAAGCCTGCCTCCTAAGGTCAACAAGATACTGGCAAGAAAGAAGCTAGCAAGATGCCTGCCAGGCCGGGCATGCATTAAAAAGCCAAACAAATCGGCTTGTTATATGATAAGCCCCCCGCCGGGATGGCGGGAAACAGGCAAAACCTAGAGGCCTGGGTCGGCAAAAGGTGCCTACCCGGGGTCGGGCCCATTGGGGGTGCTGCTGGGCGGAAGGGATTTTTCCAGTAAACTATGCGAGTTGCCCGACGGTTCCGTTGCCGGGCAAGCTGGCATTTAAATTGCTTTTTTTAGCGATGATTCATGAGGGAGGCGGCAATGCAGGTGGACAGGCGAGAGCAGCAGACACTTTTCTACCGCAAGCCGCCCTTTGCCATTAAATGCCCCTTGTGCAACTCACCGGATTTGGTGGCGGTTTCTAACGAGGGCCTGTGGGAGGCCATTAAAGTCAAGCTGCTGAAAATGCGCCCTTATCGCTGCCTGGACTGCGACTTCCGATTCGTCCTTTAAAAATCCCCCCAAGGCTTAGCCCTGTTTCCGGGGCAAGGCCGAGGTGTCCTTGGCGCTGAACAAAAGGCAAGGCGTGCCCGATTCCCGCAAGACCACCCGCCAGGGTATCTCTTTGGATTTGAAGCGCATGGCCCGGCAGGCATAGGACCGCTCCTTTTCCCAGGTGATCACCAGGTGACGGCATTTGAAGCAGTTGGGGTGATCCATTTTCAATACGCCACGCAAGGACTGATTACTTTGGAGGGGTCTTTCGCCCCGGGGCGGCGCCTGGCCACGGGCGGCTGGTGCCTTGTTCCGCCCGAATCTTAGGAAAAACGACCTGCCCCTTTACTTGTCCGCCCGGGATTTGCCAACCTAAACTAATAATCATGCGTTTTGTTTGACCCCGCCTGCCGGATTATAGCACGCCGGAGGCTGGACTTTGGACCCGGCTGGACTTATTTTTAGTAAGGATTCGCAAATCAATCACTTAGGGAGGAGAAAGTAAAATGGCGGCAAAAACGGTCAATATTCCCAGCATATCCTGCCATCATTGCCTCATGACCATAAAGCGTGAGGTCAGCGAGATTTCCGGTGTGCAGTCCGTGGAAGGCAGCGTGGAGGACAAGAGGGTCACCATAAGGTGGGAGGAGCCAGCCGACTGGGGTAAGATAGAGGCCGCCTTGAAAGATGCGGGCTACCCTCCCCAGTAGGATCTGAGCAAAAGAGCGGTTTCCATGGCCCAACGAACTTCTGTATTGCCTGTGGTGGGCATGACCTGCGCCCGGTGCGCGGCTGCGGTGGAGCGCGTGCTCACCAAGAAAGTCCCCGGCGTGAAAAGCGCCAGCGTAAACTTCGCCGGGGAGACGGTGAAGGTGGAATACGATCCCGCGGCCACGGACCTTAAAGCCATGGCCGCCGCGGTGGAGGGCGCCGGATACAAGCTGATTTTGCCCGAGGCTAGCAAAAAGGTGCAGCTTCCGGTGGTGGGCATGACCTGCGCCAACTGCGCGGCCGCGGTGGAGCGGACCCTCAAGAAAAAGGTGCCCGGCATAAAGGACGCTCAGGTCAACTTCGCCGCGGAAACCGTCAGCGTGGAATACGACCCCCAACAGACCGATCTTACGGCCATGGCCCAGGCGGTGGCCCAGGCGGGCTACCAGTTGGTGCTGCCGGCCGAGGGCGCGGCACCCGAAGACCAGGAGCAGGCGGCCCGGCAGAGGGAGCTGGCCGCCCAAAAGCGCTATTTCTGGGCGGGGGTTGTTTTCACCCTGCCGTTATTTGTCCTGAGCATGGGCCGCGACTTCGGCCTCTGGGGTCCCTGGTCCCAGGCGGCCTGGGTCAACTGGCTGTTCTGGGCCCTAGCCACCCCGGTGCAGTTCTACACGGGCGGGGGGTTTTACACGGGCGGCTTCAAGAGCCTTAGGAACCGGGCGGCCAACATGGACGTGCTGGTGGCCCTGGGCTCGTCGGCGGCCTATTTTTATTCCCTGGCGCTGCTCATCTTCCCCAGCCTGGGGCACCACGTATATTTCGAGACCTCGGCCGTGATTATCACCCTCATCAAGCTGGGCAAGCTCTTGGAGTCCCGGGCCAAGGGCCAGGCCTCGGCGGCCATCAAAAAGCTCATGGACCTGGCCCCCAAGCTGGCCCATGTGCTGGACGAAGAAGGCAATGAGAAGGAGGTGCCGGCCGGGCAGGTGCGCCCGGGCCAGGTGGTGGTGGTGCGGCCCGGCGAGTCCATCCCGGTGGACGGGGTGGTCCTAAAGGGCCATTCGGCCGTGGACGAGAGCATGATGACCGGCGAGTCCCTACCCGTGGACAAGAAAGAGGGAGACCACGTCTTCGGCGCCACGGTTAACCATCAGGGGCTTTTGCAGATCAAGGCCACCGGGGTGGGCGCGGACACCGCCCTTTCCCAGATCATACGCCTGGTGCGCCAGGCCCAGGGTTCCAAGGCCCCCATCCAGCGCCTGGCCGACCAGGTGGCCGCCGTGTTCGTGCCGGCCATCATCGCCATCGCCGGGCTCACCTTGATTATCTGGTGGATAAGCGCCGGCCAGTTCGTGCCCGCCATGATCCGCATGGTGGCCGTGTTGGTCATCGCCTGCCCCTGCGCCCTGGGCCTGGCCACGCCCACGGCCATCATGGTGGGCACCGGCAAGGGCGCCCTGATGGGCATTCTCTTTAAAAACAGCGAGGCCTTGGAGACCGCGCAGCGCCTGGACACCATCATGTTCGACAAGACCGGCACCATCACCCAGGGCAAGCCGACCCTGACCGACTGGCTGCCGCTTGGTCAAGACGGCGAGAAGGCCCTGCGGCTGGCGGCCGGGGCCGAGGCCGGCTCGGAGCACCCCGTGGCCCGGGCGGTGGTGGAAGGCGCCTTAAAAAGGGGCATCAACTCGCCGAAGCCGGAGGAGTTTTCCGCCCAGAGCGGTTTGGGGGTCAGCGCCGTGGTGGAGGGGAGAAAGGTCAGGGTGGGCAAGCCGGACTGGTTCCGGGAAAACGGGTCCCTGGACCAGGAGGCCGAAGATTGGATAGACAAGCTATCCTCCCAGGGCAAGACCGTGATGCTGGCCGAGGTGGAGGGCCGGCTGGCCGGGATTCTGGCCGTGGCCGACCAGGAAAAGCCCGGCGCGGCCCAGGCCATAGGCCAATTGCGGGAGATGGGCATAACGCCGGTGATGCTAACCGGAGACAACCCGCAGGCGGCTAAAGCCATCGCCGCCAAGGTGGGCATCGCAAAGGCGGTGGCCGGAATCCTGCCCGAAAACAAAGGGGCCGAGGTTAAAAGGGCCCAGGCCCAAGGGCATGTGGTGGGCATGGTGGGCGACGGCATTAACGACGCCCCGGCCCTGGCCCAGGCGGACGTGGGCATCGCCATCGGCAGTGGTACGGACGTGGCCATGGAGGCCAGCGACCTCACCCTGGTGGGCGGCGAGCTGAGCGGGGTGGCCAAGGCCATAAGCCTTTCCCGGGCCACCATGCGCACCATCAGGCAAAACCTTTTTTGGGCCTTTTTCTACAACCTTATCCTGGTGCCCGTGGCCGCGGGCGCCTTGCACGGCCTGGGCTGGATACCGTCTTTTATCCGCGATTTGCATCCGGTGATGGCCGCCGGCGCCATGGCCTTTTCCAGCGTAACCGTGGTGCTGAACAGCCTGCGCCTCTCCCGGGCCCGCCTGTGAGGGCCGCCAATAATTTTTGGCAATAATTTCGATGAAATGAATTGATCGTCCGCGGGAAGAGGCCTGGATTTCCCCCGCTCTTTTCCCGTCGATTGGCCGGACGATGCCGGCCTGTCCAGAAAATCCCTTGAATTGGTAGGGTGTATTGGGGCCTTGACCAGGGTCAAAATAAGGTATTCAACTGTCCCGATTGAGGTATATACCCTATTATCATTTAGAAGATATATTCCTATTCTATCGGCCGCAAAATGGTGGCATTTAATCGGGGAAAAGCTAAGAAGTCATTAGATTTTTCCCCCCCGGTGCAAAATTCACAATCTGTCTTGCACGTTAGCTGACGTAGGAATCGACGTTTTCCTGTACGAATGTTGTAGCCATACGAGCGGCATAAGTGTATATATGCGGGCAAAAAAAGTCTTGGTGCAGCACAAATAGCCCGCCTAAAAGGGGCCAGCTTGGGCGTGATTGTCGCAGGCTGTCTTTTAGGCTCGGGTAATCTAACGCAAAAAGGAGAAGAAGGGCATGGAAACTCAGCCGAAATGGTACGACGCTCATCTTGAAAGGTATCAGAAAGTTGCCTACATCAAGAGCCGGGAGCAGTACGAAAAGATGTACCGCCAATCCCTGGATGAACCGGACACTTTTTGGGCAGAGCAGGCCGAAAAGTACCTTTCCTGGGAAAAAAAGTGGAATTTTGTGCTCCGCTATGACTTTAACGAGGCCAACATAGCCTGGTTCGGCGGGGGCGTTCTGAACGCGTCCTACAACTGTCTGGACCGTCACCTGGAAAAGAACGGTGACAAGGTGGCCTATTACTTTGAGGGTGATGACCCGAATAATACCCAGAAGGTCACCTACCGCGATTTATATAAACAAGTCAACAAGATGGCGGCTTATTTAAAGAGCCTGGGCGTGCAAAAGGGCGATCGGGTGGTGATCTATCTGCCCATGATCGTCCAGCTTCCAGTGGCCATGCTGGCCTGCGCCCGCATCGGGGCCATTCATTCCGTGGTCTTCGGAGGGTTCAGCGCCGATGCCCTGGCGGACCGCATCAGCGACAGCGGGGCCCAGCTGCTCATTACCTCAGACGGCAGCTATCGCTCCGGCAAGACTGTCCCCTTGAAGAAGAACGCGGACGAAGCCTTGAAAAGATGCCCCGGCGTAAAGACGGTCTTGGTCTATAAGCACGTGGGCGCTGAGGTACCCATGCAGGCGGGCCGGGACATTTGGTGGCACGAGGCCCTGGCCAACCCCGGCCTGGCGGATTACGTCAAGCCGGAGCCCATGGACGCCGAGGACCCGCTTTTCATCCTTTACACCTCCGGCTCCACCGGCAAGCCCAAGGGCGTTCTGCACACTACGGCGGGGTATCTGCTTTACGGCGCCATGACCACCCAGTTGGTGTTTGACCTCAAGGACGAAGAGGTATTCTGGTGCACCGCGGACATCGGCTGGGTAACCGGCCACACCTACATCGTGTACGGCCCCCTGACCATGGGTTTGAGCTCGGTCCTTTTCGAGGGCGTTCCCTCCTATCCCGCCTACGACCGCTTCTGGGCCGTGGTCGAAAAATACAAGGTGGCCAAGTTCTACACCGCGCCCACGGCCATCCGGGCCATCGCCAAAGAGGGCGAGGAATTCGTCTTAAAGCACGACGTATCCTCCTTGAAGCTTCTGGGCTCGGTGGGAGAGCCGATCAACCCTGAGGCCTGGCGCTGGTATTACCACTACGTGGGCCACGACTGGGCCCCCATCATGGACACCTGGTGGCAGACCGAGACCGGCGGGCACATGATCACCCCCCTGCCCGGCGTGGCGCCCATAAAACCCGGTTCCTGCTCCTTCCCCTTCTTCGGAGTGGATCCGGTGATCATGGACGCGGACAGCGGCCAGCCCATTGAGTACCCCAACCAGGAAGGCGCCTTGTTCATCAGAAAACCCTGGCCGGGCATTATGCGAACGGTTTATGGATCCCATGAACGTTTTTATGAAACCTACTTTACTCAGTTCCCCGGCTACTATACTGCTGGTGATGGTGCGCGTAAGGATGAGGATGGTTTTTTCTGGCTTATGGGTCGGCTGGATGACGTGATAAATGTTTCCGGACACCGGATGGGCACTGCAGAAGTTGAAAGCGCCTTGGTATCTCATCCTTCGGTGGCTGAAGCAGCGGTAGTAGGGTTTCCCCACG
>ENA-OSEO01006162-OSEO01006162.1-sediment-metagenome-genome-assembly--contig:-NODE-6162-length-10953-cov-32.343141_pt1 | contig 10953 bp, 10 predicted proteins | sample MGYA00237883_ERZ534232 | MGnify/ENA metagenome assembly ERZ534232
ATAGATTGTCTGCATAACAAACCTCCTTGGCCTACTATTCTAGACCAAGGAGTCCAATATGTATCTGAACTTTTTCAGAAAGTACAGCTAAAATAAGCAAAATATTACCTATTTTCTTCGGTGCTTTCTTCATTATCCGATATCAACAATTTCCGCAGCTTATCCAACACTTCTTTGCCTAATCTATCTTCCAAAAAAGTCCGTGGAGACTCCTCTGCGTACTGCCCCTGCTCTTCCTTTACTTCTTCAATTTCATTTGCCAGTTCACCCGGGGTCTTCCGATAGACTCCTTTACCAAATACCACTCTCTGGAGATGATAATCAGATGTAGCAACCATCACCGTCTTGTTGGAATCATTCTTAAAAGCCAGTTTTTCAATGCAGGAATCCGCCGATTCTCCCTTTCTGGTAAAAACAACTTCAACTCCCAGGACGTTGCCTTTTCTTTCTTCTTTTGTCTGTCTCTCAGCCGCGTCAAAAACCACAATAACATCATCACCGGTATATGATTGATAATTAGCCAGATCTTCAATAAGTTTAACCCTTGCAAGCTCCAGGCTATCAACTTTTATTTTTCTATATTCCGGATTCTGATGAATCACGTTATAACCATCAACAATTAGTAATTTTTCCATACAATATTCCTAAAACCGTACGTGCATAGGTAACCGGCAAAATTCTATCTCCATTTCCAACGAGGTCCGTGAGGAGTGTCTTCGATGACAATGCCGATTTCCATTAATTTGTCCCGAATAAGATCCGCTTTCTTAAAATCCTTTTCCTTTCGGGCTTTTTCCCGTCCGGAAACCAGATAATCAATTAACTGGTTTTCACTTATTCCTTCATCAATTTCTTCATCTGTTAGCTCTTTAAAAAGTCCCTGCAAATCTCCTTTTTCCCCGGCAATTGATTCCATTGAAGCTTGTTTTGTTTCTAGTGCCTCTTCAACCGCTAATCCAAGTACATTCTCACTAAGTTCAACAATTGTTATTTTTGCCTTCTCAAGACTTTTTTTGGCTAGAAAAGATAGTTTTTGCGGATGCTTGTCAATAAACTTATTTGCAGCTTTTTCCAGCTTGAAAAGCTCACCGATCGCGGCGGGTGTATTAAAATCATCATCCATGGCCTGCTCAAAGTTTCTTTTGGCCTCTTCTATCTTATTATTCAAAATCTTCTCATCATCGGTAAGCTCATGATCCTCACTAAAACGTTCGCTCTTTCCAAGTAAATCATTAATCTTCCAGATAATATTGGTTAATCCTTTTACTTTGCTTTTTGCCTCTTCCAGATGTTCATCACTAAAATCTATAGGGCTCCTGTAATGAGTGGATAGAAAGAGCATTCGCAGAGCATTACGAAGCTCGATTTCTCTTCCCTTATACTCTTCTGACAAGTTATGAATAAGAATTACATTACCTACTGATTTGGCCATCTTTTCCGCTTTAATGGTAACAAATCCATTATGCATCCAATACCGGACAAAAGGCTTTGTACCGCTATATGCTTCCGATTGTGCAATCTCATTTTCATGATGCGGAAAGATAAGGTCCTGCCCGCCACCGTGGATGTCAAAACTTGTTCCCAGGCGGCTCAATGACATCGTTGAGCATTCAATATGCCAACCGGGTCTACCTTCTCCCCAGGGACTGGGCCAGGAAGGTTCACCTTCCTTGGCTTTTTTCCACAGAGCAAAATCCATAGGATGATGTTTGCGCTGATCGATTTCTACTCTTTCACCTGCCCGCATCTCATCCAGAGTACGCCCCGAAAGTTTCCCGTAATCTTCAAATTTAGTAATCTCAAAAAAGACATCGCCATCCACTTCATAAGCAAAATCCTTCTCGATTAGACCCTCTATGATCTTGAGCATGGCGGGTATCTCTTCTGTTGCCTTCGGTTCAATATCCGGCTCCAAACAGCCCAGCGTTTCCATATCCTTATGAAAAGCTTTGGTGTATTTGGTGGCAATTTCGTTCGAATTAATTCCTTCTTCCTGGGCTCTTTTAATTATCTTGTCATCTACATCAGTTAGGTTCCGCACATACTTAACATTAAGACTTTTGTATTTCAGATATCTAACAACAGCATCAAAAGCAACATAGCAGCGGGCATTTCCGATATGTATGAAGTTATAAACCGTAGGCCCGCAGACATACATGCCTACTTTCCCGCTTTGAACCGGAATCAGCTCTTCTTTCTTTCTTGTTAATGTGTTGTAAACTTTTATTGTCACTACATCACCCGATTTCCTTATGCAATTTATCCTGTCCGGCAAGACCAAGCAAGGTCATAATAATATTATCCGATTTAGCTTATATCCCGCCGCTCTCATTGCCCGTCTGTCTGCCCGATACATCTGGATTCCAATCGGATATTGGCGCTAATCCTCAATTGCGGTTCTTATCCTCTTTAAGCTCTTCTTTTTTCCTAAAGCAGGAATAAGATGAGAAAGTTCCGGACCTGAGGTCTTTCCAGTCAAAGCAACCCTTATGGGCATATAAAGAGCTTTTCCTCTTATATTCTGTGCCTTAAGCTCCTGGCCGATTCTTTTTATAATTTGCTTGCTTACTTCCTCGTCTACATTTTCCGTTAAATCCAGGCTCTTTTCCAATGCTTCCAAAACCAGCTTTGAGCTTGATTGCTTAAGGACCTCCTGGGCCTCATCGGTGAAATCAATTGAGTCACTTAGCAGAACTTCAAGCTCATCCGGTGCATCGGCCAAAGTGGTCAGGTAGCCTTGAGCGATACTCATTTTCTCTATCAAATCAGCAGGCAAAGAACAACTGGACTCTTGTGCAAGCTCATTGGAGCACATCCCTTTTTCCGCTAAAAAAGGGAGGGCTAATCTAGTAAGTTCTTCCGGGTTCTTTCGCAAAATATACTGTTTATTCAGCCAGTTCAGTTTACCAATATCAAAGATTGCCGGGCTTTTACTTATTCCATCAATAGAGAACTCTCTCACCAGTTCCTCCCAGGGAAAGATCTCCCGATCATCACCCGGCGACCAACTTAAAAGGGCCAGGTAGTTAACCAGTGCATCGGGCAAATATCCCATTTCTCGATACTGGAAAACAGCCGTCGCTCCATGCCTTTTGCTCATCTTGGTTTGATCGGTTCCCAAAAGAAGAGAATGATGAGCAAATTCTGGTATTTTATGTCCCAGGGCCTGAAAAAGAAAAATGTGCCGCGGAGTATTGCTAAGATGATCGTTCCCCCTGATTACATGAGTTATATCCATGGAAATATCATCAACAACAACAGCAAAATTATAATTAGCGCTACCGTCGGAACGAAGAAGGATAAAATCTCCGATGACATTGCTATCAAATTCAACCCGGCCGTTTATAAGATCATTAATCACAATTTTCTGGGTAGGTACTTTGAATCTGACAACCGGTTGCCTGCCTTCTCTTTTAAAGCGTTCTTCCTCCGCCCTGGTTAATTTCAGACAGCGACCGCCGTATTTCTTTGTCTGACCCTCAGCTAATGCACGTTTTCTGCCTTCTTCGAGTTCTTCGGGACTGCAATAACAATAATATGCTTTGCCTTCATCTAATAATTTTTGAGCAACCCGGCGATATGTGTCCTGCCTTTGGCTTTGGTAATACGGACCAAACGAACCACCGATTTCCGGACCTTCATCCCAATCCAGACCAAGCCAGCCCAGATCATCAAGAATGGCTTTTTCATAGATATCTGCCGATCGGGCTCTATCAGTATCTTCGATCCTAAGAACGTATGCGCCTCTTTTGCTCCGCGCAAACAACCAATTAAATAAGGCGGTTCGGGCACTTCCCATGTGAAGATTGCCGGTAGGACTGGGAGCAAATCTTACTCTTACTTTGCTTTCCATAAATAATTGCCTTTTCTACCTTTCCTCTATTAACACAACTGCTTGAGCCGCAACTCCTTCTCCTCTGCCAATAAAACCCATGCCCTCAGTCGTGGATGCTTTTATTCCTACCTTATCTTTTTCAATTCCCAATGTATCCGCGATCTTTTGCTGTATTTCATCTCGATACGGGCTCAATTTGGGTTCTTCCATCATTACTATGCAATCAATGTTTCCGATCCTAAAACCGTTTTTTTCCATATTATTCGCTACTTTCGAAAGCAGGATTAAACTGGAAATATTTCTGTATTGATCATCCGTATCAGGAAAATGCTGTCCTATATCTCCGAGTGCCGCTGCTCCAAGGATCGCATCCATAATTGCATGAATTAGAACATCCGCATCGGAATGGCCCTCCAACCCGTAATGAAACAGTATCTCTACTCCACCCAGGATAAGCGGTCGACCTTCTGTGAACCTATGAGCATCAAAACCTATTCCTACTCTCATTTCATTTCATCCAAGATACAAAATAGAAAACAAAAACTGTCTTTATTGTTCCCCATCCTGTTACTTGTCTTTTCCTCCTTCTCGTTAAATGTTATCGCGATTCTCCAATACTGCCTCCGCAATCACCAAATCCTCCGGAGTGGTAATTTTTATATTCTCATATGAACCCATTATCATACCGATCCTATATCCCAGTCGCTCCATTAAGACGGAGTCATCGGTCCCGTAAAAACCTTCCTCCATTGCTTTTTGGTACGCACCCATTAATAAATCAGCCACAAATACCTGAGGGGTTTGTACTTGCCAGATTTCCTGTCGGTTCACCGTATTTACAATCTGTTTTTCTCTTACTCTTTTTAATGTGTCTTTGACCGGGACTCCAACTACGACTCCATCCCAATTCACAATCTCTGATATGGACCTCTCAATTATGGACGGGACAATAAGAGGACGTGCACCATCGTGAATAATAGCAATTTTGGTCTCGTCGGGTAAAGCCTTTAGGCCATTATAAACTGAGTCCTGTCGCTCCTTACCACCTTCGATACAATGTGATACTTTATCAAAACCGTAATTTTTTACCAGTTCACGGCAGCGTACTAAATCTTCACAATTCGTCAGGACAATAATTTGATCGATAGCGGAACAACCCTGAAAAACACCAAGTGTATGAGCAAGGACGGGCTCACCACGCAAAAGCAGGTATTGCTTTCCCTTGCTACCCATTCTTTTTCCTATTCCTGCCGCCGCAATAAGTGCCATATTCATAATTTTTCCGCAATCCTTAAGCACTGCTGGCTTTTATGCTTTTTGGTTTGGTAAATATCATCTTACCTGCCGGAGTTTGGAGAACACTAGTAACCATAACATCTATTTCTCTTCCAAGATGCTCTCTACCCTCATCAATCACAATCATGGTCCCGTCATCAAGATAGCCAACACCCTGTCCGGCTTCCTTTCCCTCTCTTAATACAAGAACTTTCATTTCCTCACCGGGTAATACTACCGGCTTCACCGCGTTTGCCAGTTCGTTTATATTTAGGACTTTTACTCCCTGTAGTTCAGCAACTTTATTCAGATTATAATCATTGGTCAGAATTACTCCGCCGATTTCTTTGGCTAACTGAACTAGTTTTGCATCAACTTCCACGACATCCATATAATCTCGATCAGAAATATGAATCTCTATTTTTGGCTCTCTTTGCAGGATTCGTAAGACATCGAGACCTCTTCGCCCACGATTTCTCTTAAGAGGATCTTCGGAATCCGCAATACCTTGTAGCTCTCTTAGGACAAAGCGGGGAACATTTAAACGGCCCTCGACAAAACCAGTTTTGGAAATATCCGCAATTCGTCCATCAATTATTACACTGGTATCAAGAACCTTGTCAACGCGATTATGACTTTTTGAGGCCATTAGAGGTCTTTTGACATTACCAAAAGAATGAAAAAGGGAGCGAAAATCCTCTTTCTTATAAAGAGACAAACGAAGTCCTAAAAAACCTAGGATTATAAACGTAAAAACAGTCAAGAAAAGACGGATCAATGAATTCGAAATTGATCCAAAAGGAATAGAAACAAGCAAAGCAATAAAGAGACCTATCACCAAGCCCAACACACTAATAAACAAATCAAAGCCCGGCATCTTCTGGACAGATGACTCCAACCAGTCCATAACCTTATCTAGTCTCTTACCTACCAGGCTACCGACTATGTATCCAACTCCACAACCAAGTATAATATATAATATGATTCCGGTAATACCACGTGGAGTATGGATAACGCTTGTTAGCTCATAACCGGCAACCGCACCAATGATAACAAACAGTAAGCGGACAATTTGAACTAACATGATCAACACCTCTGGATTATTGGTTTGTATACATTGATTTTGGTATCACCCCCTTGAAGATATCCTTAACACATGAGTAAGAATCACTTATCGTTTTAGTGGAAGATATTATCAACTTCACTATTAATTTCGTCTTCGTTTCTTTCAAGGGCAAACACCAATTCGCTGATAAGAATCTGGCGTGCCCGATTGAGCATTCGCTTTTCCCCTGTTGAAAGACCAACGCTTTGATCTCGTATAGTTAGATTTCTCACGACTTCAGCAACTTCAAAAACATCGCCGCTTTTTATTTTCTCCCGGTTCTTCTTAAAACGACGATTCCAATCTTTTGGCATTTTTGATTGATCATCGGATAATACCGCCAGCACAGTTGCCGCCTCTTCCGGCGAGATAATAGTGCGCAACCCAACAACTGACGCCGATTCAGCCGGAACCATAACGGTCAGCTGCCCCTGGGCCAATCTTACAATAAAATATGTTTTTGTTTCTTCAAGAACTTGTTTTTCCTCTATCCGTTCAATGGTTCCTGCACCATGATGAGGGTAAACAACCTTATCGCCGACCTTAAACAACTGCCACCTCCCGACTAACTAATCTTAACACACGCCTGTTACAGGGTCAAAGAAAACCGGTTTCGCAATAATGGTTTTTACGATATAATGTGGGTAGTTAATTCGCAGTAAGGAGGAAGAGATTAATGGGTGAAAGTTGTTGCGGTAAGTTCCAAGATACTGTTTCCGAACACTTAGTTAGGAATCGCAGCATACTTGATGCAATGTCTAAATATCAAGAAGCTACTTCCCACGTAAACAGGGCTATTACAAAATCAGTTACAACTTGTGGTTGCCTTAAGATCAAAGCGGAGAAACAGCCCGTTCCCAAAGACGCAAATCTGGCTCAAATGGCAGATTATACCGAAACACATTTAGAGGGAAGCTTATGCCCGACGTGCCTCGAAAATATCGAATCAGAATTAGGCACAAGTCTTTTCTACCTTACCGCTATCTGCACTCTTTTAGACTTGGACTTAGAAAAAATCCTTCAAGAAGAAAATGGCAGAATCACTGCTCTTGGCTTATATAGCCTCACCTAGAAAAAAACCGCACCTGTAGTACGGTTTCTCCCCTATTTATTGAATTGTATCGGCCTACTTCTGCCAAAACCTATATTTAAATATACCTTTCCAACAAACTGTGTTCTTTTAACCTCTTCAGGCTATCCTTGATTGCCTCTGCCCTTACTTTTCCTACTCCGTCCACTTCGTCTAAATCCTCAATTTCCGCATCCAAAACACTTTGCAGATTCCCGAATATATTAACAATCTTATTGATGACCGTCATGGGTAGTCTTGGTACTTTTCTCAATAATCTATAACCGCGCGGATGTGCCGGTTTATCGAGAATACGAAATGCTTCTCCATCATAACCCAACAATTGACATACCCGCATGGGATCAAGCAAATGCTCTCCTGAAAGTTTACCTAATTCACTCCGCACGCTTTCGGGTCGCTTTCGATTAAGCATGTAATCCCTTATAACCAGCAAGATATCCATTTCAACATTGGCCATTAGTTCTTCCATTTGCATTTCTATTAGTCGCCCTTCCGTACCTAACTCCGATATATACTGTTCAATCTCTTGGGCAACCCGGTGGGCCATTTCCGACCTCTGTAGAACCGTTACCACATCAGTAACCGTAACCAGATTCTCAAATTCCAGGCCATTTAAGTTTGAAATAACCTCGTTTAATCGTGCTTTATATCTCTCAAGTGCCTGGAGAGCCTGATTTGCCTTCGCTATAATAACTCTCACGTCAGCTAATACATACTTAATCTCATCAATATATAAAGAAACTACGTCGCGCCTCTGCGATATTGAAATTACCGTGGCTTTGGTTTGCCTAGCAACCCTTTGAGCCGTGCGATGACGCATTCCCGTTTCACTAGTTGGCAAGGAAGAATCCGGTACAAGATGCACATTAGCCAGAAGAATCCGATCTATTTCTTCATCAAGAATAATCGCTCCATCCATCTTGGCCAACTCGTAAAGCTTTTGAGGAGAAAACGGACAATTAAGCTCAAAACCTCCATTGCATAGTTTTATTACATTAGGGACATCACCCATTACTATCAGCGCACCGGTCCTGGCACTTACAATATTCTCCAGGCCTTCTCGCAAAGCCGTTCCCGGGGCAACGTTTTTCAATGCACTTGCAAGACGTTGTTCTTTTCTATCCGGCCGATTGCTTCTAGCTACCATCCAAGCACCTCCTTTTCATAGAATTGTAGCATAGTATTTCAAACAACCAATACCCACACTGCCTGCACATATCTTTAGTATTCTTTTATTAATCTAATATTTATTAGTTTTTCGGCTAAAACAGCTCAAAGGATGAGATATTTACACATAAAATAACTAATTCGAAAAGAAGTAAATGGCGTCACTAACAGTTTTTACCGATATTAAATTAACGCCTTTGATTTTTATCTTATAACCTTTTTCCTGATAAGGTAGCATTATTTTACTAAATCCAAGCTTAGCGGCTTCCTTTACTCTCTGCTCAATCAAGCTGACAGGCCTTACCTCACCACCGAGCCCGATTTCTCCAATTACCACCAAATCAGGATCGATTTTAAAATCGCGATAAGCTGAGGCAATAGCCAGCGCGATGCCCAAATCCGCTGCCGGTTCGGCAATCTTAACTCCACCAACCGCGTTAAGATAAATATCCTGTTTTTCCAATCTGATCTTGCCTCTTTTTTCTAAGACGGCAACGATAACGGAAAGCCGGTTATAATCAATTCCAGAAGCAAATCTTCTTGGATTTGCCAGATAAGATGGAACAACTAAAGCCTGTAGCTCAACAAGAAGTGAGCGAGACCCTTCCGATAACGCGACAACTGCAGAACCCGCAATTTTGTCTGCTCTATGCACTAAAAATAATTCCGAAGGATTTTGAACCTCAAAGAGCCCTTTGTCTTTCATTTCAAAAACCGCTATTTCATTTGTTGATCCAAACCTATTCTTGACCGAACGGATTATTCGGTATGACTGATTGGAGCTGCTCTCAAAGTATAAAACTGAATCAACCATATGCTCCAACACCCGGGGGCCCGCAATTGCTCCCTCTTTGGTTACATGACCTACAATGAAGACCGGTATATTCTTTCTTTTGGCAAATTGACAAATGTATGCAGTGCACTCTTTGAGTTGTGTCACATTTCCGGGAGGTGAGGGTATATCAGGATGAAAAACTGTTTGAATGGAATCAATTATTAAAAGAGATGGTTTGGTTTCCTCGACACTTCGATGTATTTGTTCAATATCTGTTTCCGACAAGATCAGGAGATTATCGGCAAGTGTTCCCAAGCGTTCCGCCCGCAACCGTATTTGATGAACTGATTCTTCTCCGGAAACAAGTAGTACTTTTTGCCCGGTACAGGCCACGTGATAGGCAACTTGTAATAGAAGCGTGGATTTTCCGATTCCCGGTTGTCCGCCCAATAAAACAAGAGACCCGGCGACGATTCCGCCGCCGAGTATACGATCAAATTCAGGTACTGATGAGGAAAGTCTTTGATCTTCAGTTACAGTAATTTCGTTGATATTTTGTGGACTCTCAGCTATCCCGGCCTGCTTGCTTGCCAAGCTTGTATTCTCCCGGATTGACTCCTCGACCATGGAATTCCATTCACCACAATCGGGACATCTTCCCATCCATTTGGGAGAGAGATACCCGCACTCCTGGCATCTCACTACTGACTTGGCTTTGCTCATGCGTCATCACTTGCCGGGCTACTTGTGACTTTCTCACCTTCAGCTTCTTTAAATATTATTTTTCCTTGCTTTTCATCAACTACTATCCGTTGCCCGGATTTAAATTGCCCGCTTAAAATCGATTCAGAAAGCGGGTCCTCCACAAGTCTCTGGATCGCTCGTCTAAGTGGTCTTGCTCCTAAGGTCGGATTAAATCCTTCCTTTGCCAGCAAGACTCGAGCTTTATCGGTAAGCACTATCTCCATCTCTTTACCGGCAACTTGTGTGCTTACCCGTGCAAATAAAAGATCCACGATCTCCTTGATCTCGGCCTTTGATAATTCATGAAAGACAATTACATCATCTATCCTATTTAAGAATTCAGGCCTAAACGTAGTCTTGAGCTCGCTTATAACTTTTTCTTTCATGTCCTTATATGAGATCGACTCACCATCCTGTCCGCTGGTTGAAAAACCGATAGGTGTAGCTTTTTGAATATAGCGCGCTCCGATATTGGACGTCATAATTAGAATTGTATTCTTGAAGTCCACGCTTCTTCCCTGAGCATCGGTTAACCGGCCGTCTTCCAATATCTGCAGCAACACATTGAATACTTCCGGATGAGCTTTCTCGATTTCATCAAAGAGAACCACAGAATATGGTTTCCTTCTTACTGCCTCTGTGAGCTGGCCTCCTTCTTCAAAACCAACATAACCAGGCGGTGAACCGATTAGTCTGGACACTGTATGTTTTTCCATATACTCAGACATATCGATCTGGATAAGCATATCTTCATCGCCAAACAAATATTCGGCAAGGGTTCTTGCAAGTTCGGTCTTCCCTACTCCCGAGGGACCAAGAAAAACAAATGAGCCAGCCGGCCTACGTGGGTCTTTTAGCCCGGCACGGGTCCTTCTGATAGCTCTTGAAACAGCCTGTATTGCCTCGTCCTGGCCAATAACCCGCTTATGCAATGCATCTTCCATACGCAAGAGTTTTGCGCT
>ENA-OSEO01006165-OSEO01006165.1-sediment-metagenome-genome-assembly--contig:-NODE-6165-length-10951-cov-4.971859_pt1 | contig 10951 bp, 9 predicted proteins | sample MGYA00237883_ERZ534232 | MGnify/ENA metagenome assembly ERZ534232
GACGCGGCCCCATGCCCTCCCCAGGCAGAATCGGCGAGCATGCCCCGCCGAGGTATGAAGTGAGGGCGAGCTCCGGCTCCTCCCTATTGCCCCTGCTTGCCGAGGCCAGCGGCCTCAGCCAAAACCAACATCTCATCAAGGAGTGATTTGAGTCGGGGGCACTTGCCATAGGCAACGTCCGGGTCGAGCTTGCCGAAAAGCAGCGCACCCTAGACCACCTTCTTGTAGTTCCTGTGGGTGGCCTGCTTGTACAGATTGTCCAAGAGGCAGGCTGGAGGCTCGTTTAAGTTGATCTCTTCAGGGACCTGGATTCTCCTCGGGAGTATCCTACGGACTCCCGCGGGGAATATGTCTGGCTGGCTCAACAGCCACGCTTCCGTTTCATGCACTGCGAAGAAGTGCCGGAACCTCCCGTGATTCACCTTCTTCTCAAGATGCTCCCTACCCCATTGGTACCGCTGAACGGCGGATTGCATATGAGCTGGGTAGATGGTCGGACCGTAGAGGTCCAGCAAGGATACGACAGCGATCACGCTGTCACGGCCCGGGCCTTCAAGATAGAGTCGCGCCTTCCTGTCGACATCCTCAACAAGCTCAGGCCAACCCTCAAAGCGGACAGGCTTGATCCCCACAGGCCGTCCCAGCCGGGGATCTAGCCATCTCTTGAAGAAAGAAGGAATGGCCTTCTGCTCCGTATGTCCCTCGACAAACAGAACGAATCTCATACCAAGCTCTCCAGCTCGCCAGACTTGAACAGGCGACCCAGTGAATACCCATTGAGCCATCCGCGAAGTACTTCACCTGTTAGCGGCTTCAGGGCTGTTTGGCCATTCTCCCAGAGTGCTATCGTTGTTTCAGGAATCTCATCCGTGAAGGCGTCCAGGAATTGTGGGGAATGTGTTGTCAGGATGATCTGAGATCTCTGCGCGGCATCCACCGCGTATTCGGCCACAATGGGCAGCATAGACGGATGCAGTCCGGTTTCTGGCTCGTCGATGGCGATCAGCGGTGCAGCCTCAGGGCTTGCCAGTACCGTGAGGAGGAACAGGAACCTCAGGGCACCATCCGAAAGGTCCGCTGCCGCTTGCTCCCGTTCCAGGCTCTTCCATCTTACGCGGAGCTGAATGCGCTGGTCTGCCGCAGGCGGGAACACGAGTTCCTCGAAGTCGTCACCGAAGGCGGCCTTCATCGCGGCGTTGATCTCCCGTTTGAACTCGCGATCTCCTGTATACAGCGTGTGCAAAACGCTGATGAGATTCTGGCCGTCTGGATCAACACGCTTCTCCAGGCGAGCGACCGATGCCTGCCTGATGGGCGCATCCCGGTTCACGTGCAGGTCATGATAAACAGACCATGCTGCCAGTTGTCGCCGATAGGGCGGAATGAGCTTGTTATAGCTGAAGGGCCCTGCGGCCAAAGAGAGAAGCGTCTCCTCTTCGGAAAGTAGTTCTTCAGGAGCAACAAACCCATGCTCATTCTCGTCAAACACCTTCGCTTGCAGGCTTCGTCGCACGATCAGCTTGAACGGCTCGAGTTTTTCTCCAGTCTCCACCCGGTAGTAGTTTCCCAGAAGTTCGCGCTCGACACGGTAGGCGCTCGCCTTCCCGATCTGAGCCAGCGTGGCTTCATAGGTAAGGCTATCCCGAACCGGGTCGCGCCAATCTTCAACGGGCGAAGCCTTCAGCTTCCAGCATATCTCCGTCGCTTTACCATCCCAAAGCAACGGATCAATGCCCCCCATGGACTTGATATGCTTTCCAAGTTGGCCCATCGCCGATTTGGAGATCAATTCGAGAAGACGAAGAAGGTTGGACTTGCCTGTTCCGTTGGGGCCAATGATCACGTTTAGATCGCCGGGTTTCCACGTGACATCTCGAAGCGAGCGGAAGCCTGCGACATGCAACTCGATGATCTTCACGACAGTTCTCCTTCAGCGATACCTGGAGTCACACCTACAGGATTTCACTACCTCTCCCGGCCAGTACCTTCCATCTCCGAGCAGAGGCGCCTTCTACATCTCCCAAGGCTCCTTCGTTCCGCACTCACACTCTGATTGTAAAGCCCCGGAGGGAGAAGAGCAAAGACTAAAACAGCCGTAGCGCGTGACAGGAGGTCAGCCGCCCTGCCCCAGCAGGCCCCTGCCCTTCGGCCCATTTATCGGCTTTCGATCTCCCCGGGCAGTTCCTTGTGGTCGGCCGCATTGTCGACGTCATTGTAGACCGACGGCAGAGGAACGCAAGAGGAAATGGGCTATAGTGGTCTTGTGTCCCGCGACAAATTCGCTAAGATGGCTGCAAAATGAATACCCAGGCGCACCTTATAGGAAGGAGCCACGATGAATCTGAATTTCAATCTGTACATGCCGACGCGCATCTTGTTTGGGTGCGGCAAGCTGGCGGAGCTGGGCACGACGCCGTTCCTGCCGGGCAAGAAGGCCCTGATCGTCATCGGCGCCTCCGGCGCGATGAGAAAGCACGGCTATCTCCAGCGGGTCACGCGGCTGCTCAAGGATAACGACGCCAAAGCGGCGGTCTACGACAAGATCCAGCCGAATCCGCTCGTCGAGCATGTCGAGGAAGGGGCCAAGATCGCCCGGCGAGAGAAATGCGATTTCGTCCTCGGTCTGGGCGGCGGCAGCACGATCGACTCGGCCAAGAGCATCGCCGTGATGGCGAAGAACCCCGGCCGATACTGGGACTACATCGCCGGTGGTAGCGGCAAGGGCAGGACACCCGCCAAGGGGGCCCTGCCCATCGTCGCCATCCCGACGACCGCCGGAACCGGGACCGAGGCCGACCCCTGGACCGTCATCACCAAGAGCGATACCAATGAGAAGATCGGCTGGGGCAACGCCTTCACCTTCCCCCGGCTCTCCATCGTGGACCCGGAGCTCATGCTGAGCGTGCCGCCCAAGCAGACCGCCTACACCGGCATGGACGCCTTCTTCCATTCCGTCGAATCCTATCTGGCCACGGTCAACCAGCCGACGAGTGACCATCTGGCGTTGGAGGCGGTCCGCCTGATCACCAAGTACCTGCCCCTCGCGGTGAAGAACGGCGCCAACCTCGAGGCCCGGACGAAGCTGGCTTGGGCGAGCACTGAAGCCGGCATGTGCGAGTCATTCTCCTGCTGCATCTCGCACCATTCGATGGAGCACGCGCTCAGTGCCTGCTTCCCGGATGTCCCGCACGGCGCGGGCCTGACGATGCTCTCAGTCGCGTATTTCAGTTACCTGGCCGAGCGGAATTCGAACCGCTTCCCCGACCTGGCCCGCGCGATGGGCGAGAAGATCGACGGCCTGCCCCGCAAGCAACAGGCGCTGGCCTTTATCAAGGGTCTCAAGAAACTGATCCGCAAGGCCGGCCTCGAAGAGCATAAGCTCAGCGACTTCGGCATCCGGCGCGACGACCTGGAACGACTGGCGGAGAACTCCTTCCACACGATGGGTAAGCTGTTCGAACTGACCCCGGTCCGCCTGACGGTCCGCGACGCCACCGCGATTTACGAACGGGCCTACGCTTAGGATTCACGATTGACGAATTACAATTCGCGATTTCTGACTTGCGGCTCCATAGACAGACTGACCATGTGGGCGGTGTGTGTTCTGTTGGCAGGTTCTGTGCCTGGTCAGGACGAGTACGCCGGGGTGTCAACATCCGCGGCGGCCCGGGCCTGGACGATCGCGCCGGAGGTGTTCTACTACCGATACAGAGAACCCGGCGTGATGACCAACGAGGGCACCCTCTACGGCGTCGTCGGCTCGTACACCTTCCGCGATGCGCGCTACGATGACGGTTCGGCGCTGGATGCCGGTGAGGCCGATGTGACATCGTGGTCCACCGTTCGGCTCGAGGGCCGGCTGGCCTTCGGCGAGGTCGATTACGACGGGTCCTTCATGGACGGCACGCCCCTTTCGACCAGCGGCAGCGACGACCTGCTGCTCGACGTTCGGCTCCTGGGCGGCCGTGAGTGGCGGCCCGCGCGGTTCGCTGATGCGGCCTACTTCGGCCTGGGATACCGGTATCTTAACGACGACTCCTGCGAACAGCTCGGCGGTTACGAACGCGAGTCGAACTACCTCTACGTCCCCCTGGGCGCACGAAAGGATTTCGATCTGGCGGGCCGATGGGACCTCGGCCTGAACGGCGAATTCGATGTGCTGATCGTCGGGCGCCAGATCTCGCACCTGAGCGACGCCGATCCCGACCTGCCTGACGTGAGGAACTGGCAGTGGCCCGGATTCGGGGCGGCCGTTACGGCGGAGCTGCACCACAGAGGTGAGAGGTTTGACCTGGCGGTCGCGCCGTTCGTACGGTACTGGTGGGTGGCGGAGTCGGATACGTCGCAGGGCTACTACGAACCCGAGAACAACACGGTCGAGTGCGGCCTGAGCTTCATTCTCCGGTTTTAGAAAGGACAGCCCGTAGAAGACACGGATTGGGGGATTGATAGGCTCATGGCCCCCGTCACGCCGGCGTCTTGCCGTTCGGCGCAGCACCTTCCGGCCTACATGGCCCCGCGCAGATCGCTGGTGGGCCGCAGGCAGTACTTGGTTTCGAAGGATGTAAACAAATCCAGATACTGCTCCAGCAGCCGGCTCATGAGGAAGCGGCTCTTCACGGTTTCCCGGCCCCGAGCGCCCATCTGGCGGCGCAGCGACTCGTCCTTGACCAATTGCACAATCCGCGCGGCGGCCTCCTCGACGGAAGAGACCAGAAAGCCGTTCACACCGTCCTCGATCTGATGGCGAATCCCCCCGACGTTGCCGCCGATGACCGGGGTGCCCTTCCACATCGCCTCGGCCACCGTCAATCCGAATCCCTCTCGCAGGGATTTCTGCAGCACGACCGTCGCGCGACGCTGGAGGGCATTGACCAAAGCCGTGTCTTCCACGCTGAGAATGATGATCCGCTCCTCCCGCGCGCCGAGCAGGGATTCGTAGACCCCGACTCCCTCCGGGTCGTCCGTGGCCACGTTGCCCAGGAGCACGAGTGTGGCATCCACCTCCTGGCGGGCGATCTTGAACGCCTGGACCACTCCTTGCGGATCCTTCCAGCGGTCGAAGCGAGAGACCTGCACGATCAAAGGCAGGTCCGTGGGGATCTGGTAGTGGTTGAGCCGCTCGTCGACCTCGGCCTGGCTGAGGTCTCTGTTCAAAATGGAGAACGGATCGATGGCGGGCATGAAGAACAGTTGTGGGATGCTCAAATCCCGCGTGTACTCCCGAATACTGAGAATCGCGGCGTCGTAGCGTTCCACGAAGGTCCGGAGGTACGCCCACAATCGGGGGTTCGGGTTCGACAGGTCGATGTGGCACCGCCAGATCCAGGGGCCGTGCTTCTCGTAGTGGTGGATCATCGGCAGCGGCTGCGGGTCATGGATCAGGACGATGTCGTGGGTCAGGTGGTTGCGCACCACGTTCTCGTAGACGATGGCCTCGTACAGCTCCATCTTGCGGTCGGTGAGATTGATGTCTCCGCCCTGGAGCCCGTTGTGGATCTTCTTGGTAATGCCGAAGAAGTCGGGCGAGCCCTGGATTACCCGCCAGCCGGTCTTGATGCCGACGCTGTTCATCAGCAGCGTCAGCGGCGACAGCATGGTGGCCACGCCCCCGCCGTAATAGGTGGAATTCACGTGGACCACGTGCAAACCGTGGAGTCTTTCCGCCTTCTTCAGCACTCGCTCCACACAGGCCGAACCAATGTGGCGCTCATAGTCCTCGAAATGAACGATGTGACGGTCTGTCCTGCTCATTCTCTGCGGCCTCCTGAAAACCATTCATCAAGAGTGGAGCGTTCCTGCGCCGCGTGGGCACCGGCGACACCTCCTGGATAAGCATATCGCTGCTTTGTGTACAGGAAAAAACGACAACAAATTGGGGCGGGGGCCACGATTCGCGAGACTGCCCGCCCGGATGATACAAGGAGGAAGAGCCATGAAGGCGCGCGTCACAGAGGACTGCATCGCCTGCGGCCGATGCATCGAGATCTGCCCGGAGGTCTTCGAGATGGGAGAGGACGTCGCCCAAGTCAGGGCGAACGAGGTCCCGGAGGAGCTCCAAGACGCGACACGGGAGGCGGCGGACGAATGTCCCACCCGCGCGGGCGGACAGGGACTTGCCTTGTTTGCCGCACGTGAGATGGGTAGTCCATCGCCGTGCTCTCTCCGAATCTACGGGCACCGGGCCATCCCGCGTACAGGGACTTCCCTCGATCGCCGTTACGCCCACCCCTGACTCCGACGGAAACCCAAGCATAACACAGGGGCTCATTCGCGCTTCCCGCAGGATATTCCTGATGGAAAGTGGGCGCCGGCATCTGTACGCTTCCGTGACAAGAAAGGAGCCGGCATGGACGCCCCTGAGTACATTCGAAAGATCCGAGTCTGCCAGCGACAAACCACGACAAGACGCCGGGCGTTCGGCTTCCACCAATACGAGATCCACACACTGTTCGACGAACTGATTCATCGGCCCTGGGGGAGGGCGCAATGGTGTCCGCCGGTGGACATTCGGGAGACGCGCGAGAGTTTCGTCATCGAGATCGACCTGCCCGGCGTCGAGCCCGACGAGGTCCACATTACAGCCGAAGGCAAGACCCTCACCATCGAGGGCCGCCGTGAGTTGCGGCCGTGTGACGACGACCGCACAACCCACCTGTGCGAGCGGCCCGACGGCGACTTCGCCCGCATGTTCGAGTTCGGCGAGACCCTTGAAAACGAGACCATCGAGAGCCGCTGGCACAACGGCGTCCTCACCCTCACCATTCCCAAGCCAGGCGACCGAAACCAATAGGATGGCGACCATGAGCGATGCACAGCCGAATCAAACACAAAGTATGGCCATGATCGAGCCGACCGAACGGCGGCTTCCGACGACAGCTCCCGTCGAGGAGTTGCGCGCCGAGGAGACGGATTCCGCCATCGACACGGAGATTCTGGACTTCTCGACCACTGCCGACCTGGAGCCCCTGGACGAGATCATCGGCCAGACCCGTGCGATGTCGGCCCTGGAGGTGGGCCTGGGGATCCAGCAGGAGGGCTACAACATCTTCGCGGCAGGCCTGACCGGCACCGGCAAGATGGAAACGATCCGGCGCAGCCTCCACAAACGCCTGGAAGGGTCCAAACCGCCGAATGATTGGGTGTATGTCCACAATTTTGATGATCCCGACCAGCCTTGGGCGATCACACTGCCGCCTGGACAGGGCCGGCAGTTTGAAAAGGAGATGAGCCGACTGATCGCCCGGCTGACGGAGGCCCTGCCCAAGGCCTTCCGCCAGCAGGAGTTCCGAGAGGAAAAGGAGCAGCTCAGCCGCAAGTACGAAAGCAAACTCGATGATCTCACAGACCAGCTCACGAACATGGCAAAAGAACGAGGGTTCGAGGTCGCGTTTCTGCAAGACGGCCAGATTTCCTTCCTGCCCTACATCAACGGCAAGCCTGCCGAAGACCCCAGACAGCTTGAGACGCTGCCACCGGACGAAAGAGAGCGAATTGCCGACGGGGAAAGGGATCTCGCTCGCGAAGTGGCTCGACTGATGCAGGATCAACGCCAGATGGTGCAGAACCTGACGGAGGAGGTGCGGGACGTCGAACGACAGTTCGCCGGCTATGTCGTTACGCCGTTGATAGAGGCCATGAAGAAACCGTACGCCGACAACGACCGCGTGCAGCAGTATCTAGATCGCGTCCGCAATCGCATCCTGGAGAACCTGGCCAGTTTCCGCGAGCGGGGCTCCAGCCAGAACGTCCCACCCCAGTTGCAGGAGATGCTCGCGCCCGACATGGACCGTCCGTTCCTCGAATACAAGGTCAACGTAATTGTGGATAACGGTCAGGCCAAGGCCGCTCCCATTGTCGTCGAGGAATCACCCACATATCGCAATCTCTTCGGGAGCATTGACCGCATGGTGGACCGTCGGGGCCGGCAGGTGGCCGACTTCACGCAGATCAAGGCCGGCAGCCTCCTGCGCGCCAACGGCGGTTATCTCGTCTTCAACCTCGAAGATGCCTTGACCGAGCTCTTCGTGTACAAGAATCTCAAACGAATCCTCAAAAGCGGCTGCCACCAACTGGAGAGCTTCAACGCCTGGCTGCCGTTCAGCACCGGGGACCTGCGTCCCGAGCCGATTCCCGTCAACACGAAAGTCGTGGTCGTCGGCAGCCCCACGCTATATTACATGCTGCGGTTCTACGACGACGAATTCTCCTCGATCTTCAAGATCAAGGCGGACTTCGCCGAGGAGATGCCGCGTGGGACGAAGGAACAGATGCAGTACGCCCGCTTCGTGGCCACGGTGGTCCGCGACGAACACCTCCATCCGTTCAGCCGGGACGCGGTGGCGGAGGTCATCCGGTTCGGCTCCCGCGAGGCCGGCGACCAGAGCAAGCTGCTCACCCGGTTCTCCGAGACCGCAGACCTCATCCGGGAAGCCGCCTACTTCGCCGGTCTGCGCGGCGTGGAACTCGTGGAGGCCTCCCACGTCGAGCAGGCCCTGGAGAAGCGCGTCTTCCGCTCCAACCGCATTGCGGAGAAGATTCGCGAACTGATCGAAGAAGGCACGCTGCTCGTCGATACCCAGGGCCGCCGGGTCGGCCAGGTCAACGGACTGGCAGTCGTCGATCTGGGCGACTACGCCTTCGGCCGGCCCATTCGGGTCACCGTGTCCATCGGGCTGGGATCGGAGGGCCTGATCAATATCGAGCGGGAGGCCCGCCTCTCCGGGCGGACCCACGACAAGGCCGTGCTCATCATCACTGGCTACCTGCGCAACAAGTACGGGCAGGCCCGGCCGCTGACGCTTTCAGCCAGTCTCGCTTTCGAGCAAACGTACAACGGAATCGAGGGCGACAGTGCCAGTGCCGCGGAGATCTACGCGCTGGTCTCGAACCTCGCGGAGGCGCCCATCCGCCAGGACATCGCCGTGACCGGATCGGTCAACCAGTGGGGTCAGATCCAGGCCATCGGCGGCGTGAACGAAAAAGTCGAGGGATTCTTCGATGTCTGCCGGACCGTCGGTCTGACGGGCCAGCAAGGGGTCTGCATCCCGCAGAGCAACGTCAAGAACCTCATTCTCCGCAAGGATGTGCGCCAGGCCATCGCCGACGGCGAATTCCACATCTACCCCATCCGCACGATCGACGAGGGACTCGAACTCCTCACCGGCTTCAAGGCCGGCTCGCCCGACGAGGAGGACACGATCCACTGGCGGGTGGACCAGCGTTTGACGAAGATGGCGGAGATGTTGCGCGGCTTCGACGGATCGCGCGGGATGCGATTCGTCACCACGGCCGCGCCGCCGCAGGAGCCCCCCGCTCCTCCGCGGTTGCCCGACGACGAGCCCTGAGCAGGAAATCGCCGGCCCACGATGTGTCCTTGCGAGTGAAGCGAAGCAATCTCCCACCCCAGGACTGAGATTGCCTCGTCGCTGCGCTCCCTGCAATGACGCTCGTGATTACCATTGTCCTGTCGCCAGACCGCCCGCGGCCGGTTGGTCAAACACAACGTGCAAATTGTGCCCTCCACCGGTATGATATTCTTGAAATGATGAACCCTCACGGGCCGGGTTCGGTATAGCCAACAGATTCGTGCAGGAGCACGGTACCTCTGCATCCATCAGAGTTGACACAGCGAACAAGACCGTCTATGATCGATCACATGAGGCAGCGGACAACGGTCACTCCCACGGGGACCGGCCCCGAGGAAGGACGTGAAGGAACGAGGGACGGAGTTATGAGCATTCGAATCGTACTTGCCGACGACCACGCCATCGTGCGTCACGGTGTGAGCCGGGCGATCCAGCAGGAAGAGGACATGGAGATCATCGGCCAGGCCAGCGACGGCCACTCGACGGTCGATATGGCCCGGGAGCTTCTGCCAGATGTGATCGTGATGGATATCAGCATGCCGGACCTCAACGGCATCGAGGCCACCCGCGAGATCCAGCGCGAAGCGCCGGGCGTGAAGGTGATTGCGTTGTCCATGCATTCCGCCAAGCGCTATGTCACGGAGATGTTCCGTGCGGGCGCCTCCGGCTACCTGCTCAAAGACTGCGATTTCGATGAACTGGCGCGAGCGGTCCGCACCGTGGCCGACGGCAAGACCTACGTCAGTCCTTCCATCGGCAATGTCGTCGTAGAGGATCTCGTACACACGGAGGAGAAGGCGGAAATGACGGCCTTTTCCCTCCTCACGCAGCGGGAACGCGAGGTGCTTCAACTCCTGGCCGAGGGCCGGACCACCAAGCAGATCGCCCTGCGTCTGCACATCAGCCCCAAGACCGTCGAGGCCCATCGCCTGCGGGTGATGAACAAGCTGGAGATCGACAACGTCGCCCAGCTCACCAAGTACGCCATCCAGGAAGGGCTCACTTCCGCTGAGCCATAGCAGCCGGCAACGTCCGCTCGTCGAGCCGATGGCTCCAGAGGTCCACTCCTCCGGCAACTGCGTCATTCTCGGCTCTCATCCCACATGATTCGATGCAATTCCCGGTTCCACTGACAGGTTCCTTAGACTTTTCTTGACGCGGTGGGCGAAACCGGGTAAGCAAAACGGTTCTTTTGCAGGGGCGGCCGCCGAATTGCCGGGCTGGAGCGGACCCCAGGAAAATGAAAATCAGAAGCTGCGGATTCAGGAAACAAAGGCTCGCCGCCGGCAACCGAGAACGGATTCGCGATCAGGAGACACAAGGGAGTTTTGTCTATGGCCAATCAGCCGTCGAAGAAGGCTTTGCATAGAACATCGGTTGCTTATTTTTCCATGGAGATCGGGCTGCAGGCGGACATCCCCACCTACAGCGGGGGCCTCGGCATCCTGGCCGGGGATACGATCCGCGCCGCGGCCGACATGGAGGCGCCCATGGTCGCAGTCACCATGCTGCCACGCAAGGGATATTTCCGTCAGAAACTGGACGCCCAGGGCTGTCAGATCGAAACGCCTGAATCCTGGAAC
>ENA-OSEO01006167-OSEO01006167.1-sediment-metagenome-genome-assembly--contig:-NODE-6167-length-10949-cov-5.904709_pt1 | contig 10949 bp, 8 predicted proteins | sample MGYA00237883_ERZ534232 | MGnify/ENA metagenome assembly ERZ534232
AAGTTGTTCTTCCAGAGCTCTTTGAAAGTCGATCGTGAGTAGTATGTCAGCTCAATGTCGGGGAAGAGAATTATTTTGCCCCCCGCGCGTTTCAGACGCAAATTGAATTCAATGTCTTGATTTCTTACAAGTTTTTCGTTGAAATAACCGATTCTGTCGAAGACCTCTCTCTTGTAACACCCGAAGGGAACGGTATCTACTTCTGTAGGTTTACTCACACCTGTCCTGAATTTGGCTCCTCCAACCCCAAGAGGACTAGAGAGAATCTTTGAGATCGCAATTCCGACAGCCGATCTGACACGCGGTTCGGTCTTCATTACTCCGCCCACATTGTCCGCTCCGGTCTCAATGGCATGTCTGATACACTTCGAGATGTAGTTCGAGGCCAACTCGCTGTGAGCACCGCTAAAAAATATATAATCGCCTTTCGAAGTCTTGACACCCAGATTCATTGCAACAGGGGTAATCCTCTTTTCATTATCAACCAGCAATACTCTTTCGTCTGTTAATGAGATTTCGTTCACGATATCTCTTGTTTTATCTTCACTCATTCCATCAACTACAATTACCTCTATGAGTTCTTTGGGGTAGTTGCAGTTCAGAAATGATTCAACGCATCTTTTGATAAACTTCTCTTCGTTTCTCGCAGGTATAATAACCGAGACTTTCGGAAATTCCAAACTACTCACCACATTTCAGCTTCCTGAAGTAAAAAAGCGAGTTCTAACAGAGAGATGACACAGAACCAGAAGCTATTCTCAGAATTTCAGAGGAACTCCCTCTCTGGCAGATTTATATATTCCGAGAATAATCTCTACAGACTTTCTGCCTTCTTCTCCGTTTACGAACGGTTCGCGATCATCGATAATCGCTCTCGCGAAATCCTTGAAGGCCGTTATATGGCCTGAACCATAGACCGTATCCGGGTCAGGCAAATCCATGAACGGGTGTGACTCCTCGCCTTCGAACTTCCAGGTCTGGATTTTGTTCACGGCCAACCCGCCCAATACGACCGTTCCCTTTTCACCGAAAACCGAAAGGGTCTCTTCCAGATTCCTAGGATATACGTTTGCCGTTCCTTCGATTATACCAATAGAGCCGTTCTTGAATCTAACGATCGCAGCCCCAAAATCCTCTGTCTCTATATAAGGGTGCTTGTAGTTCTCGGTCATTGCATATATCTCTTGGACTTCCCCTCCCAGCATCCATTGAAGAAGGTCGATGTTGTGGGCGCACTGGTTCATGATCGTGCCGCCATCCATAGCCCAAGTTCCTCTCCAACTGGCCTGTTTGTAATATTCCTCGTTTCTGTTCCAGAGGATCCGTGCTGTGGCAGTAAATACACGACCGAACTTGCCTGAATCGATTGCCTTCCTAAGCTCTTGAACTGGAGGATTAAACCTGTTTTGAACGCAAACGGCAAGTTTCAGGTTCTTCTCTCTCGATAGGGCAATCATCTGATCCATGTGTTCAGAAGCCAGCGCCATTGGCTTTTCAACAAGGACATGTTTTCCAGCCGAAAGAAAGTCGATAGTGTTATTAAAGTGATTCCCGCTCTCTGTAGCGATGGTGACGAAATCGATCTGAGACGAAAAGAGCTCTTTGTAGTCGGAGATTACGCGTGGACGTTGGAGATCAAGCTTGGATGCTGGAGAGGAAGAAAATTCGTTTTGGTCATTCTTGGTCTCGTTTTTCTCTCCTATTCTCTCTTGTTCTCCGCGATTAAGCGATATCTCTCGTCTCTTCATGTATTCTTCAGCGGCTCTTTCGGCCTTTTCTGATACGAGATCGCAGACTGCAACGAGATCGATCAGATCACTGTTCGCTGCAAAAGCCTCTATGTGTTTCTTCGTTCCTATTCTTCCACATCCAATAAGGGCACCCCGCAATTTCACTGTTTATCACTCTCTTTCAAAAGATTCTGAACTAGTTTCTTGATTGCTCTTCTCTGTAGCTTTACAATTTCGATTGATTCTGCAGGGTTGCCTGCAACAATACTGCTATCCTCGATACTCTTGGTAATAACAGCTCCCAAACCAATTACGGAGTTCTTTCCGATAATTATCCCGTTCATAACTGAAGCATTAGGCCCAATCATGCAGTTCTCACCAATTCTGACACTTCCACTGATTTCGACACAAGCAGTTATGTTTGTATTCCTTCCTACTTGACAGTTGTGTGCAATATGAACATGGTCATCTGTTTTGACGTATTCATCAATTATTGTAGGCTCAATAGTACCGCTTACAACTGTGTTAAGTGCGCCAATCTCAACATTGGATTTGATTATCACCCCGCCCAAATGGGGAATTCGGATGTTGTGGCCATCTTCATCTTTTTCCACTCCGAAACCAGGACCACCAACAACTGTGTTTTCCCTAATAATGACGTTGTCTTCGATCTGTACTCTGCTTCTTACCCTAGCCCCACTCCGAATAACACAACTGCTTCCAATAGTTACGTTGTGATCCACAAAAGTTCCTGGTTCAATAATAGTGTCACAACCGATAGTTGTCCTTTCCCCAATGGTAGCACCATTTACGTTGGAATAGGATAAGCCATTCATTTCTTCAACGATTTTCTGTTCAACGATTTCTAACAACTTAGCAAAAGTCATTCGCGGAGTATCTGAAAAAACCAAGCAATTGCTTACCTTAAGGCGATCAACAAGAGGTGACTCATCTGCTCCTTTTGGTAGAACCATAATGCATCCTTCCAAGGAAGACAATCTTTGCACTAAAGAATCGTTAATTCCCTTTGAAAAGAGCAAGCTATTGCTTTGGAGGTTTTCTAATGTTACTACTCTACTTATCTTTGCTTCTAGTCCTTGAGGATCTAAACCTGCTCGTTCAAGAAGCATTGAGGATTTCAACTCGAAATTCAGTTCCATTCTTATCCCTCCCAACACTTAGCTATTCATACGCGAAAAATATTGCCTGTAGATCTTGGTCCCCCGAGTCAGTGCAAATCGTGTTTCATTGGTCTTCACGGTTTCCATTCTAGTTAGTAGCCCCTGGATATCAAGATGTTCATAGTCCCACCAATATGGATGAACAACCAGTTGTATGCTTTTTTCTTTGTCTTTCTGAATGTTTTCTATCATTTGGTCATAAAAATACCTTCTGTTAGAATCCGAAAAATAATAAATCATCTTGAAGAAGCGATCTTCATAAGTATTCACAAAACCTGGAATCTGCAAATTCTGCAATAACCTTTCTGGGGGTCTGTGGAAAGAGATTACATTGCTAATATTATAATAACCAGAATAGAAACCAAAAAGACCTCTCACTTCTCTCTCTATTGATTCTCTAGAAGCAAGATCAGTTGCATCAATATGAAGTCCAACTTCAAATTCTGATTTTTCAAGAATACGGATAATTCCTCTTATCTCAGATGAGAGCATGTTATAGAAACTGCAATTTGGTTGGAAAAAGAATATTGACCTGACTCCTGCTCGCTTTTCCACTTCCACAAGATTCATTATGTTCTCAGGAAATACATCTACATCATGTCTCAAATATAATTTCTTCCTTGGGGAGTAGTTGGAGAACGAAGAAAAGTCGTAATGCTCTTTCAGATGCATTATAAGATTGATGTAGAAATCAAACGTGAATTCCATAAAACACCTCACAGCTGTATTATGTTTTTGTCGACGAATCCCATTTTCCCCAAAGTGTTTTTTGTATCGAAAATCAAACCCGCATGCTTAACCACCAAGGAATAGTCAATTCCTTTCTTATGACCGGTTGTAATCAAAATCAAGTCGGCTTCTCCAAGAAGCTTATTAGAAAGAGGAACAGTTTCTTGAATCTTTCCTTCCCACTCGAACTGAGAAACATACGGATCAACTACAGAGACATGGGCATGATTTTTTTCGAGGTTTTCTAGAACTTTCAGTGCCGGGGACTCTCTCATGTCTTCGATCTCTTCTTTGTAGGCAATTCCTAGCATGACGATCTTTGCACCATTCATGCACTTCCCGCGTTCGTTAAGAGCCTTCATCACTCTGGTTACTACGTATTCTGGCATAGAATCGTTTATCTCACCCGAGAGCTCTATAAGCCGCGTGTGGTAGTCGTACTTGCGAGCGATGAAGGTCAGATAGAAGGGATCTATGGGAATGCAATGACCGCCGACTCCCGGGCCAGGGAAGAAGGGCATGAAGCCAAAGGGTTTCGTAGAGGCAGCATTTATTACGTCCCAAATGTTGATTCCCATTTTGTCCGCAACTACTGCCATTTCGTTTATCAGGGCTATGTTAACTATCCTGAAGGTGTTCTCTAGTATCTTTGTCATCTCCGCTTCCTTTGGAGATGAGACAACGAAGACTTCGGCATCGAGAACCGATTCGTAGAGAAGCTTCGCTACTTCGGTAGATTCCCGACCTACTCCTCCGACTACTTTCGGTGTGTTCTTCGTTTTGTATCTAAGGTTTCCCGGATCAACTCTTTCGGGACTGAAGGCTAGATAGAAGTCCTTTCCGCATACAAGACCGGTTTCTTCAAGGATAGGCTTCATAACATCTTCTGTGGTTCCGGGATATGTTGTTGACTCAAGAACGACTAGCATGTCTTTGTGGAGTCTCTTCGCAACATTTTCTGTTGAGTTGATCACATACGTGAGATCCGGCTGTTTAAAGACGTCGAGGGGAGTGGGAACACAGATCGCAATTACATCGCAGCCTGCCAGTTCATCAAAATCGGCAGTTGCCCGGAGTCGTGCCTCCGAAACGATCTTCTCGAGATCGGCGTTGACAACATCACCGATGTAGTTGTGTCCTTCATTGACCATCTTCACTTTGCTTTCCTGGATATCGAAACCGATTACTTTAAAACCGGCTTTGGCCTTTTCTACCGCCAACGGCAATCCTACATAGCCAAGGCCGATTACGCCGATTATCGCTGATTTGTCTAAAATCCTTTCTTTGAGCATGGAAACCTCCTGTATTTTGAAGCGAGACAACGACTGGATGTTGGAGATAGACGAGATTACGTGATGACGTTGAGATATTAAGATCATTATCACCGTTGATCAGAACATCCTATATGCAATCTCTCGTCCTCTCGAGATTTTTCTCTCGTTATTCTCGCTCTTCATAGAATGCCTGTTCCTCTATCAGCTGTTCTTTTGGTACGTCTCGGATAAATTTCGCAGGAATACCTGCGTAGATCTTTCTTGGAGCCAGATCCTTTGTAACAACGCTTCCAGCTGCAACCAACGCATCCTCACCTACAGTTACTCCCGGAAGCAATGTTGCATTTGCACCGATTCGAGCTCCTCTTCTTAGTGTTGGCCCTTTGAAGTGCTTTTTTCTCTCTTCTGTTCTTCCTAGATAGTTATCATTTGTGAAGGTCACCTCAGGGGCGATGAAGCAGTAGTCTTCAATAGTTGAGAAGGCTGTTATATATGCTCCCGTTTCAATCTTCACTCTCTTCCCAACTGAGGTCCCATTCTCAACAGTGGCTCCCTTCCCAACTATTGTCTTTTCCCCGATTGTCGTCTTCTCTCGAATAGTTGCCAGATCACCGACAAAGCACTTTTCTCCCAGTGAGGCTCCCTTGTAAATGACACATGAAGCACCTATTGTAGTTCCATTCCCAACTGATAGTGGTTTGAGCTCTTCAATACTTGTAGTGGCGCTTGTACTGGCTGCAAAGGGTTCTTTTCCAAGAACTGTATTGTCTCCTATCGTTACATCGTCTCCTATGATCACACCTTTGCGAATAACAACGTTGTGACCACAGGTGCAGTTGTCGCCGATCTTCGCACCTTCTTCGATTATTACGTTAATTCCTTTTTCGATGTTAGACATGGGAATGCCTCCATGTGAGGTTGCTCGTTGTGGGTTGTCGGTTGTAGGTGATAAGATACGACAAGGAAATTGTCGAGAAGCTCGCGAAGCGAGCGAGACGTATCTGCGATACGAGAGATTTGATAGAACCAAAGAAACAATGGAGGACTTTGCCTGAACCTTCTTGAAACAAATGCAAAGCAGATAACCTACTGAATGTCGCAAGTGTTGTCGTTCCAAGATTCTTATCCCAAAAACCCAGTGCATCCTCGTTTTTTAACAAAACAAACCACCTCGATCAATTCATTTCCTATCTCTATTCATAGTGTCATGAAGTCTCTTTCTCGCGCCACGTGCACTCTCGAAAACGTCTTTTCTCCGTTATCTCTCGTTCGTGACAAATTCAGCGATCTTGTCGACCACATATTTGATTTCTTCGTCTGTCATTTCGGGGAATATTGGCAAAGCAAGTGTTTCTTCACAAGCCCTCTCGGTTTCCGGGAGCGCTCCTGTTGGGACTCCTAGATATGCAAAGCACTTCTGCTGGTGAAGACCCATAGGATAGTAGATCGAAGTGCCTATGCCCTGTTCCGTCAAATAATCCCTTAACGAGTCTCTCTGCTCTCTACTGAAACCCTCAAATCTCACAACGTATTGATGAAAAACGTGAGAGAAGCAGTAATCGTTTTCCGTTCTCGGTTCGCCGTTCACCGAATAAGGAACAGAAGGGTAGTGTATCACCACATCGTTGTACGTTGTAGGTTGTGCGTTGTGCGAAGAGCGGTCCTTCGAAATTTGTTGAGTGGTCTTCGAAGGAAATTGATCTTCACCCATACCCGAGACCCCAGACCCTAGACCCGTTCCTTCGAAGTGCTCTGCGTATTTAATGGCTTTTTCAATTCTTCTTCTTTCATATTCTTGTAGGTGTTTGAGCTTTGTGTTAAGCACTATCGCCTGAAGCTCGTCGAGTCTCGAGTTGATTCCTATCATGTCGTGAATGTACTTCACGGGCGAGCCGTGGACTCTGTAGCTCCTGCAGAATGCTGCGAGCTCATCGTCATCAGTTGTGATCATCCCACCGTCGCCATAAGCGCCAAGATTCTTCGTAGGAAAGAAAGAGAAGGTTGAAAGATCTCCGATTGAACCTGTCATCACCGTCGATCCATCAGGATAACTCCAGCTCGCACCTATTGACTGCGCACAATCTTCTATTATCTTGACACCGTATATTTCTCTAATGTTTTCGAGTCGACCGAGTTCCATAGACTGACCAAATAGATGAACCGGAATGATAGCCTTTATTCTTTCTCTTTCGGGATGTGTTTGAAGCAGCTCTTCAACTTTGTCAAGATCGATGTTGTAAGTTATCGGGTCAATATCTGCGAAGAGCGGCGTTGCTCCATTTCTAGTAATAGAGCTCACGGTAGCGAAAAAAGTATAAGGAGTAGTTATCACGTAATCTCCAGGACCGATTCCCAGAGCGGCGACGGCAATAAGAAGAGCGTCGGAACCGTTTGCCACACCAATCGCGTGCTTGACGCCAACAAGATCTGCTATGCTTCTTTCCAGCTCTTTTACGGCTTCACCGAGAATTACCCTCCCCCCGAGAAGCGCTTCATCGATCTTTCCAAGTATCTCTTCTCTCAAATCACTGTACTGCCTAGTCAAGTCAAATAATGGGATATGCATAGAACCTCCACGTTCCTGTCGAGAGGACACTTGTATTTGGAGAAGATGGAGCAGAGATTGCAAACGGTCGAGGAGATGCAAACCCAAAAAACCATCACGGCGAATTTCTGGCTTTCTCTGCGCTCAATACAATTCTCTCGTCATCTCGTACTCTCGAAAATGGTTTTTCTCGCTACTCAACTTGCTCAAGTTCAACTTTGCCCAATTTGGATATGGTAAAGACCATTACGTTATCTAGACCTCTATCTTTTGCATTCTTGACAATGTGGTTAGCATGTCTGAAGGAAGCAACAATGACTGCTGTATCATCTCTACCGTCGACCTTTTCTGGTGAAAAGACGTGTAGATCGTGAAACGTTCCGTTCTGTTTCGCTGCCGAATCGTCTATGAAGCCAACAATCTTTATGCCCTCAGTTCTTAGAACGTCCGCAAGAATTCCTCCGATTATTCCCGCACCGTATAGATAGAAACTTTCATGGTCACTTCCCTTTATCGTGTCCAGGACCTCTCCAAAGATATCTCTCGATTCCGTGTAAAGCTTTGCTGCTTCTTTGAGGTAAAGAATAGTCAAATACTGAAGTCTGAACTTGCCCGCTTCAGTCAAAACATATTTCATGTTTCGCCTGTTCTCCCCCTCTTTCTGGATCAGCTCCGAATCTTCAAAGTCTCTTATGTATTTATTCACCATGCTGGGAACAATTCCGGCGATTCTGGCAAGTCGTTCTTGGGAAACTGATGAACTTTCAGTAAGAGCCTTCAGAATGCTCATTTCTCTGAAATTCGGAGAAGGATTGAAAAACGAAAACTCAGAAAGATCCATAGTCGCTCCTTTATTATTCATTCACTGACAGAATTATAGCAATGCGATGGGTGATAAGTCAAGTCTAAAGAAGCGAGAATTAGAGAGAACTCGCTTCGCTCGTGAGAGGGCGAGAAGAGGAATTACGAAGAGCGGGTTATGAAATTCGGGTTACGAGGATCGGGTGTGAAACAGAGGAGCGGGTTACGAGGATCGGGTTACAGAGTGCGGGTTAGAAAGATCGGGTTGATAAAAGCGGGTTATCTGAAACAAGTTTTGAAGAGTGAGATCCCGTGCAGAATCCCTGAACAGGAACGCTTCAGGCTCTACGGGATGACAATTCAAGATGATTGTGCAGTTCTCTTGTAGGGGCGAACGGCCGTTCGCCCGAAAAAGATCCTGGTTGGAATTTCTGCCTTTTACGCGAAAAATGGGACAATATGAGCGTTTCGGAGCCAGTCTGCTGACGCAGGCCAGTCGCACTTCGTGCGGCCAGCTCCGACTTCTTCGGGCAGAAGAGCGGTGTCTAGGATCGGTTTCTAAGAACGGGTTAAGAAAACCGGGTTATGAGAATCGGGTTTTGAAGAACAAGATGCTGAATCAAGTTCAGACTAATTTGTCGGCTAATTCGAAGGACGGAGGACCGGTGACGGTGAACGGGCCTTTTCAGCGTTCAGCGGGGTTTCGTTCTTAAGCGCACAGCGGTTCTTGAATGCGAGATCCCGTGCAAGCGAATCACAGGATGACAACCCCTTCTCAGGTCAACCGTCAAGGGTCCACCGTCCTCCGATAAGAACATATTCTAGTCGAAAGACGCAATGCCAGCGGAGAAAAAGCCGGGACGCAAACCACTGGAGAACATCAGTGGCCGCAAGGCTCCCTCGGCAGGAGGCCTTCGAGACCTTGCCCTAATGAAACCACTATTGATCCGGCTTCATTTCAGGCAAAGAGGTCGTCTAAGGTCACGAGGTAAACACTTGCATCTCTTGCAGCTAGTTCTTCCAGATCTGCGGTGAATCCTCTCTTGGAAAAGATCACGAATATCCTGTCTTGACAATCGATATTCGATCCCTTTTCTCTTAATTTCTCAAGTTCACCTACACCGACTCTAGCGTTTGTCCACTTGCATTCACCGATAATAATCTGATTATCTCCCAGACCAAGAAGGTCAATTTCCTCTTGCTTCTTCGTTGCCGGGTTGTTTCCCCACCACTTGCCCAACTTCATAATTCTGAAGGGTAGTTCTCCCCTGACACTCTTGTGCGATAAATATTCCCTGCATATATTTTCGAAAGCTAGACCTAGATACTTGCTAAGTCCTTCGGCGATCTTCTTGTTCAGAAGTTCTTCTGTCATGCCGGTTTCGATAAGCGAGAGGTTAGGAAACACAAAGGTGTACCAGAACTTAAAAAGGTTGTCTCTGATAAAGTAGATCGCCTTCCGTGAAGTGTTCTTCTCTGTAACGGGCACTTCTCGTCCCAATATATTCAAGTTCAGCAGTGTAGCTATGTACTTTGCAGTCTTATCATTAGGCTCTCCTACCCTTGTGCTTATCTCGTTCAGGCGACAAGCACCTTGCGCAATCGATTCAATTATTGTGTTGTATAGGGAAGGTTCGCGCAGTTCCTGTCTCAACAAGAATCTCGGCTCGGCATAAAGATACGCCGATGTATCGAGAAAGTTGTTTGCAATATTCTCTCCATATGGAAGATTCTGATTCCACTTCTGCAAATACTGCGGGATGCCCCCCAAAATTCCATACGCGATAATTTTTTCTTCGTTGCTCAGTTTCGGAAAGAACAGCGAGGCTTCGCGATAGGTGAATGGCTCGACTCTTATCTGAGCAGTTCTTCTTCCAAACAAGGGGCTCCTACTGCCCAATACTTCACTCTCCATGAAACTCACAGATGAACCGCAAAGAACTAAATAGAGGTTTGTTTCAAGTAGCTCATGATCTATAAGGCGCTGTAAGAGAGACGGGAAATAGCTACTAGCATTCACCAAATATGGGTACTCATCTATTACTAGGAGAAGACGCTTTTCTTTTGCTTGGGACGCAACGAATCTAATCGCCTTCTCCCATGACTCAAAAGAAGATAAAGTGTCTTTCTGGCCGAAGTGCTCTAGAACGACTTCCGAAAAGTTTCGCAGCATCATTTTCTCGTTGACCTCATCACAGACAAAGAAGATGCTTTCCATCTCTTTAGAGAACTCTTTTAGAAGAGTGGTCTTGCCGACCCTTCGACGTCCATAAACAATAGCCATCTCAAACTTTCCACTGTTCTTTAGCTTCCTAAGAGAAGCAAGCTCTTTCTCTCTGTTGATGAACATTTTACAACCTCCAACACAATTACTAACTCGTAAGTTACTAACTCTAGAGTTAATTATATCACTATCTGTGCAGTTCTCGAAAAGCGTCTAGAGTGTTTTCGAAGGACGAGGAATAAAGAGAAGAATTTGCGACGCCACCGAGAGAAGGAGAACTTTTTGGGAGCCAGTCTGCTGACGCAGGCCAGTCTTTGCTTCGCAAAGGCCAGTTCCGACTTGGTCGGGCAGAAGAGCGGATTCTAGGATCGGGTTACGAAGTGCGGGTTAGAAAGATCGGGTTGATAAAAACGGGTAATCAGAACCGGGTCCTGAAGAGCGAGATCCCGTGCAAAAGCGTCATTG
>ENA-OSEO01006168-OSEO01006168.1-sediment-metagenome-genome-assembly--contig:-NODE-6168-length-10946-cov-9.079032_pt1 | contig 10946 bp, 8 predicted proteins | sample MGYA00237883_ERZ534232 | MGnify/ENA metagenome assembly ERZ534232
TCTCTCAATCCGCATCAGGCGGCGCTGAAATGGGTGCTGGACCGCGATTATGTGGACTGTGCCATACCCGGTATGGTGAACCGGCAGCAGCTTGAAGAAAACACCGGGGTTATCGGAATGAAGCTGGGGTGGAGCGACAGAAAAACACTGGCCAAATATTACGATTCCATTAAGGATCACTACTGCTTAAATTGCGGCGCCTGCGCGTCTTCATGCAAAAAGGCCGTTAACATTCACACCGTTCACCGTTCGCTCATGTACCGGGAAGGCTACAAGGATCCGGATCTCGGACGGACGACCTACCGGGAGTTGTCGGCCGCAGAGAACGCCCTGGCGTGCATGAGTTGTTCAATCCCCACATGCAGGTGTATCCATGGAATAAACATACCGGAGCGAATGCGATATGCACACACCACTTTCGTCTGAAAACATGCACATAAACCCAGTCTTAAATTGTTGTAAAAGGCTTCTTATTCTTCTTTTACTTCTTGCCGGAACATGTATTAGCAGTGCGGCCGGATCTAACGTTGAATCCATTTTTGATTCTGTTTTGGCCGTTCCGGGATGGAAACCGAAGGGGAAACCCTATCGATATGCCCCTCAAGACCTTTTTGAATACATCAACGGCGCAGCGGATTTTTTTATCGCCTACGGTTTTGTCGGACTGACCGGAGCAACCTACGCCCCTGTTTCAGGAGAGAGCGACGCTGTAAGCATCGATATTTATGATATGGGAGACAAGTTGAATGCCTTTGGCGTATTTCAGTCAAGAAGAGACAGCCAGGCGCCTTCTTTAAACATCGGAGCGGCATCTATCGGCACGGATGACTATGTTGCTTTTATTAAAGACAGGTTTTATGTTGAAATACAGGGCTATATCACTGCCAAAAAAGAGAAGGACATTCTTAAAAACATGGCGTCAAGGGTTGCGGAACATTTACCGGGCGACACGTCTTTGCCGGGAGAGCTTTCATATCTTCCCGAAAAGGAAAAGATCCCCGGATCGGAGCGGTATATCCGGGGGGGCATACTCGGCCATGCATTTCTGGACAACGGAATCGTCGGCGACTATCAGGTCAAAGGGGAAAAAGTGTCGGTATTCATTGCCTTTCTATCCTCACCTGAGGATGCCGTAAAGGCCGTGGAACAGCACAGGCATTTTTTACAAAAATCCGGGGAAAAATGCCTGCCCCTGGAAGGATTCGGAAAGCACAGTTTTGTTTCAAAAGAACCCTTTCATCATAAAATCATGGTGGCACAGGAAGGAAGATTTGTTGCAGGGGTGTATGATCTGAGCACGACGGAAGCAGGAGAAACCCTGCTGGCGGATACACTGAAAAACATAAAACAGCCCCAGTCAAACTAGATCGCCAAATTACGGGCTTTCTCCGGCAAATAATCACCGAACCGGTACTGAAACCGTATGTTTTTGCTGTAAATACTTAAATGGTCGCGAAATGGACAATCTTTTTTTTAAAGCGTGTACTGTTTGAGTGGTTTAGGAATCGTTAGAAAGAACAGACGCATACCGAAACATTTCAAAAGCAAGAATTTATTTGTTATAAATCGAACCCATTGTTTATATATTACATTCTGTTCTTTCGTTACGATCCTTTAACCACGAGTTTACACGGTTTGAAAAAAAGCATTATTCATGGAGCGACCCAACAAATAAAAATCCCCGAACTTTCAATTCGCCGATTTATCGTATTTGGTTTCAGGCCTTGCAAATATCATATCCATCAAAGCGCTTTGGCAAGATCGTGCCCGGCCTGATATGCCGCTTCAAGATATTCCGGATACTTTAAAACATCCCCCTCAAAATCCAGCCCGCGGTACAAAAGTGATCGAAAAAGCGTCATGTCCAGCACATCGAAAAAATATTTGACCGTCAAAAGGGTCCCGTCAAAAAGTTTTTTTCCTTTTGTTGCCCCCACCGCAATAAAGAGTCCTTTGCGTTTCGGCTCCCATTGACCGAAGGGAACCTTGTCGATCCAATATTTTTTTACCCACAGCGACTGGCAGCGATCCATTAGCATTTTTGTGTGAGAACTCACCGTATAAAAAAATATGGGACTGGCAAGAATTAATCCTTTCGCAGACAGGATCTGGTCCACAACAGGATGAAAATCGTCTTTTATGGCGCATCGTCCATCTTTTTTACAAGCGTAGATTTCAAGACAAGGTGATATCTTTAAATCTCTCAAAATGACTTCATCGACTTCGACACCTGCATCAACAGCACCCCGAACGGCATGGTTGAGCAAGGTCGCGGTATTCCCCCTCCGCCTGGGGCTTCCATAGACAGCCACAATTTGAGCCACTTCATTCTCCTTTCTTTATAATTGCAAAAGAATCCGGGCCGGTCTTAGATCCCTACGCACGGACGGGAACCAGGTTTTTTTAAGACCAAATAAAAAAGGGTATTCTCTTTATATTCAATAGAATACCCTTTCTATCAATCCAAAAATTAATCTACAACCACTTTAACATTTGTTGCAGACGGCCCTTTTTGACCCTGCTCTATGTCAAAGGTAACCCGGTCGCCTTCATAGAGAGATTTAAAGCCGGTTGCATTGATTCCTGAGTGATGAACAAACACATCCGGGCCATTTTCCTGCTCAATGAAGCCATAGCCCTTTTTACTATTAAACCATTTTACAATTCCATTGGCCATAGTGACATCCTCCTTTCAAAGAATTCTCATGGTTCCAAACTGCAGGTTGCCACTTTGACGAACAGGTCTTTCCTTCAGAACGAAACCGGTACGCCAATGAAAGACGCGCCTTTATTGATTATTCGGTATGATAGTATATTTTTAAAAAAAAGCAAGCTGATTGTTGTTGTCATTTATTTTAACATAACAACAGTGCGCCTTCTTCGCGGATGTGAAGAAAAAATTGTTTGGTCCCGGAATAGCTTTTTCAAATGTCAAAATTCTGTGACTCTTTGACAATATTTTGGCTTAAATTACACTTACCAAGCCTGTATTATGCCCCAAATCAGTCCATATACCCCGGCCGAATTAAGACATTGATTCTTTTTCCCTGAAAATACAGGCAGTTTTGACTTTTTAAAAAATAATATCAATTATCCCCTATTTGGCATACATGTTGCTAAGTAATTGAATTCTAATAATCATCCTTCAAAGTACAAATCTAACTCCAAAATGGGGAGATGAAAATATGGATATAAAAAATACAAAAAGGTATCTGGCCGCCTTTATCATCATGATGTTCGCCGCTTGTTTAGGAGAAGCGACCGTTTCGGCAAAATCCATGTCACGCGTGTTCATTCTTCACAGCTATGAAAAAGACGATGTTTGCGGGAAGCCTCAGAACGACGGCATTCTTGCGGCGCTTAAACATGCGGGATTTACTGAAAACAATAATTTAGATGTTCAATTTTATTATATGGATACAAAACGGAAAAATAATACCAGTGTCCTGATTGAAAAACAGGCATCCGCGGCACTGGAAAAAATCAGAAAATTTAAACCGGATATCCTTGTTACACTCGATGACAATGCGTTCAGGTCAGTGGCCTTAAAACTCGTGGATTCCGGCATCCCCATTGTTTTTTCAGGGATGAACGGACAGCCTGAAATTTACAATCAACAAAAGCTGTTTATGAATTCGAGAGCAAATCCAGGACACAATATTACCGGTGTATACGAAAAACTTCACATTGCCGAGGCCATACGTGTTCATTCCAGATTGTTCCCCGATTTAAAAAAGGTGTTGATCATAACAGACCAGTCTCCCACCGGCAGAGCGATTAACATACAGATCAAATTGGAACTCAGTGATGAATCAACATCCATCGGTTGGGAAATGAAAGTCGTAAAGAGTTGGGATGAATACAAATCAGAAATTATCTCGGCCAACGACAACCCGGAAATCGGCGCAATTTATCCGGTTGCGCTGCTCTTGAAAGATAAAAATGGCAATACCTATACAGCGCCGCAGATTCTCAAATGGACAACGCAAGTGTCTAAAAAGCCGGAACTTGCTTTGAACTACGCATTTCTGAAAATGGGCTTATTCGGAGGTGCGGCAGTAGATTTTTATGTCATGGGTGAGCAGGCAGGCAAAATGGCTGTAAGAATTTTAAAGGGAGAAAACACCGGCAACATTTCCATCGAAGATGCCAGTCGAAGTGCGCTGGCATTTAATCTAAAAAGAGCAAGGCAGCTTCAAATAACAATTCCTGATGATATTCTACTGGCGTCTGACGAAGTCATTAAATAGTGGTGAGGTTAAGGTTTGGAAAGAAAATTTTCAAGATTTCTAACGTTCAGGCTGTTGGGTCTTATCGGTGTATCGCTTACATTGGTGGTGGGCAGCTTATACAGCGTTCTTAGCAACAGCATGATAAAAGAATACACAAACGAACTTAAAGTCCGGCAATCAGAAGTAAGCATGGCACTCAAGGAACGGTTTACTCTTCTGGAAACCTTCCTCAAAGAAACCAGTTTGAATAATGCAATCCGTGTAAACCTTATGCTGGGGGTAAAAAATCAACTTTCAGAGATTATGGGAAGACACCAACCGCTTATTCCGGGTGCCAGATTTTTTATCCAGGAAAAAGGGAGTGCCCAGTTCATTCCGGAATTGCCGGAATACTATAATGGCCTGGATTCTCAATTGAAAAAACTTTCCCTTGTAAATCATCTCGAAAAAATCAGGTTTCAAAATTATATAGACGACGCCTATGTTTCTATATTTTCCTGTCCCATAAAAAGAAAGGACGATCGCCTTGGAACGATTTATGCGATTTACAATTTGTCTCTGGATGATAATTTCTGGAAACGATTCAACACCGATTTGAATGAAAGATTGATGATTTTTAAACAGGGAAAACTTATCGATTTGCATACAGCCCAGTCGATAAATATCCCTACCGAAATTCACCCCAATTTCATGAAAGGTTTTGGATCTCCCATTATCGATTTGTTTAAAAATGAAAGTATTGTTGGATTTGTGGCCTTTCCGGAACTTTTTTACACGGTTTCTTCCACTCCGATCCACCAAAAAAAACAATTCATGCTGTTTCAACTCATTGCGCTTTGTGTTCTAATCTTCTGTTTGACACTCCTGGTGTCCTATCATCTCATCAAAAGAATCAGCGAGCCTTTAGAGGTTATGGCGGATGAAGCACTAAAAATCTCCAAAAAACCTTCGAATTCTTTTTTGAGTGAAAACAACATTCAGTATGAAGAGTTTCGAAAATTGGTCAAGGGGTTCAATCAAGTCTTAATGAGCCTATTCGATGCCCAGAAGGAACTTAATAGACAGGCCGAGAAAAAACTCGAAGCCAGTGAAGAACTTTATCGCCGAACTCTGGAAGCCGCACCTGATGCCATCACCATATCCAGACGTATAGATGGTCGCTTTCTTCAGGTCAATGAAACATTTTGTCAAATGAGCGGCTATTCCCGGGAGGAATCTCTGGGTAAGAGCCCTTTTGATCTCAATTTATTTTATAACCCCTCAGATCGTGATTTTTTGATCAAAACGCTTCGAGAAAAAGGGAAGATTAACGGCATAGAATGCCGGTTTCAAACAAAAGACGGAACCATAATAGACACACTTCTTTCCGCCCGAAATATCAAATTCAAAGAAAAAGAATGCCTTATTTCGGTGGCTTCCGATATAACCGAACTCAAGCGGGCTGAAGCAGAAAAAAACAAATTGAAAATTCAACTTCAACAAGCCCATAAAATGGAGGCCATTGGAACACTTGCCGGGGGCATTGCTCACGATTTTAACAATATTCTTGGAATAATTATCGGCAATACGGAACTGGCAAAGGACCATGTTCCGAAATCGAGTCCGGCCTATCTTAACCTCCGGGAGATTCAGACATCGAGCTTACGTGCTAAAAATGTCGTCAAACAGCTCCTTAGTTTTGCCCGAAAGCGCGATTATGAGCGAAAACCGATTAAAATTAATCCGATTATCAAAGAATCTATCCAGCTTCTACGGGTAACCATCCCAACGACCATCGATTTTCACCAGCATATCGATGCCAAAGCAGATACTGTTTTGGCCGATCCCACCCAGATCAATCAGGTCATCATAAATTTATGTACCAATGCGTCTTATGCCATGGAAGAAAACGGCGGAATTTTGGAAATCAGAACCCAGGATGTCATTTTGAATGAAGCATCACCTTCATTTACTCCAGACATGGTTCCCGGAAGATATGTTAACATAACCGTCAGGGATACCGGCTGCGGGATAAGCCCTGAGATCCTCGATCGGATCTTTGATCCGTATTTTACCACCAAAGACGTCGGAAAGGGCACGGGTATGGGACTGGCGGTGGTACACGGTATTGTCGAAAGCCACGGCGGAACAATAACGGTAAAAAGTCAAATTGCAAAAGGAACGACCTTTAGCATACTCCTCCCTGTGGTTGAAAACCTACCTTCGCAAAAAGCTGAATTGGTTGAGAACCTTCCTACAGGCAGCGAAAGAATTCTTCTTGTCGATGATGATCCATCGATGGCGAATGTCGTACGGTGCGGACTTGAACGGATGGGATACCAGGTGGATGCCAGAACGAGTTCTGTCGACGCACTGGAGTTGTTCCGCAACCATTCAAACCAATTCGATTTGGTAATTACCGATATGACCATGCCCCAGATGACGGGAGACCAGCTGGTGAAGGAAATCCTGAAAGTTCGGTCCGACATTCCGACGATTCTGTGTACCGGTTTCAGTGAAAAAATCGATGAAGAAAAATCAAAGAAATTAGGTTTTCGTAAATACATTGAAAAACCTATAGACAGACGCAATTTGGCCATGTTGGTCAGGCAGGCGCTGGATGAAAAAGAGGCGGCAGCATTCTTTTCCTAAAGAATGGATACCGACCTATTATTTTCAATCCGGTAAAAGATCGTAAAAATAGAGCATGGTATCCGATCGCGTCAGTATTCCGATGATGTTCCCATTGTCCACCACGGGAAGCCTGCCAATGTCGTGTTTAACCATGAGTCGGGCTGCCTGAGCAGGACTCTTCCCGGGTTCAATGGTCGTTACCTTCGTGTTCATAAATGCTTTCACCGGGGCTTCTAATTGAGATTCTTTTTTTAATTTTTTAAAGTCTCTTCTTGAAATCATGCCCACGAGTAATCCGTCCTCTACAACCGGAAAGCCGGTACAGCCCTTTTCCTTTAGCTTCGAAGCCACCTGTTTCATGCTTGTATTCGGCGGTACCGTAAAAACAGGAAAAGACATCAGATCGCTGATCTGTACGGATGACTGTTGATTCCCTTCGATCAGCGCTCGAATCATTTCCTCTACAACATCCGGATTAACGGATTTCAGTACCGCAGAACCTGCGGCCGGGTGTCCGCCGCCACCCATACCCCGCATGATGGAGCCGATATTGAGGCCCTCGGCATTACTCCGGCCGATGACCATGCATTTATCTCTATCCTCATCCACAAAAACACCAAAGGCAGCCTCCACGTTAAGAATTTCTCTGTACATATGAACCACAACAGCCAAATTATCCACGTACTCTTTTAAATCCAATTTGCCAAAACTGACACTGTATCCGTTCACCGTATCTCTCTTTGCAGATTCCAACATCCTAAATAGAACATTTTTCTGTTTTTCTCCGTAAACGGGACGCAAAAATGAACTGATGATGTTCAGATCGGCTTTGTGTTCAAGCAGATACGCTGCGGCATAGGCATCTTCGGCTGTTGAAGCGGGAAAGGTAAGATTGCCAGTATCCTCATAAAGGCCCGCCAAAAAAAGCGTGGCCTGAATGGGAGTTAAAATTTTTTTTTCCTCTTTTAACTGCCGAATCATAAGGGTAATGTTTGCACCCACCGGCTCCTGGCATTTCCATGTGGGTTTTATGTCTCCGGCATTTGAATGATGATCCCACAGGTGGATCTCTAAATTTTTCTTCTTCTTAAGTTTCTGGAGCCTTCCGATCCGTCCCCAGCTGTTGATGTCAACAACAATTAAACGTTTCACATCTGCAAGATTAATATCGTCAAAGGAGGATATTTTAAAGATATCCTTGTGAATGGATAAAAAGGCTTTAACATTCGGATTTGAATTTTTCGGAAGGACCGGGATGGCTTCCGGATACATAATTGTTGCGGCTATGGTCGAAGCCAGCGCATCAAAATCCGTATTCTTATGGGTCGTCACGAGTTGCATACACCGCTCCTGAATGTTTATTGTCATCCCGTTTCCGGGCTGCCGAGTATTTTTGTCCTTCACATCGCGCAACACGATGATCCATTTGAACCGTGTATTGTTATTTTCGGATATTAATGGAAAACCTTTAAAACTTTTGCAATTGACACACCCGGTAGTTGCCGGCCCTCTGCCAATGCTGTTGACACGAACAGGTTCATTGTATTATTCAACCTGATGAATTCGTAAAAAGTCTCTTATCAGATTCTGTTGACATCATCAAACTTCTTGTTCAATACATCATACGATGATTTAGGATATGCGCTTTTTTAACGCTCGACCCGCAGGATATTAAATGCAGGCATTGAAACGAAAAAATATCGCCGGTTGGTGGATACCGGACCACAGAGAACCCGAACCGGGAGAGCATGCGCTCCGATCGGCAATTTTAAGGGCCAAACAGCCGGTATATCTTCTGGACCTCAATGGTCTGCCGGGTATTGGCAGGGGCGGTTCTATTATTATCGGCAGCGATGCCCCCACTCAGTCGCCGGCCTTTCCGCTACGCGCATACGCCCCGCCACTGCACCCCGAATATCTGGGTGATGCGCAGTTCAAGGATAAACACCATCTTCGCTATGCGTATATTGTGGGCGCAATGGCCAATGGCATCACATCGGCCGGAATGGTGGAAACAGCCGGAAAAGCCGGAATGGTGGGTTTTTTCGGTGCTGCCGGTCTTGCCCTTGATCAAATAGAATCGGCCATCCACCGGCTGCAGCAAAATTTAAAGGACATCCCCTTTGGCTTCAATCTGATCCACAGCCCCAACGACCCCGAACTTGAAGCAGCCGTGGTCCAATTGTATATACACCGCGGTATTCGGCTGGTCAGCACGTCGGCATATCTGGATTTAACCCTTCCGCTGGTGCACTATCGTGTAAAGGGAATATATCGTGACGAAAACGGAACCGTTGTATGTCCCAACAAAGTGATTGCTAAAGTTTCCAGGGTTGAAGTGGCCGGAAAATACTTCTCCCCACCCCCGCAAAAGCTTCTGGCACAGTTGGTCGCTAAAAAAATGATCACCCAAGAAGAAGCGCAACTCGCAGCGTCGGTCCCCATGGCTGACGATTTGACCGCTGAAGCGGACTCCGGCGGCCACACCGACAACCGGCCGGCGATCGCCTTATTGCCGACCATGATCGCCTTGCGCGACGAACTGGCCGGAAAATACCGGTACAAAAATCCACCCTGTGTGGGACTTGCCGGCGGAATCGCAACTCCGTACTCCGCTGCAGCGGCATTTGCCATGGGCGCCGCTTATATTCTTACCGGTTCCGTCAACCAATCCTGCGTGGAAGCCGGAACATCGGAAGCCGTGCGCCTTATGCTGGCGGAAGCCGGCCAGGCAGACGTAACCATGGCTCCTGCAGCGGACATGTTTGAAATGGGCGTTAAGGTCCAGGTGCTAAAACGGGGGACCATGTTTCCCCTTCGGGCCGCAAAACTTTATGATCTCTACCGCAGCCATGACCATTTTGAGAGCATACCCGAAAAACAAAGAAAGATTTTGGAACGCGATTTTTTCAGGTGCAGCTTTCAGGAGGAATGGGAGCAGACCAAAGCGTATTTCTCGCGCCACGATCCTAAACAGATAGAACGGGCTGAAAAAGACCCCAAACACAAGATGGCGCTTGTGTTTCGATCCTATCTCGGCCAATCCTCCAACTGGGCCAACGCCGGAGATCCGTCCAGAAAAATCGATTACCAGATATGGTGCGGCCCGTCCATGGGAGCGTTCAATCAATGGGTTAAAGGTACCTTTCTCGAACAACCTGGAAATCGTGATACCGTCACCGTTGCCATGAACCTTCTCTATGGCGCTGCCGTGATCACCCGTGTAAACTGGCTGAAGCATCAAGGCGTTGTTTTGCCCCCCGGTATGGACAATTTTACACCCATGCCCCTTGAAAAGATCCGGAAGCTTCTGGATCACTGACAGAGATTCGAGTCTTTATATTTTGATTCCCTTCACTCAACCCCTGAATTCATCTCGCCTAAAATCCTTAAAATTTAAGCGCCGGATAATGTACCCGATCCAGCCCCACGGCATCGACAAACCGACCCAACATACCGCTGATATTCAGGGTTTTTACAACATTCATGTCCACCTCCGACGGTTCTTCCTGTATCCGGTTTATGGATGTTTCCACATACAATTTTTTCATGATTTCAAAACCCTTGTGTTGGACCGGTTCATTTGAAATGACGCCTCTGACCGTGTAAATAAATTTGAAGCGCTTATCCGGCCCCTTCTCCCGCCGAATAAATATTACATAGCTTTTAACCAGCGCATCTATACCGTTATTTGGAGCGACATTCCCCTTTAGGTCATAGTAAAAACCCTTATCCGAAAACCACTGCTGTAAATCTTGGATCATTTGCTTTGCTTCGGGAATCGTAAACTTCAAGTCGGCCACTATGTGACCCCCGAGAAAGACCGTAAACGCCTCGTCAGGGTTGTACTGTCTGGCATATCCGGACTGCATCCCCCCCAATGGGTCCGGCGGCAAAAATTCCCGGGACCAGCGTTTCCACTTGGCTAAATTGACATTCAATTTTTCGGAAAGTTCGCGGTTCGCAAAGAATTTGATCATGTCAACCTCCAATGGCTTGTTATATTGATATATCAAGTTGATTGTTTAATGCAGCTTGGAAATCCCGGTCCTCAGGGCCGGGTCAGAGTTCAATGGCTCTGCCGGTAAATGATTCAACAGG
>ENA-OSEO01006169-OSEO01006169.1-sediment-metagenome-genome-assembly--contig:-NODE-6169-length-10944-cov-4.508052_pt1 | contig 10944 bp, 11 predicted proteins | sample MGYA00237883_ERZ534232 | MGnify/ENA metagenome assembly ERZ534232
ACACTGTCCGCGCTATGCGGTTCGAGATGCAATGTGTGCGGTACACCTCAATATCCCAAACAACGGACATGTATTAATCCTGATTGTGGAGCCATTGATCAGATGGAAGATTACTATTTCCATGACAGGATCGGTCGTATAAAGTCTTTTACCGGTGACAGGCTTGCCTTTACTATGGACCCACCTGCCATGTACGGCCTGATCGATTTTGATGAAGGGGGCAGGCTCTATCTTGACATCACGGACTGTGATCTTGATTCGCTCAAGGTCGGGTCATCTGTAAAAATGAGTTTGCGTAGAAGATATGCCGACAAAAGACGAGGAGTATACGCCTATTTCTGGAAAGCAGTACCAATACTTGAAAAGGATGAATAGACGGAGGCAAAAAGCATGGTAAAGGGAATAAAGGATAAGGTTGCTATTATAGGCATGGGATGCACCGGATTTGGAGAATTGTGGGATAAGAGTTCAGAAGACCTGATTGTCGAAGCCTATAAGGAGGCGGCAGACGATGCGGGAATCGAAATCAAGGACATTGATGCGGCATGGTATGCCAGCTGTTTTGAAGAGGTCAATGTAGGGAGGGGGGGGATACCGCTAGCAAGAGCCCTTAAGTTGCCCAACATCCCTGTAACGAGAGTGGAAAACTTTTGTACCAGCGGTACGGAGGCCATTCGTGGGGCGTGTTATGGTGTTGCCTCCGGTGCCTGTGATATTGCCCTGGCCCTTGGCTGTGAAAAGCTGAAAGATACGGGATTCGGTGGCCTGCCGGAGATTGGAACGGGAGAAGAAAATAAGTTTTATTACCCGAACATAACGGCTCCCGGGATGTTTGCACAGGTTGCAAACGCTTATTTTGCAAAATACGGTTTGAGCCGTGAAGAGGGTAAAAGGGTTTTGGCCAGGATATCCTTGAAAAGTCATCAGAACGGCGCCATGAATCCCAGGGCTCATCTTCGCCGGGTGCCGAGCCTGGATGCCATAATCAATGCTCCGATAATAGCCGATCCTTTAGGACTGTTTGACTGTTGCGGAGTAAGTGACGGCGCGGCCGCGGCAATCGTGGTCAGGGCTGATATGGCTAAGGAATTCAGGCCTGACCCTGTCTATGTGAAGGCGCTCCAGATCTCGCTTACGCCGGCGACCGGGATCGGACATCAGAGCTGGGATGGTGTCCATTTTGAATCAACGCGTATTCCCGGGATCAAGGCGTATGAAGAGGCAGGCATAAAAAATCCGAGAGAAGAGATAAATCTGATGGAGGTCCACGACTGTTTCTCCATCAGTGAACTGGTGACATATGAGAGTCTTCAGATCTCACCCATGGGAAAGGGGAGAGAGGATGTTGAAGATGGATTTTATGACCTTGACGGCAAGATTCCCTGTCAGAGTGACGGCGGTCTAAAATGTTTCGGTCATCCCATCGGGGCTTCAGGCATAAGGATGGCTTACGAGATTTATAAACAATTACAGGGAAAGGTCGATCCCGTCGAAAGACAGGTGAAGGGCAATCCCAGAATCGGGCTTACCCATAATCATGGCGGTATTTGCGGGAGCCTCGTATGTAGCGTGGGCATATTTGGAAATGAGTTGTAGAGACTCGCGTGTAGGTGAATAAAATCGTTAGGGCCGGTCGGACCTTGTGCTGTCATGATCTGACGGCACAAGGGTACGGGCACAAGCGGATATAAACGGGAATATGGAGGAAAATAGATGAATTTTGATTTGACGGATGAACATAAAATGATCCGGGATATGACCAGGGCCTTCTCCGATGAGGTCATTGCCCCCCGGGCGGAAGAGATGGATCGTACAGGTAAATACCCATATGATATTATAGAAAAGATGGCTGAGCTTGGAATGATGGGCATCCCCTTTCCCGAGGAACATGGAGGAAGTGGAGGAGACTGGGTCGGCCTGCATCTTTGTATTGAGGAACTATCCCGGGGAGACATTACCCTCGGAGCTCTCGTGGATGTTACCACAAGCGTAACCGGCCAGGAACTCTATGTTTTTGGCACTGAAGAGCAAAAAAAGAAATGGCTTGTCCCCATTGCCAGGGGGGAGAAGATCGGCGCCTTTGCCTTGACCGAACCTGATTGCGGTTCCGATGCAGGGGCACTCAGGACAAAGGCCAAACTCAAGGGCGATGAGTACATTCTTAACGGAACCAAACAATTTGTGACGAATATCGGTTTGGAGAACGCATCAGTTGTTCTAGTGGCGGCTGTAAGCGGTAAGAATGACAAGGGAAATGTCATATCGACGTTTATTGTCCCGAAAGATGCCCCCGGGTTTCAGTTGAGTAGGAGATATGACAAGATGGCCTGGAGGGCCTCGGCCACGCATGAAGTAATCCTTGATAATTGTATTATACCCAAGGAAAATTTGTTGGGAGATCCCAGCAGGGGTTTTGCCCAACACCTTGAGGTGCTTGAGACCGGCAGGATAAGTATCGGAGCCGTGGCAGTGGGAGTGGCCCAGGCATGCCTGGACGAAAGCCTTCGCTATTCCCGGGAAAGGACCCAGTTTGGCAAGCCGATTTTTGAACATCAGGGCATACAATTCATGATGGCCGATATGGCTGCCTCGATCGAACTTGGCAGGAACCAGTATCTGAAGGCCGCATGGCTAAAGGATCAGGGCCGTAAGCATGCGCTTGAGGCTACCGTTGCAAAACTCTTTTGCTCCGAGATGGTAGAAAAGGTGGCGAGTGATGCGCTTCAGATCCACGGAGGCTATGGATTTATGGAGGAGTACCCCGTGTCACGCTATTACAAGTCAGTCAAGTTACTCCAGATCGTTGAGGGGACATCCCAGGTCCAGAGGTTGGTCCTGGGAAGGCTGCTCTCGGCTCGGTGAAAAGAGAATTCACGCCAAAAGGATATTGCTTTGCCATTTCTTCCGGCACGTACTGAGGCAGCAGTTTTCATCAATTCAATATTCCAATTCTCCCCAACACTTCCGGGCTGAATTATTTACAAAGACGGAGAACAATGACGCTGTTTAAAGATCATATTTTCCAGGAGAACAAAAAGATATGCCGCTCAAAGGAATAAAAATAATAGATCTGACACGTCTGTTGCCCGGGCCCTACTGTACTCGGTTATTGGCCGATATGGGGGCCACAGTCATCAAGGTAGAAGATAAAGGGGACGGGGATTATCTGAGATCATTTCCTCCCGAGGTGGATGGAAAAAACGTATTTTTTGAAAGCTTGAACCGGAACAAGAAGGGTGTCACTATTGATCTTCAAAAGGAGAAAGGCAGGGAAATATTTCTCAAATTAGTTGAAGGGTCAAATATACTCGTTGAAGGATTCAGACCCGGTGTGATGGATCGGCTAAGTTTAGGTTATACTATTTTGAAAGAGAGGAACCCGGGGCTGATCTACTGCGCAATGACGGGATACGGTCAGGATTCTCCTTACAGGGAGAGAGCCGGACACGATATCAACTATCTTGCATTGGCCGGATTTCTGGGTCTCAACACAAACCCACAGGGAGAACCCATAGTCCCCGGGGTTCAAATGGCGGATGTAGCAGGCGGGGGTCTCATGGCCGTAATTGGTATTTTGGCAGCCCTACATCACCGCAATCGAACCGGTGAAGGCCAGTTCGTGGACAGCGCGATGTTTGATGGGGCAATGTCCCTGATTCCCATCCAGATCAGTCAGGCCCTTACACTGGGGCTTAAGCAGAAACCCTACCAGGACATGTTGAACGGCGGTCTGGCATGCTATAACGTTTATAAGACCACTGACGGCAGGTATATGTCTCTCGGTGCTCTTGAGGCTAAATTCTGGGCAAACTTCTGCAAGGCAGTTGAAAGAAAAGAACTCATTGCCGACCACAATTCCATGGGTAAAAGAGGACAAAAGGTCAAGCAGGAGGTTTCCGATATTTTCAAGTCAAGAACCCAGAAGGAATGGCTATCATTTTTCAAGGATAAAGACTGCTGTTGCGAGCCTGTATTGACCGTAAATGAAGCATGCTCCGGATCATTGGCCAGGAGCCGTCAGATGCGAATAGATCCAAATCGTTCACAAGGCTTTTCTTCGGTACAGGTCGGTTTTCCCATAAAATTTTCCCAGACCCCTTCGTACCTCCGTTCGCCGGCCCCTGCCAGTGGTCAACACAACGAAGAAATATTGGAAAAAATAGGCTACAGTGCATACCAGATTGATAAGCTGAAAAAACAGAAAATTATTTAGTCAAAGAGCAGTCTTATATGGGGAGAATCAATTGTGTGAGTATCCCGCATTTGCCCGTTTAGATTGTTCTGGAGGAGAAAGCAAATGGGTCTCTACGATTATACCATCTATTCTATTATCAAACGCAATGCCCGGGTTAGTGCACATAGAATTTGTTTGATATCAGGGACTCAAAGAGTAACTTTTGCTCAGTTTCAGGAAAAGGTTGATCGGCTTTCCTGTGGGCTTTTGGACGCTGAATTGAAAAGAGGGGACCGCATTGGCGTCCTGGGTCACAACAGCCCGGAGTATCTTTACCTGTATGGTGCGGCTGCCAAGACAGGCGCCATTATGATCCCTATTAACTGGCGTCTTGATCCCGAAGAAATCAAATATATTATTTCGGACGGAACCCCGAAGATACTTTTTGTCAGCTCTGAATTCCAGGAGATGATGAGACGGCTCATTCCGCAATTTGGTTTTGTTGAGAAATCATACGCCCTGGATCAGGCCAATGACTTTTTTGAGGCTTTTAACGATTTAGTGGAGAGAAAAGGTTTTTGCCCTCATGTGGATATCTGTTCCGATGATGACTACGTTATCATCTACACCGCAGCCGTTGGAGGAAAACCCCGGGGCGTGACTCTGAGCCACAAAAACCTGATCGCTTCCAATGCGCAGGCAATGTACCATCTGGGCTTAACGCCACATGACGTGCATCTTCTTGCGCTCCCGCTATTTCATATTGCCGGGCTGGGCGCAGCCTTAAGTGTTTTGCAGAGTGGCGGCACAAATGTCGTGCTCCCCGGATTTGATATTGATTCAGCACTCCGACACATCAAGGAGGACAAGGTTTCTATTTTTGGAACGTTTTCTCCTATGCTAAAGATTCTGATAGAAGGTGCACAGGCAGTCAATGCCGACCTTTCGAACATAAAACATGTATTTGGCCTGGAGCATCCTGACATCATCCAGAAATTTCAAGAGATAAGTGGCGCAACCTTTTGGGCTGCCTATGGTCAATCGGAAACTTCAGGTCTCATTAGTTTTGCTCCCTATTTAGAAAGGCCGGGCTCAGCAGGAGTGCCTAATTTTTTGGCTGAGGTTGGAATAGTGGATAACCACGGGAATATGCTGGAGGCGGATCAACCGGGCCAAATTGTGGTCAGAGGTCCAATGGTATTCAACGGATACTGGAATCTGGAGGAAGACAATGCTTACACATTCCGCGGGGGATGGCATCATACGGGTGATTTGGGTTACTTTGATGCAGACGGCTACCTCTGGTATTCGGGTCGATCACCTGAAAAGGAATTGATCAAGCCCGGAGGGGAAAACGTTTATCCTGCCGAGGTGGAAAAGGTGATATTGAAGCATCCGGCGATTGAGGATGCCGTTGTCATTGGAGTCCCTGACTCTCAGTGGGGAGAAACGATCAAAGCGATCTGCGTGCAAAAGAAAGGGCAAACATTACAGGAGGCTGAACTTATTGAATTCGTTGCGGCCCGGATTGCGGGGTATAAAAAACCAAAGTATGTGGTTTTTACTTCAAGTCTCCCAACAAATGAGGATGGCCTTATCGATCGGGAAAAGGTAAAGGAGGAATACATCAAATCCTAGATTATCTTGATTATAATCAGTTCATTTAGCTACGTGGACTCTGCCGATAAGAATCGCTCAATTCAGGTTTAAATATGAGGGGGACCAAATGGAGGTTTTAGAGGCGGTCAAGAAGCGAAGATCTATTCGGGCCTTTAAGCAGGAAGTGGCGCCAACGGAACTCTTAACGGAATTGATGGAAATTGCCATACGGGCTCCATCAGGCGTGAACTCTCAGCCCTGGGAGTTTTACCTGGTTAAAGGCGAGGCTTTGGAAAACCTCAGGCGCCGTTGCGTCGAACTTTACCGGCAGGGCATTGAGCCGCACCCGGATCTTCCTATCCCCGATAAATCAAAAGGAGAAACAGGATTACAGGGGATTTACCGAGAGCGGCAGGTTGCTTTAGCCAAACAGATCTTCCAAAAATTGGGAATCGCCAAGGGTGACGATAAGGGCCTTCAGGATTATATGGAGTCCATGTATCGTTTTTATGATGCCCCCATCGTTATTGTTATAGTGATTGATCAGATGCTCAAGCTCACTTGGCCCGTCGTGGACATCGGAATAATGGCTCAAACAATAGCCCTGGGCGCCCTGGAATATGGCCTGGGTACCTGCATTATGAGGGCCATCGTAGACTATCCTGAACAAGTAAGAAAGGCTGTCGGGATTTCCAAGTCCAAGAAGATTATGCTTGGCTTGGCCCTGGGCTATCCTGATCGGGATCACCCGCTTAACAAATTTGTAAGCGAGCGTGAAAAACTCGAAAATCTTTTAACAATTGTGGAGTAGAGATTGTTGAAATGAAAACACCACAAAATAGCTCATGGTTATATAATGTAAAGGATGTTTTGAGATACTCTTTTCAACAGAAGACCAGAAAGAAGGAATGAAGGCCTTTGTGGAGAAGAGAGCACCGAACTTTAAAGGTAGGTAATTGGCAGGGACGTTCCTCACCCTGCAGCTTAGGAGACCAAGAATGAAGATAGAAAAACGCAGAAAACTGGGAAGAGGTGTGGCCGTCGTTGGCGCGGGCATGTCGAAATTCGGCATGTTCAGGGACAGGGACTCAAAGGATTTGTTTGCCGAGGCCTACAGAGAGTTGATTGCCTCAGTGGACAAAGGGCTTGATCCCACAGACATTGACGCCCTTTATTTGGGAAATTTTTCAAACGATTTTTTTATTCATCAGGCCCATTGGGGTCCACTGATTTCCGATCTGATCGGTCTTGCGCCAAAACCCGCTACCAGGACGGAGGGGGCCTGCGCTTCAAGCGCGTTGGCCTTCAGGGAGGGTGTCTTTGCCATAGCCTCCGGGTTTTACGATATGGTCCTGGTGGGTGGTGTGGAAGAGATGTCAAAGCGAACTACAGAAGAGGTTGCCGAAGGATTGGCCCTGGCCACCGTTCCTTATGAAGGAGAAGCGGGATTTACCTTTCCAGGGGTTTTCGGGGCCTTGGCGACGGCCTATTTTCACAAATACGGGGCCACGCGCGAGCATCTGATGAACGTGACCATAAAGAGCCACAACAATGCCCCTCTGAACCCAAAGGCCCAGTTTCCCCTTTCGATCCGGGACATGATGAACGCCAAGATCAAAAGCGCTGAAAAAAAGGGGATGCCTCTTCCAGAATGGAAGGATGAGAAGGCCTTTCTGAGTGATCCCCGTGCAAATCCTCCAGTGGCCTGGCCCATGCATCTGTATGACTGCTGCCCCATAAGCGACGGGGCGAGCTGCATGCTGTTGGTAGGAGAGGAAATTGCCAGGAATTTCACGGATGATCCCCTGTATGTGATCGGTTTGGGCCAGGGGAGCGGCAGGGGTTTGCATGCCTGTGACGATCTGACATACTTCGAAGCGACGAGATATGCGGCAAAAGAGGCCTACGGGATGTCGAATCTCAAGCCGGAAGACATCCAGTTTTCGGAAGTGCACGATTGTTTTTCCATGGCAGAGATCATTCATCTGGAAGATCTGGGATTTTTTGAACCGGGTGAGGGGTATAAGGCTGTGGAGCAAGGTCTCACCCGATTGGACGGCCCAAAACCGATTAACACCTCAGGCGGCCTCAAGTGCAAGGGACATCCTGTGGGTGCCACAGGGATTTCCCAGCTTTATGAAGTCTGGACCCAGTTGAGGGGCAATGCCGGAAAAAGGCAGATCCCAATCAAAGACCTCAGGATCGGGGCGGCCCATAATCTGGGTGGTACGGGCGGAACATGTACATTTACGATCCTTGAAAGGAGATAGGCAAATGGAAGAAATGCCTTTTAACGATATTTCTTACAGACAGTTTTTGAATGAAGAAAAGCTGATGGGTTCCAGATGCAAAAAGTGTCATGCGCTCTTTTTGCCCCCCCGGCCCATTTGCATCAAATGCCATGGTACGGAGATGGAATGGGTTGAGATAGAAGGGCGCGGCGAACTTAGGGCGTTTACATGCATCGCCATAGGGCCGCCATTTATGATTGAGGAAGGCTTTAACAGAAAAAACCCCTACTGTTCCGGCGTCGTGGAATTGAAAGAGGGTGTCAGGGCGGATGCGCGCATTGAAGGCGTAGATACGCATGCCCCCGAAAAAATTCAGATAGGGATGCCTCTGAACGTGAAGTTCCTCCACAGGCAAAAGGAAGGGATTGAAAATACCTACCTCGCATTTGAACCTGCATGACGCATTCTCAATAGACTCCTCCCATCAAGTAAGATCTCGGGGCTCTGATGTATGAAACAGGTCTGGGGTTTTAGTTGGACGGAGAGTTCTATCCCTCAGAGTTTGTGCGGAAGGATTGATTATGGATACAGAAAACAAAATTGCAGAATTGGAAAAAAGAGATAAAGAAGCCGAGCTGGGCGGCGGCCAGCAGCGCATTGAGGAGCAACACAAAAAGGGGAAGATGACTGCACGGGAGCGGATTCACTACCTCCTGGATGAAGGGAGTTTTGAGGAGCTGGACAAATTCGTGGTCCACCGGTGCCAGGATTTCGGCATGGACATGAAGAAGATCCCGGGGGAGGGGGTGGTGACGGTCTACGGGACCATCAACAGGCGTCAGGTCCTTCTTTTTTTCCAGGATTTTACCGTGTTCGGCGGTTCCCTTAGCGGGGCCTTTGGCCAGAAGGTCTGCAAGATCATGGATCTGGCCTTTAAGAACGGCGCGCCCATGATCGGACTCAACGATTCCGGCGAAGCCAGGATCCAGGAGGGGGTCATGAGCCCTGCCGGATACGGCGAGATATTCAAGCGAAATGTCTGGAGTTCAGATGTGAGGCCCCAAGTGCTCCACGGTGGCCGGCATCCCCATCACCGAATTGATGCCCAGGACCGCATCGATGCCCTGGTCGAAAGGATCCGTAACGGCGGTGCGGAGATTGTGAGCCTCCTCAAGACCGGGAGCGCCTATTATGCCCCCTCCTCCGCGGCCGTCGAGATGGCAGAGGCCATCCTGAAGGACAAGAAGAAGATCCTCCCCTGTGCGGCCTGCCTCAACGGGGAATACGGGATCCGGGACCTCTTTATCGGGGTTCCGGTCAAACTGGGGGAAGGAGGGGTGGAAGAGATTATCGAGATCAAGTTGACCGATTCGGAACAGGCGGCCATCGACCACTCCGCTGAAGCGGTTCGCAGTCTGGTGGCCGACATCAAACGGCTCGGTTAGTTGTGGCTAAAACCTCCATCTCTTGTGGAGGACCAGACAAAATTGTTAGATCGTTTAGGGACACAAACGGTATCTTTTGGATATCCCAAGAATTCCGGCTTCCCGAAAACCTGGTATAGCCTACGTTTCAACATGATCACACCGTGATGGTTTTTTATTCCCTGCGGAATAATCTCAGATGGATACCCCTATCCCTTTTCGATTTGAGTCGAGGCTTTGGCTTCTTCCTTCCTCCTGGTTTTGCCTTCGACTCGCCTATTCACTTGTCGATCTCTTCCCTGTCAAACCTCCAAACCCGCCCTATGCGCACCGCCGGGATGATGCCTTCCCCCGCATACTTGCAGATGGTGTATGCATTCTGGTCGCCAATGTACTGTTCGAAGCCCGACATGGCGATTTGCTCGACCTCCTCAAACGCCATGGACGTTTCGTTGGCCGCGGTGTCATCGGCTTCTGGGAGGGCATCGGAAGGCTGCTCCGCTCGCCACTTCCGGTATGCACGCGTGGCGGAATCCAGCAATTTGGCCGGACCCATCTCAATGGCTTCTTCACCCTCGGGCGTTAGGTACCACACACCCTTCTTCTTCACAAGGTAGCCGACCTTGACGCAATCAATGCTGTAGAAATGCAGGATGGACTGCCACCGAACGTACCCGGACTTCTCGAAACGTTCCCTCGCCCAATCGGAGAGCTCGATTTTTTCTCAACGCGCGCCATGACATCGCGTATGGGCATTTCCTTACCGTTGTCGCGAAGGATGCGCATCGCCGCATGGATGAGACTCTCAGCGAGAAGGCGAGTTTTGCCAGGGGGTTTTACATTAGCCATATGACGTCGCCTCCTTCTTCTGAACAATTTGAGTGACGGTTTTCCAATGGATATGGGCTATCCTCTAGTCACAAAAAACAAAACCCCGTCTCTCTGGGATGAGATGCGGGGTTTAGGCGTCCTTTTTCACGGCAAGCCTCTTGTAGGGTGAATGGGTTAGGTTGAGGGAAAGCTAACATGGGGATTTGTAAAATGCAAGGATTTTTTGGGGGGAGGGGAGGGGTGGGAGGGATCAAGGACCGGATCAAAGATACAAAAAACAATGCCGCGTAAAATCTTGGGATTGAAACTCTTGTGTCTTAGCGACTTGGTGGCAAAAAAACGGGGGAGGCTTGTCAAGGCATTTCATCGGTTGCAGGTTGGAAGCCGCTTATCCCTTACCCAGACAAGCTCAAGGCCCCACTTATTGGTGTTCCTCCCATCGGTGCAGGGGACATTCCGGACAGAGCGGGCTTTTGCGGCAGTAGTGCTTTCCGGTCAGTACGATCAGGGCATGAAACTCGTTATAAAGGGACACGTCTTCGGGGAGATGGTCCATAAAGAGCGACTGTATGTCTTGGTAGGTAGTCTCTTCCGGGGACATTTTGTGCCGGCTCAGTATCCGGTGGGTGTAGGCATCCACCACAAAGATCGGCCTGTTGGCGGCATACAGGACAATACTGTCCGC
>ENA-OSEO01006170-OSEO01006170.1-sediment-metagenome-genome-assembly--contig:-NODE-6170-length-10944-cov-3.526732_pt1 | contig 10944 bp, 9 predicted proteins | sample MGYA00237883_ERZ534232 | MGnify/ENA metagenome assembly ERZ534232
CCGGGTGAGGCGGCCTTCAGAATCGGGATAGACGGCCGAGCCCGCAGCCTGGTCCTGGACGTGGATGGAGGTACGGAATTTAAACAGGTAAAGGAGAAAACCTCTTCTCAAAATAACTGAAGTTCTGTATGCTTAGAAAATTGCCTGGGGGCACGGCCGCCGTGCCCCCAGGCCTGGTGATTTCAAGCATATCGGAAGTATATTGCTGGTGTTTCTGCTACCCTCGCCTCTCTCTGCGGTTACCATTCCTCTTCCGGCAAAAAAACCTGATTTGCAGAAAAGATAGACGTTGATGGCGCAAAAAATCATGGGGGGAGGGGCGCGTGGATCTGTCGGGAATTTATCCTGATTTAATGGTCACCTGCAAAGAAAGGAAGAAAATGACGGACGAAGAAAAGAGCAAAGAAGAACTTGTCCAGGAATTAACGGAGTTGCGGAAAAAGTTGGCGCAACTGGAGATGACCAAGGATTGTCTGGAAAACGTCCTGGAAAATTCTCCCGATGCCATAGGTATTGTGGATAGGCGTGGCCGGCTATTGAAATGGAACAAATTCGCAGAGAAACTTTTCGGCTATAGTTTTAATGAAATCAAAAAGAAAAAGGTTTTTGAGTTTTATGAAGACCCTCAAGAATTGAGTAACATGTTAAAATTATTACGTAATAATGAGGTAGTCAAAGAATACGAAATTAAGATGCGCAAGAAGAATGGCCAGGTGATAGTTTTTAACATCTCCATCGGTCTGTTAAAAGACAGCAATAATCAATTGATCGGCAGCGTCGGCGTGGCCCGGGACATGACGGAGAAAAAGGAAGCGGAAGAAGAGTTGAGGAAATATCGTCAACAACTCGAAGAAATGGTGGAAAAACGCACCTCTCAGTTATCCCAGGCAAACGCCAAGCTGCAAAAAGAAATCACTGAGCGTAAATCGGCGGATGAAGCGCTCAAGTCCAGCGAAGAACGCTACCGCAGCCTGTTTGACGGCATTCCCGTGGGCCTTTACCGCACCACCCCGGATGGGAAGATTGTGGACATCAATCTGGCCCTGGTGCAAATGTTAGGCTATCCGGACCGGCAATCTCTTTTAGCGGTTAATGTAACCGAATCCTATGTGCACCCTGAGGATCGGGACAAGAAGAAGGCTGTTTTGGAAGGGGAGGGGATTATCCGGGATTTTGAGATAGAACTGCGCCGCTATGACGGCAAAAAAATCTGGGTCCGGGATTCCGTCCGGGTGGTCCGGGAAGCCGACTCGGGAGCAGCCTATTACGAAGGGAGCATGGAGGAAATTACCGAAAAGAAGCAGCTCGAAAGCCAGTACCGTCAGGCCCAGAAGATGGAGGCTGTGGGGCGGTTGGCAGGGGGAGTGGCCCACGATTTTAACAATTTATTGACCGCCATCACCGGCTATGGCGAGATAACTTTGATGGAGCTGCGCCGGGATGATCCCTTGCGCCTGAATGTGGAGGAGATCCTCCGGGCCGCGGATTCGGCCACTTCTCTGACTCAACAACTGCTGGCCTTTAGCCGCAAACAGATTCTTCAACCCCGGGGTGTCAACCTTAATGAGACCCTCACCGATATGCAGGGGATGCTGCAACGCCTGATCGGGGAAGACATTGAGCTGATATTGGGCCTGGAGCCGGAGCTGGGTACGGTGACCGCCGATCCCAACCAAATCGAACAGATCGTCATGAATCTGGCCGTTAATGCCCGGGACGTCATGCCTCAAGGAGGGAAGATCATCCTGGAAACCGGCAACGTCTTTCTGGATGAGGCCTATACCCAGCGGCATCTGGAGGTTTCCCCCGGTCCATATGTGATGTTAGCGGTGAGTGACAATGGCCTGGGTATGGATGAAGAGACGCAGAACCATATTTTTGAGCCCTTTTTTACCACCAAAGAGCTGGGCAAAGGCACCGGCCTGGGCCTGGCTACAGTCTACGGCATTGTCAAGCAAAGCGGCGGCCATATCTGGGTTTACAGCGAACCGGGGCATGGCACGACCTTCAAATTTTACCTCCCTCGGGCCGATGCCGCGGTGGAAGCGGTGAAAGCAGAAAAGCTCGCGGAATTGCCGTATGGTGAGGAAACTATTTTGGTAGTGGAAGATGAAGATGCTCTCAGGGCCTTGATTTGCAGGGCCTTAAAAAAATTCGGTTATAAAACCTTGGAGGCCCGCCATGGCGGGGAAGCCCTGCTGATTTGTGAGGAGGGCCCCGACCCCATCCATCTAATGCTGGTGGATGTGGTCCTGCCGCAGATGAGCGGGCCTAAGATAGCCGCGCGCATGGCCCATCTACAACCGGAGATGAAAGTGTTATTCATGTCCGGCTATACGGAAGATGCCATGGTCCATCACGGCCTCCTGGATCAAAGCGTCCCTTTCCTGCAAAAGCCTTTTAAGCCGGTAACCATGGTGCGCAAGGTCCGGGAGGTGTTGGATGCCCAAGAATGACGGCTTCTGAAGAACATGGAAGATCTCTTTAAGAAAACGGCGGTGACCGCAGGCATAACCCTGGCCGTTTACCTGGCGCTGTTTTTCTGGGTGGACCGGGCCGTTGATCTTTGGGTGCACCAGCATTGGGCGGATACCTGGGTATTTACGGCCGGGACTTATATCTCCTATCTGGCCCGGGGGCGCCCCATCAACCTGGGACTGGCAGTGGGCTTTATTCTCATCCTCGCCATTGATCCCGGTTTATCCCGAAGATGGAGCAAGTGCTTGCTCTTTATTTGCACTACCGGGGCCGTGGCCATTATTATCGGGGACGGCCTCAAATTTCTCCTGGGACGTTACCGGCCAGTCATGCTCTTTGAGCACGATCTTTACGGGCTGCATTTCTTTGCCACCAAATGGCCGGAACTTTCCACCCCCTCCGGCCACACCGTCAGAGCGTTCTCCCTGTTAACCGCCCTGTCTTTATTGCAGAGGCGCGCTGCGGTAGTCTTTCTCTCCCTGGCGGCGCTCATCGGGGTAAGCCGGGTAATGGTCACGGCGCATTATCCCAGCGACGTTTTGTTCGGGGCGTTTATCGGCATATTTACGGCGCTGTGGGCCTATAAGTATTTTTTTCCAACGGACCTGGCATTCACCGGACAAAGCAATTAACTTGAGGCCTCTGGGGAAGTATCCTTTTGTCATCCTGAGTGAAGCGAAGGATCTCGTATTTTGGCGCCGGGGCTTTTTGGCTCTTTATCGTCTGGCTCATAAATAGTATAATTATTACTCGATAAAAAGGTTTATCCTCCGCCCGGAAACCTCTTGCGGGATAGCTTCCGGGCTTGGTTTTGAAACACTTTACCGGGCAGGCACCTTGCCTGTCCGATCAATGCTAATTGAGGAGAAGGGACATGACGAACGGCCAAATATCTTATCAAAGAGACCGGGTGGCGGTGGTACAAGGGGCGTTCATCCGCCGGGTCTACAACTGGATGGCCCTGGGGCTGGCGGCTACGGCCCTGATAGCCCTGTACACCGCGGGCAATCCCGCGCTCCTGAAGTTCATCTTCGGCAACACCCTGGTCTTTTTCGGTCTGATTATCGCCGAACTGGGCCTGGTAATCTGGCTGAGCGCGGGCATCAACCGCATGCAATTTTCCACGGCCTCGGCCATGTTCTTTGTCTATTCGGCCTTAAACGGCCTGACCCTGTCGGTGATCTTTCTGACTTATACCCGGGCCTCCATTGCCAGCACTTTTTTTGTCACCGCCGGGACCTTCGGGGTCATGAGTCTTTACGGCTATACCACCAAAAAAGACCTGAGCAGTTGGGGCTCCTTTTTCTTCATGGGCCTGATCGGCATCATCATCGCCTCGGTGGTGAACATCTTTTTGAAGAGCCCCATGGTGTACTGGGTGGTGACCTACGCGGGGATTTTGGTCTTTGTGGGCCTGACCGCGTATGACACCAATAAACTGAAACAAATGGCCATGCAGGGCTTCGCGGATGAAGAAACGGAGGGGAAAAGCGCGGTGATGGGAGCTCTGGCCCTGTATCTGGACTTCATCAACCTCTTTTTGATGCTGCTGCGGATCTTGGGAGCCCGGAGGGACTAGGCCGGGCGATTGCCGTAGATTCTCACGCCAAGACGCAGAGACGCCAAGACGCAAGCATATAAGTGATAGCCATGATTGGTACGAGGGACGCACCTTACGGCGACTGATGTGAGGGCGCAGTCCAGTAAGTTATGAATAAACGGGGGCGAACTTTGGTTCGCCCTTTTTTTACGCCGGCGGCCGGAGGGGGTTGGACGCCGAACTCGCTCCCATTACCTATAGAATCATTAAAATCCTGGTTATTGCTTTCGTAGCGGTGATCGCCTATCCTTACATTCCCGGCTCCAACTCGCCGGCCTTCAAAGGCATCACCATCTTCCTCGGCGTGCTTTTTTCCCTGGGGTCCATTTCGGCCAGGCTATTGACGTCCCGCAGGAGCCAATAAAATGCCTTTGATGGCTCTGAGCGATAACTTGCCAAATCCTTCCATTATCACCAAGATAGAAAAAAGTGCAGAAATAATCTGCATAATGAAATGTGGTTTTAGTGGGGGTCCAGCATTGCTAAAGCTTAAAAAAGAAAGAATATCAGACGATATTAAATTTCGATGGAGAGTTTATCCGGTCAAGTTTTAACTATCACCAATTAAGACTTCACAATCAAGGCTTCATTCGTAAAAGGCCCCAGACCGAAGACCGAAGACAAAACCCTCTTAGCTGTCCCCCCGGGCGCAGACCTGCAAAACCAGCCAGGTTAAAAACGGCGTGTAGATAAAAATTCCCACCCAGCCAATCAGAGTCTCCCCGATCCAGAAGGTCATGAAGAGGTTGAATCCCAGGATGCCCAGGTAGAGGCCGGGACCCAGGAGGGCCCGGGAGGGGAAGGCGCGGCGGCCCCAAGTCCCCCAGGCTTCCGGGAGGCGGGTGATCAGGATCTGCAAAACCCGGATCATGACCAGGCCCACCAGGAACCAGCCCCCGAAGTTGGCCAGGGTGATGCCGAAATAGACGCCGGGTTCCGGGTAGCCGTAAATCTGCCCCAGAAACCAGCGGTAGCCCCTGAGCGCCAGGGGGTCGATGACCACGTCCAGGGCCACCATCAGCACCGCGGCCAGGATTAAGACCCTGAAGGAGCCCAGGAACTTGGGGGTCTCTTCCAGGTGGTAGCCCCAGCCCTGCCAACGGCCCCGCCCCAGGGCCAGCAGGGCCAGGCAAAAACTGGCATAAGCCAAAAAGGCGTAAGAGAGGGAATCCATGAAGGGGACCCCGGCCACCCAGAGTTCCTGGTCGATGGTGGCGGGGATATAGATATACTCGCCAAAGGGAAAGCCCCAGTTAATGGCACAGAACTCCGCGGTCCAGGCGATCAGGTAGCCCAGGACCAGGAAGGCCAGGGTGCGGCCGGCCCCCAGTTGCAGGGTAGCCAGCAGCAGATAGGCCCCTAAAAAAATGAAGACATAAGGCCGCAAGGCGACGGTGCCGCCCAACAGGTAGAGAAATTGCAAGTGGCGTAGCCCCCAAGAATGCGAAAACTCTGAAAAGATCATGTGGAACAGCCGCCCTCGGCCTTATTTGGCAGGCGAGGGCTTCTGCACCACGTTTTATGGTATCAGAGGATACTTCCCCCATACAAGGAAGGATTTTTTAGAGTGCTCCATGCCTCGATTTAACCCGGAATGATTCGAGACATCAGGCAGGGCTTAATATCTCCCCGATAGATTTACCGGAAAAAGCGATTAGAGCGGCGATTGTTCAGGATTGAAAGGCGGATAAAGCGGATAATCCCCAAAAAGATTGGCCGGGAAGGCGATGGTCCTGCACCGCCTTTCCGGCCGTCAGCCTGGGTCAATTTTCTAGATTATCTAGGGTTTGAATGGTTTTTGCCTCACCGTGAAGGTCTGGCCCGCGACGGTGATGGTCCCGATACGGGAGGTAGCATGCGGATTGGCAGCCACCTTATACCTGACCCGGCCGTTGCCGGTCATGGCGCCGCCGGCGGTAATGGTGATCCATTCGGCATTGCTGACCGCAGTCCAAGCACAATTGCTCTGAGTGGAGATAATTATGGAGCCTTTTCCTCCAGCGGCAGGCATATACTTGATGGTGCGATTTAGAGAGTAGGTGCAGGCCGGCGGCGGGTCGCCGCCGTCATAGCCCTCAAAGGCAATGGTATCATATCCGAAACAGACTAAATTAGTGAGTTGGCTGTAAGCGACCCGGAAGTACCCGGCCTCGCCCCAGCCTTCCCCCCAGCTATTTTTGACAATAAAGTATTGCCCTGGGTCGTTGTAGCCCACAATCACTACTGCATGGTCACCCTGATAGGTGCCGGACACATAGCTATAAATCCCGCTTTGATAAGAAAAGAAATCATCATAGACATCTATGGATGTCACCAGGGGGCCATAAGTGACCAGAGCGCTTTTCAACGTTTCCACCGTAGGATTGGAGGTGGCGACCCAGTGCCAGCCGACAATACGGTAAGCTTTGTCGGTCCACGCCGAGCAGGCGTTAGCGCAGGAATTATTAGTGGCGGTGTAACGAAAGCACCACTCCTTCGGCACCCCCATATCAGTAATATAGTTGGAAGCCCTTCCGAGATAACCGCCGTCGCAATCCCCTGCGTGGCCGCAGGAAACCAGGGTCTGTTCCGACAGATTGAGTTGGGCCCCAGGAGTACTGTTGGCCATGAGGACGTGTGACTCCAGGACCGCGACGGTGGCAAAGGCCCAACAACTCGAACAATCTCCCTGGTCTTTTATGGGGGTGACAAAATTTCCGTTATAAGTTCCGGTGGCGGACCGCCAGTCGAAGCTGGCCGGCACGGCTATAGCCGCCAGTGACGCCTGCTCTTTTTCTACGTCTGCGAGTTCTTCCTGAGAACGGAGGGGCTTTATCAACCCGACGCGTTTCTTCCTTGCCGCCGGGGGCAATTTGGAAATAGATGTCTCCCCGGCAACCCAGTCGGCCTTTTTCTCACTGATGGCGCTCCTGATCTTGCTGAGTTCATGCTCTGCTCCAAAAACCAGGGTTGCCTGAAGCAAACAGGGGATCAATAACACGGCCAAAATCGATAGAACTAACTTTAGATTTCTTTCCATTGATCCTCCAGCGTTACAGGTTCCTTTGTCAAAATTATCGCCAGATTCTCCTGGGAGTTTTGATCAATTTATTTAACGTCTTTTGCAAATTTCCCGCCAAACCCAGAAAGCATGAGTATTCCTCATTTTCCCAAACCAGAGAAGCACTCAATTATTGATTTTCAGTCCATAAATGAAGACTTTTATCTAAATTAGGACAATCAGAGACATCGATTTACAGGTCATACCGAAGATCAAGATAAAATAGTCACGGGATCTTCCGATGTATCATGCGCTCTTTAGGATTCTTCGTTCTGGACAAGGGAGAGGGGGTGTGAAATAATCGTGCTCAAAGTCAGCCGATATTCTCGAAGCCGAGCCGGTGATCAATGATATCTGCGACTGCCGGATCCCCCTTGTTTTCTGATAAGTTAATGCCTATCTTTCCAAATGAATTCGCATCGAGAGGCAGGAATTGAAGAGAATTTTCCGAGGGCTGTTCATCACGCTCAAATGGCTTGTCTTTGGCCTGATCATGGTGGAAGTTTCCAGCTTTTTGGCCATTTCCCTGAGCAACTACTGGATTTATGGTCAACTGCGCGACGGGGAACGGGTGAATTACGACCCTTACGCCCTGTTTCTGGAAGGAGTGCGGCCGACTCTGAACAATCCCCCTCCCGGGAAGCAGGCCCTGACTTTTTGGTTTTTCGGGGGTTCCACCATGCGGGGGGCCACCGATTTCAATGACCGCACCATCCCCAGCTTCCTGGCCAAGGAGTGGAACCGGGAGGAGCCGAAGGCGCCCGCGACCATGGTCAACCATGGGGAAGACGGTTTCAACTCCCTGATGGAAACCAAGTACCTGCAAAAGGTACTCATCGATGAGGCGGCCCCGAACTTGATTGTTTTCTATGACGGCGCCAACGATTCCGCTTACTTTGCCCAACAACGCACCCCCAACGCCCACCAGGGATATGACCGGGTGCGGGGTCTGATTGAGGATTACCACCGCAGTCTCTTCGGGTTGCTGAAGCCCCTGAACGCGGCCATGTGGTCCTCCTTCACCTATGAGTTTTATGACAAATTGCGGCAGGGAGTCATCCGCATCAATCCCCGGGACCCGGTACTGCGGCAATTTGTGGATAGTTGCGAAAAGAGGTATGACTACGTCAATAAAGTGGCCGCCAGTTTTGGGGCGCAATTCCTGCTTATCTGGCAACCCTGCTGGTGGGCCGAAACCGAAACCGTGGCCGCGACAGTCAGGAACCATGAGGACCTAATTCTGGGCAAGCAATCGGCCCTGCGCCACAACTTCGTGGTTACCTACCGGGCCCTGGTGGACCGGCTCCAGCACAAACCTTATTTCGTCAATTTCCAGAATATCTTGTGTTCCCGGAAGGAGCCCGTTTATCAACCCGACGGGATTCACGTGCTGGATGGGGGCCGGAAAATCGTCGCCCAAAACATCAATCGCATCATGAAAGAGCGGTTATTGATCAGCGGAAATAATGTCAAGGCCCATGGCTGGGCCACGCTGCACCTCCCGAAAGCCCAGGACCGCTAGCCCTGCCGGTTATTGAGCTCCTGCTCCCAAAAGATAGACCTCACGCCAAGACGCCAAGTAAGACGCAAAAAATTTATACGGAAAGTCATTTGTTTTTTTCATTAATCTATTAATTATCATGGGAGTAGTATCGGCAAACTCCCCATCCTTTCGAGGGGCTTATCATTACTCGCAAGTTTATATCTTATGGCTATGATTCATATTTTTTCCCTCTCCCCTCGGGGGTAGGGTGAGGGGGGGCAAAGTAAATGTCCATCCTGATGATAAGAGGCGAAGGGGGTAAAAGACGCCACCCCCACCCCGGCCCTCCCCCCTCGAAGGGGGAGGGGGAAAAGCTTTCAAGACTTCATGTGGATCATTGATTAGATATTTATCTGTCGGCAACATGAAACTGCTTTAAGGTCCGATTTACTCCATCCCTCCATTTGTGGGTAATGATGAGCCGGGGGGATAGGGAATAAGAGGAAAGAACTTTTGGCAAATGCTATAGTGAAATTTAGTGAATAGTACCCCCCACCCTTAGCATTCCCGGCCAGGGCTGGAGCAACTGCCGGTTTTTCAGAAAGGTTTAAGCTTTTACCAGATGCAGTCTGGGGCGGCCACCGGGCTGGCGCTCCGGTTTGTGCAAATTGCCCCTTTTCAGCGCGTTTTTGACCCGGATCCCGTTGATCAAAAAGTAGGCGATCACCGCCCGTTCCCAGGCGGGTGAGACCTCCAATTCCTCCATACGGGATTTGAAATGATTAAGAAGTTCGGTTAGTTCCGGTTCGTCATAGGCCAATACGCGGTCAGCTAAACGTTCAATGGCTTCTGCGATCATTTATGATTTTTCTTCCCTGAAACGATTTTCTTTTCCAACGGGCACCGTAGAACACCTGGAACAAAAAGTCAAGAAAAAGTGCACTTGTTAGAAATTCGAAAAAATTTTGTAGGGAACGACCTTTCGGGGCATGCATTTATGCATGCGGCAGCTTTTGCAAATATATCTTAAAAATAATTATTTTTCAAATCCCTCTAATCTGACCCATAATCCGTTTTGATAAGTTCAGGTGGCGGCGTCTTTAATCAAGCAGCAGTAATGGGAGCAAACCTGGCTGCGCCCTCCCAAAGGCGGATTTGGTCACAAAGGCATTCTGAGATCCGGAGTTGCCCGGCCAGGATTGCGCCGCATTTTTTAGGGGAAAATTAACGGAAAAGGTGAGGCCTGAGAGGATGACATGGCCCACGGCATCGGCGGCCAGGCCGTAGGTGCGGTCATCATGTCTCCCGCCGAAGTAGGTAGAATAGCCCAGGGTGGCGCCCCCGGGGGCAATTTGCATAAAGAGGGCGTCCCAGCCCCCCTGGCGCGTCGGGTACAGGGCGTTTTGGGTGTGCGGCAAATTTTGCGGCGCCTCCACCGGCTGATCGGAAGGCGTGTATAGCTGGCCCGGGGCATTGGTCTCTCCGGCTACATAGACCGCTCCCCGGGCATCGACGCCCACGCTGGTGCAGAAGCTGCCCCATTGTCCGTCTGCCGATCCGCCTCCCAAGAAGGTGGCGTAGATAAGGGATGCTTCCTTATCCAAGGAAGGATCGATCTTCACCATATAGGGCTCATCGTTAGAGGTGCCCGCCTGGAGATAGGGGGCGCTGTTGAAGATACTGGGCTCGCCCCCCGTAGTCATGGGAAAGTCCTTTGATTGCGTACGGCCCGTGGCCACAATGAGCCCCGTGGGATCCAGGGCGACGCCGTAGGTGTCATCCCGGGCGTCGGACGTGTTCCCCCCCAGATACGTGACGTAGTGCCTCGTGTACACGGAAGACGGGGAGCCTGGTTGGCTTGAGCCGATCTGGGCCACAAAGCCGTTGCTGTGATATCCATCGGGTGCGTGATCTTTGCGGTAGGCATTATGGGTGGTAGGGAAGTTCGAGGACCTGGTATAACCGGCCACGGTGATGTGGCTGCCGGAGGCTTCCACCGCGACGCCATGCCCCTTGTCGTCTTTGTCGCCTCCCAGGAAGCTGGAGTAAACCAAGGAGTCGGCGCCGCTCTGGGCGGGGTCGATGATGCACAGAAAGGCGTCCGTTTCCCCGGCAAGATCGCTCTGGATAGCGTTGGGCGTCACCGGGAATTTGGTGGTCCCGCTGCTGCCGGAACTGGTGGTGCCGGTGACATAGACCCGGCCAGCCGCATCCACCGCGACATTATTGCCGTTGTTACTATCGTCGGCAAAGACACTTCCCGGCGTTCCCTCCACTCCGCTGCCACCCAGGTAGGTGGAGTACCGGATGTTGCCGTTCGCATCAAAAACGGTCACGAAGTAA
>ENA-OSEO01006172-OSEO01006172.1-sediment-metagenome-genome-assembly--contig:-NODE-6172-length-10939-cov-3.744983_pt1 | contig 10939 bp, 5 predicted proteins | sample MGYA00237883_ERZ534232 | MGnify/ENA metagenome assembly ERZ534232
CCCCAATCGTGGGGTGATCGTGGGGGGATTGTCGTTTTTTTCGGCCAAGGCCCGGTCAATCGCCTCCTGGATGTGCCACCGGGTGGTGAAGATGGGCGCCTTCTCGCCCTCGCCCAACCGGGCGTAGGGCACCCCCAGCCAGTCCAGCCGCCGCTTGGTCGCGTCCTCGGTGGCCGTGCCCAGCTGCCGGCCGATGGCCTCCAGGCCCACCACCAGGTCAACCCGCTCGCTCATTCGATCAGCCCCCTTTTCCTGGCCGCCTCGCCCAGCAGCTCGAACGAGCTCAGCAAGGCCTTCTCGAAGTCCCTGGGCCCCAGCTCCAGGGCCTGAAGCAGCGCCGTCCATCCCTCGTCCTCCTCCTCGTCCCTGGGCGGCCAGGGTCGGTTGCAGTTGGCCACGAACCCCGCCAGGACCGCCCGGGCCGCCTCGGGCAGGGCCCCGAAGGCGTAGCCGAACTCCTCCAGGGGGCCCACCCCCTTGGGCGCCGTGCTGGGGATCATCGGCTCCACCGTTGCCTGGCCGGCCTGGAGCTCGTCGGCCTCCCGGGGCTCATCCGCCCCGACCAGCCCGGCCAGCTCCTGGATCAGCCTTCGGCCCTCGGACCGGCCGGTGAGCCCACGGCCTCGTGATGGACCGGCCGGCCCTGGGGATCGACCACGGCCACCCCGGTGCTGGCCAGGGAGGGGTCGAGGCCCATCACGACTATTTGATGGGAAGTTTTTAGCTCAGGGGCAGGACAAAACAAAACCGCCATCGGTTCTCCTTTCCGAAGAACCGACGCGGTTGATTAGGCTTCGGGCGTCCCGGGATACACCACCACGAGATCCCGGAACCGGCATCCCTTTACCGGCCGCCACCAAGATAAAGGGTTACCCGGATCGTCAGGCACAGGATAGGGGGTCAGAAGGCGGGTGTCAAGAGCCTTTTGGGTATACGACTGTCAGCTGCATAGAGCCGCAGTCGCATCATTAGTCCGAATCGATCACCTTTATAGGCTGTTCGACGCCAACAGTCAGGTTGTATCTCTGGATGTGCATGATCACTGATTTACTGAGCTTCTGCCCTTTGCCTAGTAATTTCTTCTTGGGTGAAACAGTATAAACGTCATGAGCGAGAATCATGTCTTCTTTCAGTTCGTGCGTCCTGACTTCTCTCAGGACATGTCGGGCCTCAACTCCAAGAACGTCCTCCAAAGCCTCCAGAACGGTCGGGTCGTAATAGCCAGTCCGGCCTTTCATCTCGGCCAAAGCCCCTCTCACGGGCCGGCCAGAGAAAATCAATGCGTCGAGGTCTATCGCGACCTTGAGTATTCTGGCCCCCAAAGGGATCTCTTCACCTTTACGAGCGTTATCAGGAAACCCTGATCCATCGTATCGCTTCTCTTGGTAGGCGATGATTTCGGCGACTTGGTCCATTCTTGGAATCCGGCTTATCAAATCAGCCGCCATCCCAGGGTGGTTGTCAAAAAGAGCCTGTTCTTCGGGAGGCAGGCTCCGACCCTTGGCTATTCTTCTTATCGAGTAATCGGGAAAGACAATCAGTCCAATCTGTGAAAGCATGGCCGCCACCGCGATTTCCCATTTCGGTGAAGCGTCCATTTGCCGGGCGATCTCTTTCACCCGATCGGCGATGCGGGAGGCGCGGCCAAAGGCCTCCGGTTTGGCCAGCGACAGGAGCTCGGCCAGAACCGCAATGCTGCCGCTCAGGGTTCTTTCCAGAAGGTCGCGTTCGGCCTTGACCAGCTTGTACTGCCTGATTCCATCCGCGAGTGACCTGGCCAGCACGGCTGCGGGACACGGTTTGGTCAAGAGTCGAAAGATGTTGCCTTCGTTGACCGCCTCGATGGCCGTCTTCAGATCGGCGTACCCGGTGAGCAATATCCTGACGGTGTCGGGGTGGGCTATCTTGACCTTGGACAGAAACTGCACGCCGTTCATCAGGGGCATGCGGTAGTCCGAGATAACCACCGCGTAGGGACCGCGCTCGGATATAGACTTCAATCCCTCAGCAACTCCCTCGGCGGTGTCCAAGCTCAGTTTGCCGGCAAAGAGGCGCTTGAATGATTGCAGCAACTGAGGGTCATCATCGACGACAAGTATCCTGTAATCCATTATCACTTCCATGCCTGAAATCTCTCTCGGTTGGGCTATGGCGTTTCGGAATCAAGGTGATCGAGTGTTTCCCTTCCCCGAAGAAGCTCCAGGCTGGCTTGGGCGGCGTCGGGGTCATAGAGGACGCCCTTGTTCCTCTCCACCTCCTTCAAACCCTCGTCCAGGCCGAGGCTGGGTCGATAGGGCCGGTGGGAGCTGATGGCCTCGAGCACGTCGGCCACGGCGATTATTCTCGCCTCCAGAAGTATCTCCTCGCCGCTGAGACCCAGGGGGTATCCCGAGCCGTCTATCCTCTCGTGGTGTTGAAGGACCATGTTGCTGATCGGATATTCAAAGTCTATCGGCTTCAGGATTTCATAGCCCACCTGAGGGTGAAGCTTGATGACGCCGAATTCAAGTTCAGACAATCGACCAGGTTTATTCAGAAACTCAGCTGGCACATATATTTTACCTATATCATGTAAGGTTGCAGCCATCCGGATTGCGTCAACCCGCCCCTTTGAAAGGCCCAATCGTTCGGCGAGGATGCAGGAGAGGTTGGCCACGCGCCTTTGATGACCGGCTGTGTAGGGGTCTCTGGTTTCTACCATTTTAGCGAAAGCAAGGATCATCCTTTCCATGCTCTTCCGCCATTTGCGTAGGCCTTGCAGCTCGCGCTCCGCAAAGATTAACTGGTAGTACTTGATCCCCTCGTCCACGGACCGGGCGAGCGACTCCGGAGGACACGGCTTGGTCAAGAAGCGAAAAACCTGGCCCTCGTTTATGGCTCTGACGGCCACCTCCAGGTCCAGCTGTCCGGTCAGCATCATCAGCACCGTATCCGGCGCAACCTCGCGGACGCGCCCCAGGAACTCAACTCCATCCATTTCCGGCATCCGATAGTCGGAGACGACAACGGCATAGGGTCCCTTCTCCAAAACGGCCTTCAGGCCCTCGGCCCCACTCAGGGCTAAATCCAGGTTGAACTTGTGTCGCAGCCGTCGCCGCAGAGCCTTGAGAATTTCCTCTTCGTCGTCAACCAGAAGAACCTTGTTTTCAGACATGGCTAAGAGTTCCCTTCCCTTCGCCGCTAACTTTGGAGTTTTAGCTCCGCAGCCCCTTCCGGGTTCACGGGCAAGCGCGCAATGAAGGTTGTTCCCTGGCCCACTTCGGTCTCGACGTCGATCGTGCCGCCGTGTTTATCAACGATCACCGAGTGGACCAGAGCCAGGCCCTGCCCCGTGCCCTTGCCCACTTCCTTGGTCGTGAAGAAGGGGTCGAATATCCGGGAGCGGATCTCCTCTGGAATGCCCGGGCCGGTGTCGCTTATCCGGATCTCTATCCACTGGTCCTGGCGGCTCGTGCTTATGGAGATCTTGCCCTTCTCCTTGGGATTCTCGCCCAGCTTGCCGCCTATGGCCTGGGCCGCGTTGATAATGATATTGAGGAGGGCCTGGTTGAGCTGGGCCGCGAAACCGGATAGGCTGGGCAGCGATGGGTCGAGGTCGGTGTCCAGATCAGCCCAATACTTCCACTCGTTGCGCGACACGGTCACCGCGTTCTCTAGGGCCTGATTGACGTCAATGACGCTTCTCTCCTCGGTGCCCGGATGGGCGAAGTATCTCATGGAGTCAACTATTTTCGAGATGCGGCTGACGCCGTCGAGCGAGCCCCGGATGGCGTCAGCCACTTCTTCGGCCATGTAATCGATCCCGGCTTCCTCCAGGGCCTTTTCCGACTCTTGAATGACCGGCTCAAGCGGCGCCCCGGATTTGATCGACTGGAGAAGCTCCGGTAACTGCCTCGTCGCCTGGCCGAGCTTTCCGAAGGTCTCCTCCAGAAACTCGATATTGGCGTGAATGTACTGGGTAGGCGTGTTGATCTCGTGGGCGATGCCGGCGGCCAACTGGCCGATCGCCTCCAGCTTCTGGGCCTGAAGCAATCTGCTTTCCATCTTCTTCTGTTCGGTCACATCCCGAGCCACGTGAACCGAGCCGACTACTTCTCCGTCGGGTATTCGCAGAGGAGAAGTAGTGATAATGAAATCCCCGCCGAGCCGCTTCTCCATGATCTCCACCGAATGAAGCCCTCCATCGCTCAACGTTTTCCGGTTCGGACAGAATTCAGGCGGCTCACTCGTCCCGTGGACCAGCTCAAAACAGATTTTACCGACGGCTTCTTGCGGGCTCAGGCCAAGCCGCTTGGCCATGGCCCGGTTGAGGCGAACAATGCGGTAATCCTTGTCCAGAATCACGATCAAATCGGGCACTGAGTCAAAAGTCCGTTCCCACTCCTCCTTGGCCCTGATGATGGCCTCCTCGGTTTTTTTGCGTTCGGTTATGTCCGTGATCACGGCGAAGGAGCCCCGGAAATTTCCCTGCTCATCAAAGAGAGGCGTGGGCGAGACGATGGTCGGCACTTTTTCCCCGTCCGCCCTCAGGTAGGTCAGTTCGTAAGGGCCCCGCTCGCCTTTCCGTCGCCTGGCCCGCTGCTCCATCAGGATGCGGCGGTTGGCCTCGTCAAGGAAACTGTCGCCGGGGCGGCCCAGTAGCTCCTGGGCCGATCGGCCAAGCATCTGGCAGAACCGGGCGTTCACGTAGTTAGTAATGTGTTTCTCGTCGGTCTGGATCAGGCCCTGATCCATGGTCTCCACCAGCATCCGGAAGCGGGCCTCGCTCTCCTTCAGCGCCTTCTCGGCCAGCCTGCGTTCAGTGATGTCACGGGCCACGCTGCTGACCAGGAGATCGGGGCCATCTCCCTGGATGAGGGAGTTCCGGTACTCGAGGTAGTGGGACTTACCGTCCTTGGCCCGGAGCCTGAAGACTCCCTCGGCGCGGCCTCGCGCCTTTATCTCGGCCATGTAGTCGTCATGGAAAGCTTGGCGGTATTGGGGCAGCATCAAATCGGTCAGCCGCAGGCTGGTCAACTCCTCTGTCGTGTAGCCCAGGGCCTGGGCCGCGGCGATGTTGACTGAAATCAGCCGGCCCTCGGCGTCGTGGGTGGAGATGAGGTCGCTGATGCTGTTGAACAATTCACGATAGCGCCTTTCTGATTCCTTTAACGCCTCCTCGGTCCGCTTGCGTTCGGTGATGTCCAGGGCGATCGTCTGGACAAGGGTCCGCCCCCCCTGCCTGAAGGCAGCCCCGGTAGACTCGACCTCGATCACTTGGCCGTCCAAGGCGACCAGGCGGTGCTGCCTCACGGGGACCGAGGCTTGACCGCCATTTATTGTACGGCTGCGCTCCTCCGTCCCGGCCCGATCCTTCTGATGAACCAGGTCGAGATAGGAGCGCCTGATTAGCTGGTCCGGGCCAGAAGCTCGAAGGAGCTTGACCGCGGCCGGGTTGACATACTCGATTATGAAGTCGGAGTGAACCAGGATGGCGTTGGGTGCGGCCTCCATCAGCCCGCGATACCGCTCCTCGGACTGGGCCAGGGCGTCGGCGGCCAGCTTTCTCTCGGTAATATCGGTCACCACTCCGAAACTGCCCTTGAAGACGCCTTTTTCATCGAAAAGAGGCTTCGGGGACACGACTGAAAATACTACTCGCCCATCAGCTCTCTTCCAGGTGAACTCATACTTCTCCTCGCTCCCCTTCTTGCGTTCTTGAAATCTCCTCTTCCATCCACCTCTGGCCTGCTCATCCAGAAAATCGGACAATGGGCGGTTGAGAATATCTTCACTGTTTACTTGCAGCATCCGACACAAGGCCTCATTGACGTAAGTCAACCGACCCTGGTGGTCAATTATAACCAGGCCCTCGGTCATGGTCTCGATCAGGGTCCGGTAACGTTTCTCGCTTTCGACCAGAGAGGCCGTTCTTTCGGCGACAAGACGTTCCAACTCGCTCAGATGGACGCGCCTTTCAATTTCCAGCTCGCGCCGCCGCAGGGCGCTGGCCACGTTGATCAGTATCTCGTTGGGATCGAACGGCTTGGCCACGTAGCCGTACGCGCCGAGATCAATGGCCGTCTGGGCCACCTCGGGATCGGTGATCACGCTGACCATCATGAAGGCCGTTTCAGGGATCTGGTCGCGGACCTGTCTCAAGAACTCCAGGCCCGACTCTCCGGGCATCTTGATGTCCAGAAGGATCAACTCGAAGGACTGCCGGGAGAGCTCTTGGCGGGCCTGGGCCGCGTCTTGGGCCAGAGCGCAGGAGAACCCATGGTGCTCCAACAATTCCTTCAAAAGGGCTCTAATCTCGAATTCATCGTCAACGATCAGAATATTCGCCATATTGACCTCCGGAACCGCTTGGCGGAAAAAGCTCGGGGCCGGCGCCGCCTTGTCTCACGGTTCTCGAGCCTTGCCCCCCAGCAGCTCCCTCATGGTCTCGGCCAGCTTCGCGACGTCAATGGGTTTGGTGATGATTGACCTGATGCCGACTGCCTCGGCCTTCTTCTCGCCGGCCCGCTCGCTGAAGCCCGTGCACATGATAATCGGCTTATCCGGGCGTATTTTCAGTATCTCCGCGGCCAGGTCATAGCCGGTCAGACCGGGCATGGTCCGATCCGTGATGACCAGATCAAACTCGTCGGGATCGGCCTTGAAGGCCGCCAGGGCCTTCTGGCTGTCGGTCAGGGCTTTGACCTCATAGCCGAGGCGTTCGAGCAGCTCTTGTCCATATGCGGCTAGTTGCTCTTCGTCGTCGACGAAGAGTATCCGTCCCGTCCCCTTGGGCGGCATGACCGTCTCCTTGATATCCGCCCCGTCCGCCGAGGCAAGACGCGGCAGGTAGACGTTGAAGGCGCTTCCCTGGCTCGGCTCGCTGTAGACCGTAATCGTCCCGCCGTGTTTGGCCACGATGCCGTGGACAATGGCCAACCCCATGCCCGTTCCTTCTCCGGGCGATTTGGTCGTAAAGTAAGGTTCAAAAATCCTCTTCACGACCGCCGGCGCCATGCCTTCTCCGGTGTCGCTGACGGTTAGCTGCAAGTACGGACCGGGCTTGAGCTCCAGATTCAGGGCGGCCCGGCCAGGCCCCACCTCGACCTCTGCCAATGAAACGCTCAGCACCCCGCCCTTCTCGCGCATGGCGTGAGCCGCGTTGGTGCACAGGTTCATCACCACTTGGTGAATTTGTGTCGCGTTGGCCATAACCATGCCCTGAGCCGCCTCGATGTCCTGCCTTATTTCAATGGTCGCCGGAAGGGATGCCTTCAGCAACTTGAGGGGCTCCTTGATGATTGGGGCCAGGAGCAAGGGCCGCATCTCCCGGGAATCTTGCCTGCTGAAGGCCAGGATTTGATGGACCAGCTCCTGGGCTCGCCGGGCCGCTTTGACGATGTGGTCCAGTTTCCCGCTGGCCGGATGCCCCTCGGGCAGATCCTCGTAAGCAAACTGGGCGAACCCTAAAATTGGGGTCAGCACGTTGTTGAACTCATGGGCGATCCCGCCGGCCAAGGTGCCGATGGCCTCCATCTTCTGGGCCTGGCTAAGCTGCTCCTCCAGTCTGGCCCTCTCGGCCTCGGACCGCCGAGCCTCGGTCACGTCGCGCAGGGTGCCAATGTAGCCTCTCATCGCCCCGTCCTTATCCCGCCAGACCGCGGCCGAGTCCAGGCAGATGATCTTCGAGCCGTCCTTGCGGCCGAAGATGACCTCCCTGTCCTTGATGAAGCCTTTGCTTTCGAGCTCGGCGTTGACCTTCGTCCGTTCCTCCGGATCGACGAAGTGGTTCGTCACGTTCTTGTGCCTGAATTCCTCTTTGGAATAGCCGAAGAGCTCCAGGCCGGCCGGATTGATGTCCATCAAGCGACCTTCGGGCGTGGTGAAATAGATCGGGTCGCGGGCCTGCTCAAAGATGGCCCGGTACTTGGCCTCGCTGGCCTTAAGGGCCTCCTGGGCCCGCTTGCGCTCGGTGATATCTTGCAGAGTGGACCGTATCCCGATCACTTCCCCGTCCTTGGTGACAAGCCCGGAGTTAAGGAGAACATCTATTTCTGAACCGTCCTTTCTCAGAAGCGAGTACTCTTGGGGTCCTGGGTCTTGACCCACCACCAGCTTCTGAATGTTCTGGAGGACCTTTTGCCTGTCCGCGGGCCCAATGCGCTCCAGCACGTTTATCCCAGCATCGACCTCGCTTCGGGCGTAGCCGAACATCTCCAGACAGGTCCGGTTGGCGTAGGTCAGCCGCAGTTCCAGGTCCAACTCGGCAACGCCCGTGGGCAGAAGCTCGGCCATGTCGCGGAAGCGGGCTTCGCTCTCCCGGAGCGCCTCCTCGGCCCGCTTGCTCTCGGTGATGTCCTGGAAAGAACCGCGCACGTGCACGACCTTCCCATTTTCCACCCTTGGATTCCCGATGGCATGAACCCACTTGCGGACGCCCTTGGCGGTGACCAGCTCCAGCTCCAGGTCATAAGGCTTCCCCAGCTCGACGGTCTCCTTGACCGCCTTGTCGATCTTGGAGCGAGACTCGCCCTCATAGAAGCTCAACCCATGCTGGAGGCTTGTCTCCTCGCCCGGATCCAGATCGTGAATTCTGGCCACCTCTTCGGTCCAGGTTCCCTTGCCGGTCGCCGGATCGAACTCCCAGCCGCCGATCTTAGCCATCCGGCCCATTTCGCTCAACAAGAACTCGTGGTAGCGCAAGGACTCTTCGGCCCGCTTGCGCTCAGTGACGTCCTGAAGAACGCTCAGGACCGCGTCTTCGCCCAACTGGCGGATGCGGCGGCCTGAGACCTCGACGTCCATCTCTCGGCCGTCCAGGCGAACCCATTTGTACACCGCCGGACTGGTCGACCCGACCTTCAGAACCTGCTTCCGGCGCTCCACGGCCAGGGCCTGATCCTCGGGATGGACCAGGTCCGTGACCGCCTTGCCGAGAAGATCCTCGGGCCGGCCGGCCCCAAAGAGCGCCGCCGCGGCCGGGTTGGCGAAGATGGTTTTTCCCTCCCGGTGAACCAGAATGGCCAGCGGTGACATATCGGTCAGAAGCCGGTAGCGGGTCTCGCTCTCCTTGAGGGCGTCCTCGGCTCGCTTGAGCGGGGTCATGTCGCCGAAGGTGGTGAAGACCTGGTAGGGCTCGCTCTCGCCCTTCCTGAACTGGGGCGCGGCGTGAATCCTCAGCCAACGGTATTCATTCCGCTCCGGGTTGAACACCCCCATGACCACTCCGTGGACCTCCTCCCCGGTCCTGAGGGCGACCATGGCCGGGTGCTCCTCTCCCGGGAAGGGCGAGCCGTCTTCGTGAATCGCCTGCCACCTCTGGTCAGAGGAAGTCCGGCCCTGCATCTGCTCCAGGCTGAGGCCGAGAATCCGCTCCGCGGCCGGGTTGGCCGAGGTGACGCGGCCCTCCCGGTCCTGGTAGACCACCCCCTGGGCCATGGTCTCGAAAAGGGTCCGGTGTTTTTCCTCCGACCTCCACAGGGCCTCCAGTCCGGCGTCCCGCTCGGCCTTGGTCCGAAGGGCGATGATCCCGTAAGCCAGATCGTTGGCGAGCTCCTCGAACAAACCGATTTCGTCGGCGTCAAAGGCGTCGGTCTCGGCGGCGTAGACGTTGAGCGCGCCCAAGGCCCGGCCCTCGCTCACCAGGGGCAGGCCTAGAGTAGACCGCCAGCCGCGCCGGCTGGCCGCCTCGCGCCAGGGGGTAAAGTCGGGATCGGTCATGACGTTCCTGGCCAGGGCCGGCTGGCCGGTCTTGATGGCCAGCCCGGTCGGACCGCGACCGGTCGGGTTGTCCGACCAGGTTATCTCCACGCCCTTCAAGTAGTCGTCGCTGTATCCGGCCTGGGCCACGGGCCGGACCGTCTTGGCTTCGTCCTCCTCGGGCAGACCGATCCAGGCGAAGCGGTAGCCCCCAAACTCGACGATCAGGTCGCAGATTCGCTGGAGGAGTTCAGCCTCGTCCTTGGCCCTGACCAGGGCCTGGTTGCACTCGCTCAGGGTCCTGAGCATTCGGTTGAGATCGAGCAGGGTCTCCTGGTCCCGCTTGCGCCGGGTCACGTCGCGGGCCAGGACAAAGGTCAGGCCCTTCCCGTCCGCTTGAACCCCGGTCCAGGCCAGCCAGCGATAGGAGCCGTCCTGGGCGAGGCAGCGACTCTCGACCGAGATCGTCGGCTGTCCCTCGATCAGGTCCTGGCCAGTCGAGGCGGGGGAATGCGTTCCCTCGGGGTGGATTAAATCGTCCAATCGAGTCCCGATCAGTTCGTCCGGGGAGCGGCCCAGGATCTTCTGGCAGGCCGGATTGACCCGTCTAAGGCGACCCTCACCGTCGGCGATGACGATCAGGTCCGGTGAGATCTCGAAGAGGCGGTCCACTTCTCTCGTCCGCTGCCTCAGCTCCTCAGCCATGTTGTCGAAAGATGCGGCCAGGCGGCCGAACTCGTCGGGGCCGTGGGCCAGGCCGGTCCGGGCGGTCAGGTCGCCCCCGGCGATCCGCCCCGTGACCTCCAGAAGGGAGGCAATCGGCCTGGCGATGAACGCCCGGCCCATGAACCAGGCGCCCAGCCCAAGGGCGAGCAGCGCCCCCAGAGTGAGCAGCTTACCCATGCTGACAATGCCGGTAAGGGCAAGACAAGGCCGGCGTAAAGCGGATAAAATGATAGCCATTAATGAATCCTGTGCGTGATTGCGGTTGCTTGCGTGCCGTGGCGCGCCCGGTGAATCGACGCTTCTGTACAAGCAAACGCGATGCCATCTGAAATTGTGTTGATTTAATTGGAAAATTTTGCATGAATCCTTACCAGGGGAACCGGCGGTTCTCAAGCTAGCCTGAGAGGAGTGAAGGTTTGTTTTCCAGTGGGAAAAATGCCTGTACGGCGCTAAAATCCGCCCTAGAAAAAACCGTCCCCCAACGAGGTGGGCCATGAAATCGATGCTGGTGGCCACTCCTGATAAACAGGTGGTG
>ENA-OSEO01006173-OSEO01006173.1-sediment-metagenome-genome-assembly--contig:-NODE-6173-length-10938-cov-164.841911_pt1 | contig 10938 bp, 8 predicted proteins | sample MGYA00237883_ERZ534232 | MGnify/ENA metagenome assembly ERZ534232
CAAAAAGTGCGGCCCTGATCCTGGACGCGGTCAATAACCCAAAATTAACTGACACGACTAACCAAACAGGACACTAGCTTATGTCCGTCTTGATCCTTGCGGTCGTTCTGGCCTTGTTTTATACTCTTCTTTTGTGGTGGGCCTGCCGGACTCTGCCCGGCGAGAGATGGCAGATGCTGGCGGCCGTCCCCGTCCGTAAAAACGGACGTGATTCGTGGCACGGCCTGAACATCACCTTCTATGGTTTTTTTTCGGCCGGAGCTTTTATGACCGCCGGGGCCTTCATGATCGTCATGACCGGGTCTTTAGGGATCGCCCCCATTGACCTTTTGCTAATGATGGCCCCGTTATTGTCCGTTTCCGGTCTGGCTTCCCGCTGGATCGCCCGCCTGGTGGAAAAAAAGAAACAGACTTTCACCGTGGCCGGGGCTTTCTTCGCGGCCCTGGTGCTCATGCCCTGGCTGGTCCTCCTGACCGGCCGGATGGTCGAACCGTCTTCCGGGCCGGCCCTGGAGGTGGTCCCGGCTCTGGCCGCCCTGTTGATCGCCTATACCCTCGGCGAGGGTCTGGGCCGGCTGGCCTGCATCAGTTTCGGCTGTTGCTACGGCAAGCCCCTGGCCGAGTGCCCGCCGCTTCTCCAACGGCTTTTTCAAAACCGGGGCTTCGTCTTCAGCGGACCCACCAAAAAAATCTCTTACGCCGGCGGCCTTGACGGACAACAAGTCCTGCCTATTCAGGCCGTCACTTCAGCCGTCCTGGTCGGCGTCGGTTTGCTGGGTTTTTATCTGTTCATGCAAGGCCGGTTCGCCGTCGCCTTGTGGACCGTTCTGATTATTTCTCAAGGCTGGCGGGTTTTTTCCGAAACCCTCCGGGCGGATTTTCGGGGAGGCGGCCGCCTGACCGCTTACCAGGTCATGGCCTTGACGGCCATCGCTTACGGCGGGGTCGCCCCACTCCTCTTTTCCACCGCCGGACCGCGGCCCGACCTGGCCTTGGGTCTTAAGGCCCTCTGGAATCCGGGGGTGATCCTCACCCTTCAGGTTCTTTGGTTCACCGTCTTACTTTACATGGGCCGGAGCAAGGTCACCGCCTCCACCATCAGTTTTCACGTGGTCACGGATCAAATCTGAGCTCCCGCCCGGATGAAGAACACCCCTTGGAAATATGCGTCGACCGATACCCCATGGCCTTTTCAACTCCATGCGGTCCAGGAGAATCACCTTGTCCTCGAAACACCTGAAAATAAGGGGCGCGGTCCTGATCATGTTTATTCTTCTGGCGGGGTCGAACCGGGTGGTCATGGCCGAAGATATGGCCGGGTTGAAGGCCGAGGCCGAAACCCTGTTCGCCCAGCGCCAGGACCCGGACCGGGCGGCCGAGGCGGCCGATTGTTTCCGCCGGGTCTTCGCCCAGGACCCGACCGACCAGACCGCGGCCATCCGCCTGCTGCGGGTCCTGATCTGGCTGGGTATTCAAAGTGACGGGCAAAAAGAGCAGGCCTATTACCAGGAAGCCATAGAGACGGCCCGGACGGCTTTAATCCATCATCCGGATCACCCCGGCCTTCATTACTGGCTGGGGGCCGCTTACGGCCTCCTGACCAACAAGGCCGGTCCGTGGCGGGCCATGCGCCTGGTCGAGCCCATCAAACAAGAAATGAGCAAGGTCCTGGAGTTGGATCCCGCCTACGAATACGGCGGGGCCGACCGGGTTCTGGGGCGGCTGTACACCAAACTGCCTTCCTTTTTGGGCGGTGACAAGACCAAGGCCGAGGACCACCTCCGAAAAGCCCTCGGCCTTGGTCCGCGTTACTGGCTAAATCACCTGTATCTGGCTGATTTGCTCATCGGTCAGGACCGCATCCAAGAGGCCCGAGACGTTCTTCAGAAGGTCATGTCGTCCGAACCCCTTCCGGATTACCGGCCGGAATCGGCCAAATGGCGGGAAGAAGCCCGAAAGCTTATAGCCTCAGGCCCCGCCGATGCCCGGCCAATTAAATGAGTCCGGCCTTCAAGGGTCATTGGTCGTTGCGCGTCTTAATCAGGATAAAAGAACCAAAGCCGGCGGCGACCATCACGGCCAAGCCTATTTGGACCTGGAGCCACTCGACCCCCAGTTCCTGAAAAAGACGACCCAAATAATAACCGGCCGCGGCCGCGGCCAAGGTCCAGACCAAAGCCATCAAGGCGTTTAAAATGAAAAAGCATCCGGCCCGAATGGAAGTCAACCCGATGACGAACGGAGTCACACCCCGAAAACCGTATATGAACCGGTAACAAAGAAGGACCTTCAGCTTGTGCCGGGTCAGCCACTTGAGCACCTTTTCGCTGCGTTTCAGCCATTTGGGCCTTCGGTCCAACAGGGATTGCCCTTTAAATCGGCCCAGCAAGAAAAAAAGTTGATCTCCGGCCAAGGCCCCCAGATAGGCTGAAAATATCACCCATTCCATGGACAGCAGGCCGTTATAGGCGGCCAGACCGGCGATGAAGAGAAAAGTTTCTCCTTCGATCAGGGTCCCGAAAAAAACGGCCGGATAACCGAAATGGCGCAGAAGACCATCATATTCCATCGACGATCCACTCCTCGATCCAGGGTTTCCATGAGTGTGAACAGCCCATTGAATCCCCGGACCAAGGCGATTGGGTGACTGGTTTATGGTATTTACCCGAAGCTCTTTCGGGTCCGCTGGGCGGCGGATTTCAATTTGGATCGGTCAGGGTGGTCAGAAATTGTATTCCAAGAGAGAAAGCCGGCCGGGGCCCGGCGAAGATCAGGCGCAGTCCCGGGGGTCGCCCTTGATTTTGTCCAGGGCGTGGGGCAGGGCCGGCAGGATGGTTTCCAGACCTTCCAGGGCTCCCTTGGGACTGCCGGGCAGATTGACGATGAGGGACTGACGCCGGATGCCGGCCAGTCCTCGGGAGAGATCGGCGTGAGGGGTCTTGGATCGGCCGGCGGCCCGGATGGCTTCGGCCAGTCCGGGCGTCTCTTTTTCGATCAGAGCGCGGGTGGCTTCAGGCGTGAGGTCGGTCGGTGAAAGGCCGGTCCCGCCGGAAGTCAAAACCAGGTCCAGCCCGTCTTGATCGATCCATTTTCTAAGCTGTTCGGCAATGGCCTCCAGGTCGTCGGCTATGATCGCTCGGGCCGAGACCTGGAAACCGGCTTGGACCAGCCGGGCCGCGAGGGCCGGTCCGGCCAGGTCTTCACGGGTTCCGGCCGCCCCTTTGGTGCTGGCCGTCAGAATCCCGCAGCGGTACCCGCCGGACGGGGCGAATGAGTCAGTCTCGGTCATAGGCCAGGCCGGCGATCAGGACCGGCCGTTATTCCTCCTCATCCTTCTTGGCGGCGGCGACGATCTTCTCCTGCAGATGGGCCGGGATTTCGTCATAATGGGCAAACTCGATGGTGAACGAGCCCCGGCCGCCGGTCATGGAGGTCAGGGTGGGGGAATACTGCAAAATCTCGACCTGGGGCACGTGAGCCTTGATCACCTGCCGCCCTCCTTTGGAATCCACGCCCAAGACCTTGCCCCGCCGGGCGTTCAAGTCGCCGATCACGTCGCCCATATATTCATCCGGCACGGTCACGGACAAGAGCATGATCGGTTCCAGCAAGGTGGGATTGCATTGGACAAAACCCTTCTTGAACCCGAGGGACCCGGCGATTTTAAAGGCCATTTCCGAGGAATCCACGCTATGGTAGGAGCCGTCCACCAGGGAGACCCTGATGTCGATGACCGGGTTGCCGGAAACGACCCCGCCGGCCATGGCCTCGACGATCCCTTTCTCGACGGCTGGAATATACTGCCTGGGGATGACGCCGCCGACGATCCTGTCCGCGAACTCGAAGCCGCTGCCCCTGGGCAGGGGTTCAATTTCCAGCCAAGTGTCGCCGAATTGGCCCCGGCCGCCGGTCTGCTTCTTGTACCGACCCTGAATCCTGGTCTTGCCTTTGATCGTTTCCTTGTACGCCACCTTGGGCGTCTTGAGGATCACCTCGACCCCGTACTTCCGTCTGATTTTATCCAGGGTGGCTTCGATGTGAATCTGGCCCATGCCCGAAAGGATGATCTCCTTGGTCTCCCCGCCCCGGTCCATCTTCAAGGAAACATCCTCCTCCAGGACCTTGGACAGGGCCGAAAAGATTTTTTCCTCGTCGCCCTTGGCCTTGGGCTCGATGGCGTAGGAAATGACCGGGGGCAGAGGCTGCGGGGCCGGTATGATGATCGGATTGGCCTCGTGGCAAAGAGTATCGCCGGTCGTGGTTTCCTTGAGCTTGGCCACCGCGGCGATGGTCCCGGGTCCGGCCGATTCCAGGGGTTTTTGAGACTTTCCTTCCAAGGCCAGGACCTGGCCGAAACGTTCCTTGGTTTCTTTATTGGCGTTGTAAAAGTTTGAATCCGGAGTCAACGTCCCGGAAAAGACCCGGAAGATGGTCAGTCGGCCGGCGTAAGGGTCGGTGATGGTCTTGATGACCAGGGCCGAAAAGGGGCCGTTGGGATCAGGAGCCAACTCCATCTCGGTCTCCCGCCCGGGCTGGTGTCCCTTAATTGGACCGCGGTCGGCCGGGGAAGGCATGACCTCATTGATCAGGTCCAGGAGCTGGGGCGTGCCGATCAGTTTCAAACCCGCCCCGCAGCAGACCGGGGCCAGGGCCTGCTTTCTGACCGCCGTGACCAGACCCTTGGCGATTTCTTCCGGACCGAGCTCGCCTTCCTCCAAATATTTTTCCAACAGCTCGTCGTCGGACTCAGCCACGCTTTCGATCAGCTTCTCCCGCCATTCGGCCGCAGTCTCGGCCAGGTCGGCCGGAATCTCGCCCGGAGTGAACTTGCCGCCCGTGTCCTCGGACAGGTAAGCCTTCTGATCCAGCAGGTTGATCACGCCCTTGAAAGAAGCTTCAGCGCCCACAGGAATCGTCACCGGCAGGCAGGGTATCCGGAATATCTGGCCGAGTTCGGTCAGGCATTTGAAAAAGTCGGCCCGCTCCCGGTCCATCTTATTGATCAAGACCACTCGGGGCAGCCCATATTCATCGGCGAAAGCCCAGGTCTTTTCGGTGCCCACCTTGACTCCGTCCACGGCGTCGACCAGGACCACGGCCCCGTCCGCGCCCCGCAGGCAGGTCCGGGTGTCGTTGAGGAAGTTTTCATCGCCGGGGCAGTCCATGAAATGGACTTCGTGCTTTTTCCAGGTGTAACTATGGAAGCCCGTGCTGATGGATATTTGTCGCTGGACCTCTTCCGGTTCGAAGTCCAGAACGCTGGTCCCGTCGTCGACCCGACCCAGGCGGTTGGTGGTCTTGCTCAGATAGAGGATGCCCTCGGCCAGAGAGGTCTTGCCGGCCCCGCCGTGTGAAATGAAGGCTATGGTTCTCTGTTTGTCTGTTTCTTTCATACTTGCTCCTTTTCCAATTACCGGGCGAATGACTTGGCCGAAATATACTATTGAGGGGGGCGGTTATGTCAAGGTGAAAGAAGAGAAAGAGGGCCGGAGACAGGAACGGTTTTCCGGCTTGATACTGATTGAAGGCCATTGGGCCTGACTGGCTCACCGGGGTTGAGTCAGGTTGTCTGAATATGGTTGCCAAAGGAGGTCGATTTAGACAAAATAAAGCGGGGTCTCAAGAAAATTGTGGGGATTAGGGGCGGGCCGATTGGAATTGGGTTGGACGGCGGACGTTTGCTTTTGGGGTGAAACCGGGTAAGCGACAAAGCCGCAAAAGCCGGGGATCAAGAAAGGGAATATCCAGGGAGAGGAAAGCACATGGCCAAAAAACCAAAGTCCGGGGAGGGTAAACGCCCGATTGAGTCCTACGAACACAAGGACAAGAAACGAGTAAACAACCCACCTGTGGGATTGGTTACGCCGGATACCGACCCGGACGCGGACATGAAGAAAACTTACGCCTACGACCCGCACCTGGACCCGCAATTGCAGTGGGCCGGCAAGGCCGAACATATCTCATTCGAAGTTCCCACCGTTTCCTTGCACGTCCATGAGCGGATAGATCCGCGGACCGTCATCGAGGCCGTGCGTAAATTTCCCTCACCCCAGCCCTCTCCCGACGGGAGAGGGAGCATAAGGCCTTCGTCCCAGCCCTCTCCCGGTGGGAGAGGGAGAAAGGGTGAGGGGGTGCAACTGCCGCTTTTTGCCTTGCCGGAGGAAAATCCGCCCCTGCGCCAAGCAATAGAATTTTACAAACACGCCCATGGTTGGTCCAACCGGCTGGTGGCCGGGGACAGCCTGCTGGTGATGAACTCCCTGCTGGAAAAAGAAGGACTGGCCGGTAAGGTTCAGATGATTTACATCGACCCGCCATATGGCATCAAGTACGGCTCCAACTTCCAGCCTTTCGTCAACAAGCGTGACGTCAAGGACGGCAAGGACGAAGACCTGACCACCGAGCCGGAGCAGATTCGGGCCTTCCGCGACACCTGGGAACTGGGTCTCCATTCCTACCTGACTTACCTGCGCGATCGATTGCTCCTGGCCCGCGAACTGCTGGCCGAAACCGGCGGCGTCTTCGTGCAGATCAGCGACGAAAACATCCACCACGTCCGGGAGCTGATGGATGAGGTGTTCGGGGCGGGGAATTTTGTGAGTTTGATAACTTTCAAAAAATCGGGTAGCCAAACAGCGGTTGCTGTACCAACCGTCGGGGACTACCTTATTTGGTATTGCAAAGATAAACTGAATCTCAAGTTTAGGTCATTATATCAAGGAAAAGAAATAGGACTTGAATCAACAGAGTTTCGACAACTCCTACTGAAGGATGGGACTACAAGAACGCTTATACGTGAAGAGTTGACCGGCAAAGAAACCCTACCGGAAGACTCCCGGGTGTTCAAAAGCACCGATTTGCACTCACGATCTGGTTCTGAATCTACGACACAACCTTACGTTTTTCAAGGAAAGATATATCGACCGAGAGCCAACGCTGGATGGAGAACAACTATCGCTGGGCTTAGGAATCTGGAGAACGCTAATAGACTTTTAGTGACTGGTAATAGCTTACGATATGTCCATTTTTTTCAAGACTTTCCTTTCTCAGGGATAACCTCGATTTGGGACGATGTAATGGGAGAAGCGAACATTCTATATGTTGTTCAAACCAATCAAAAAGTTATCCAACGCTGTCTCCTGATGACCACGGACCCGGGCGATTTGGTTTTTGACCCCACCTGCGGCAGCGGCACCACGGCCTACGTGGCCGAGCAGTGGGGGCGGCGATGGATTACTTGCGACACCTCGCGGGTGGCCCTGACCCTGGCCAGGCAGCGGCTGATGACCGCGGTTTACGACTACTACGAGCTGGCCCACCCGCTGGAAGGCGTGGGCAGCGGTTTCAAATACAAGACCGTGCCGCACGTCACCCTCAAATCCATCGCCAACAATCCGGAGATCGACCACATCCACGCCCGCTGGCAGGCCAGGCTGGACCCGATTCGTGAGCGGTTGAACGCCTTGCTCCGTGAGAAAGAGCCGGCAAACAGCGGAGGGAAGGGGGAATTCCAGCCCTTGGAGGAATGGGAAATTCCTGAGCAGCGCCCCGACCGCTGGCCGCCGGAGGCCGATGTCTTGCTGCAACAGTGGCGGGACCTGGGCCGCAAGCGCCAGGCTGACATAGACGCGGCCATCGCCCGTCACGCCGCTCAGGAGACCCTGTACGATCAGCCCCTGGTGGACCGCAAGCGCAAGCGGGTCAGCGGCCCGTTCACGGTCGAGGCCGTACCCGCCCCGGCGGTCAAATCCGTGGATGACTTGCTTTCCTCACTCCCAAGCCCTCTCCCGATGGGAGAGGGCGGCCGAAGGCCGGGTGAGGGGAAAACGCCTCTCGATCCGGACCTTCTGGAGTTGGCCCGCAAACTTCGCCAAGAACAAACCGACGCCGAGCAATTACTTTGGGCCTTGTTGCGCGACCGCCGCCTGGCCGGCTTCAAATTCCGGCGGCAACACCCCATTGATCCATATATTCTGGATTTCTACTGTCACGAGGCGCGTCTGGGCATCGAACTCGACGGCGGACAGCATAATGAGCCGGAGAAGGAAGCCCGGGATCGGAAACGCAGCGATTTTCTGGCCGGGCAAGGCATCCGTGTCCTGCGATTTTGGAACCACGAGGTCTTCAATCAGACGGAAGCGGTTTTGCAAAGTATTTATGAGGCCCTCACCCTAACCCTCTCCCAAAAGGAGAGGGAACATAAGACCCTCACCCCGGCCCTCTCCCGACGGGAGAGGGAGCATGAGGAGCTCACCCCGGGCCTATCCAAAGGGGAGAGGGAGCATGAGTTTGACGCCGATCTTTCCATCGCCCGTTCCGGCGAGACCCTCCGCCAGGGGGAATGGCGCGACGAACTCCTGCGCACCGGCATTCGGGGCAAGGCGGGGCAGTACATCCGCTTTGCCCGTTTGGAGCCGCTGCCCGGCTGCCGCTGGCTTCACGCCGACGCCGAGACACGGCCCAGCGCTGAAGGCGCTAACTCGGTGCGGGAAAACGCCCCCGCCTATAATCCAATGCGCGCCGTGGTTTCCTTCGGCCCGGAACACGCCCCCCTGGAACAGCGCCAGGTGGCCCATGCCATCGATGAGGCATAAATGCTGGTACCCAAGCCACAAATTATCATCTTCGCCGCCTTTCAGTTTGACCCGGAAGCCGCCAAAGACATTGATGAAACCAATTAGCCGGGCGTGACCCTGCTCAAAGCTCAGATGAATGCTGATATTCTGACTGACGATCTCAAGAAAAAGCGCACCAGCAACGAATCCTACTGGTTAATCGGCCAGCCGGATGTCCGGGTCGAGCGTATCGATCCCTCACCCCAGCCCTCTCCCGAGGGGAGAGGAAGCACAGGCTCTTCAACACATTTACCTTCCCAGCCCTCTTTTGCTGGGGGAGAGCATGAGACCCCGCCCCATCCTTCTTTCCTTCCCTCTCCCGCTGGGAGAGGGATTGAGGGTGAGGGAATTCTTTACCGGGTCACCGTGGAGGGCTTCGACTACTACAACACCAAGACCGGCCATGTCGAATCGGGCGGGTCCCACCAAATTGCGGTCTGGCTGCTGGATACCGACTATGACGGACGCAGTCTTTACCCGCGCCAGGTCTTTTTCCCTATGGCTGGTGAAAAGGAAGGCTGGGCGAGGCTGTCCAAGAATCTGAAAGCTGAGATAGACAAGGATTTGATCGAAGCCTATAGGGGCACTGTGTCGCTGCCTTTTGAATTGGGTGAACACAAGCGCATCGCGGTAAAGATAATAGATGACCGGGGCATTGAAAGCCTGAAAGTGCTGGAGCTGGAATAATGGCCCAAACTACAATTGACCGCTTGATCATAAACTCGCCCTATGAGGAGCCGGGGCGTCATTGGAAATATGTTCGAGAGACACGGCTTTTCGACCTTGAGGAGGGCCGCCGTCCGGCAGGTTACGTTGTGGCTTCCGAGAGTTCCAAAGCCTTTGACGATCCCGGCATTTTCGTGGAAATTCCGCTGGTCAACCAAATCCGGCCGCGAATTAAGGCGTGGCGTGACTCCAAGTATCGTGGTGTAACCAGCATCACCAAGCGCTTGCTGGAGTATTGGCAGGACCCGGAAGAGTTCGAGGCCAGGCGCTTTTTCTTCTGCCAGTTAGAGGCGGTGGAGACGCTTATCTGGCTGGTCGAAGCACCTGCCGCCGAGCGGGTAGGAATTGAGATTCACGGCGACGGTGGAGCCTTTGTGCGACATTGCTGTAAGATGGCCACGGGATCGGGCAAAACTATTGTAATGGCGATGCTCATCGCTTGGCATATACTTAATAAGGTTGCCAATCCACAGGATGCTCGTTTTTCCAAGAATGTGCTGGTTTTAGCTCCGGGGCTGACGGTTAAGAGTCGTCTGGCCGTTTTAGCACCGTCGGCAGAGGATAACTATTACGATGAATTTCGTATTGTGCCGCCGGACATGCTCGATAAGCTTCGCCAAGGCAAGGTCCTGGTGCGCAATTGGCACCGCCTGGGTTGGGAGAGCGAGGAACAGATCAAAAAACGCCGTAGCGTGGATAAACGAGGAGTAAAGAGTGACGAAGCCTATACCCGCGATGTGCTGGGAGAGATGTCGAACGCCCGGAACATTTTGGTTATCAATGATGGGCTCTTTGAAAAAATTTGTGGGTAATTTTCAGTTTGTGTCGTGGTGTGATCTTCTGTGGCCAGTCTTTCCGCCGCGCCTCCGACGAGCTTAAGATGGCCCATTCTCGGCGCGGCTCCAAGCCGGTCGAGCTTGTTTAATAAGAAGGAAGTGCATCCTGATACTCAATCTGCCAGGATGAGGTTGCAAGACCAAATCATCCACGGAGGCGAGAATCAGGATGCAGATTAAGACTTTGCTCAATCGGCTGGAAAAGCACAAGGGTTTTGTTTATCAGTCGGTCCAGTTGATCGAAGAGAATGCCCGTCTGCTGCTTGAGGTGAGTGTCCGACCCAGGAAAGGAAGCTGCCCGGTCTGTTCGGTTTGCGGGCATGAAGGGCCGGGTTATGACGCGTTGCCGCCGAGGCGTTTTGAATTCGTTCCCTTGTGGGGGATGGTGGTTTTCTTGGTGTATGCCATGCGCCGTGTGGATTGCCACACTTGCGGGGTCAAGGTGGAAGCGGTTCCGTGGGCCAACGGCAAACACCGTCAAACCAAGACCTATGCTTGGTTTCTGGCCGCCTGGGCCAAGCGGTTGAGTTGGTCGGAAGTGGCCGATGCTTTTCATACCTCCTGGCATCATGTTTTCACAGGGGTCCAAATGGCGGTGGATTGGGGCCGAAGCCACGTGAACCTGGATGGCGTCACGGCCATTGGGGTGGACGAGATGGCCTGGGGTCGCTGGCATCGTTACCTAACGGTGGTTTACCAGATCAATGAAGGCCAAAAACGGCTCATATGGATCGGCCGGGAGCGGACGGCCCGGACGCTGC
>ENA-OSEO01006174-OSEO01006174.1-sediment-metagenome-genome-assembly--contig:-NODE-6174-length-10938-cov-3.816868_pt1 | contig 10938 bp, 9 predicted proteins | sample MGYA00237883_ERZ534232 | MGnify/ENA metagenome assembly ERZ534232
GGTCGGCTACCAGCCATAAAGCCAGCACCAGCACCCCGACCATGATGATCCCTTGAAAAAAATCGGTCCAGGCAACGGCAAAGTAACCACCCAGGTAGGTATATACCATAATGATCCCCACAGCAATCAAAACCGAGGCCCAGTAGGGAAGTCCTGTGACCAGTGCCATACCTTTTCCTCCGGCTATAAACTGGGCAAGGACATAGAAAAACAGAAAGAATACTGTCAATCCGCCGGCGATGAGACGGGTTGCCACATGAGGGTAACGGTTTTCAAGATACTCTATGGAGGTAAGGGAACCTAGAGTCTTAGATAGCTTACGCATCCTGCGTCCAATGACAGAAAGATTAACTACGCCTCCGCCTATATCCCCTACGGCATACCAGATTGACCAGTATCCTGCTCTGAACCCTTCCGAGCCGGCACCTAAAAACATATAGCCGCTCATGGAGGTGGACTGAAGGGTCATGGCTGTAACAAGGGGGCCTACCTTTCTTCCTCCCAGAAGATACCCCTCCAGATCCTTGGCGCCGCCCTTTTTCACAGCCCAGAAGCCGATGGATACAACCACTACGTAATAGAAGATAAGGAAGATGAGGACAACAGGATTCATCGCTTACCGCCTTCCCCTTTATCCTCTCTGGACCAGTCCTTTGTCCTTATAAGGAATATAAAGGTGTAGAGGATCCAGAAAAGAGGGAATCCGAAAAGGACAAGGTTTGTGGATACAGGTAATCCAAACATTTTTAAAACCTCCAGAAAATGGAATTTCCACTATTTTGAACCTGATGTTTTAGGGCGTCAAGGAATCTTTCTGAATTAAGAATGACCATACAATTTATTCCTATCTCTCTTTCCTCTTTTCCCTGTAGGCAGCCAGAGCCCGGGAGATCCCCTCGTAACCTGTACACCGGCACAGGTTTCCAGAGAGATACTTTCTAATCTGCTCCTCCGGAATTTCCGGGAAATCGCGAAAGATACTATGGGTAAGGGTTATGAATCCGGAGGTGCAGAAACCACATTGAAAACCTCCCTCCTCAACAAAAGCCTTTTTAAGGTTCTGATCCTCGATCCCTTCTACTGTCTGAACAGAAAGTCCCTGAACCTCCACAGCGAGAATTAAACAGGCTTTGACAGGTTTTCCTGAAAGGAGCACCGTGCAGGCGCCGCAGTCGCCATTCTCACAAACCCTCTTGGGTCCTGTTAATCCAAGCCGGTCTCTAAGCACAAAAAGAAGCGTCTCCGAGGGTTTTGTATAAACAGTCCTCAGTTCGCCATTCAGCATAAAAGAGAGGGTAGAAGGGGATGATGAGTGGGTCATATTTTTATTCCTCCAATTTCCTGAGGGATTCAGCAAGAGCCTTTTTAAAGAGAAACAGCCTGTACTCGGCGCTGCCAAGATAATCCTCCCTAATAGGGTTAGGGAACAGGGTGGCGATTTTTTCAGCTCTGTCCACCTTAGAAAGGCTACAGTCAGTAAAGAGGGGGGTAGCATAATCCAAGAGACATGGGGAATTGGATAATCCCGTTACCGCTCCATGAATCTCCTCTCCCTTCTTGATTAATAGTGTCATCGCCAGCGGATAATCAATTTCGGAAAATCGTGTGTACCGGAAGGCAGCAAAGGGAGGGTTCAGATTTTTCTCCGGTATTTGAAGGGAGAGCAGTAATTCTCCGGGTTTAAGTAAAAGCCTTTTATTGAAAAGGCTTCGCAGTTCCTGTTGGTAGATCCCTCCGGGTCCAGCTATAAGGACAGTACAATCCAGAAGAAGGAGGGGAAGGAGAGCCTCCCGGTAGGGTAGACGACCGCAGAGGTTTCCTCCCAGGGTAAGACGATTCCTGATAGTATAATCTGCTACCCTTTCGGCAATCTTTTTAAGGGGAGTGCAGAAGTCCTGGGCTACCAAGCAGTTAAGGGTAACCGTGGAGCCTATTTTTAGGTATCCCGAATCGATTCCAAGAAACCCTGTTTCGGGAATCCCTTTTATATCTATCACTGCTGGAAAGGTGATTTTCCCTAGCCTGGCAAAGGAAATTATCTCGGTTCCGCCGGAATAATAAACCGGAGGGAGGTTGTTCTTGGTGAGATTATTAAAGGTTTCCAAAGCCTCACCTACATTTGCTGGTTTATGATAGGAAAAATCAAAGGGGATCATGGTAATCAGCTCCTTTTGCAGCTCTCCAGAGTGTCTCTGGTGTAATAGGAAGGGAGTTTAGATTTACATGTAAAGCCCTGGAAAGGGCATTTGCCAGGGCACCTGGGACTCCTATTATCCCCTGTTCCCCTAAACCACGAGCCTGGTAAGGGCCTTCTCTCTGGGGAGTTTCAAGAAAACTGATTAAATAATCCGGTTCTTCGCCATAGCGCAGTAGCTTGTAGGTTCTAAGATTATCTGTTTCCAGAATCCCCTGATCTGAAAAAATATGACCTTCCTTCTCTGCATAATTAAGTCCCATGGCCAAGGCTCCCACAAACTGCCCTCGAGCAAGGAGAGGATTAATAACTCTTCCCACATCCATGCACCCTGTTACTGTCTCGACTTTATAGTGACCGGTGTTTTTATTCACCTGTACTATAAGTCCTACTGATCCAAAGGTCCATTCCAGGGCAGGATTTCCGATTCCGGTTTCTCTGTCAATCCCTGTTAAATCCGGGGTTATGTAGGCTCCCACACCTATCACCTGGCCTCCGATGGAGTTTCCATTTGGGTAGGTGTAACCAAGGACGATCTGGTCAAGGGAAAGGCCGTTCTTTGGATCCGTTCTGCAAAACACCCTTCCACCGGAAACAACAAGAGCCTCCCGAGGTTTCGATAAAACCCTGCCTGCCGTTTCTTTTATCTGTTCCAGGGCATGATCGCAGGCTCTGATAACGGCAATTCCGGCCATATAGAGGCTTCTGCTTGCTGCAGTTGTCCAATCATGGGGAGACCCGCCGGTATTCACTCCGGAAAGAAGATGGATCTTCTCTTGCGGTAGCCCAAGTTTTTCTCCAGCTATCTGGGCTAAGCCCTGGGTAGTTCCCTGTCCCAGATCAACTATCCCGGTTACCAGGTTTACGCTTCCGTCCTCGTTGAAAAAGATCACTGCCCCTGCATCGGTGTTTGTCGGTATTGCAGGTGCTTTCCAGAAGCAGCTTACCCCGCAAGCCCGGAGGTAGTCTTTGTTCTCGCTTTCCCCTAGGGGGTCATTATTTCCCGGGGTATTCTCGTTTGTGCCAGTAAAGGGAGATCCCCTTTCTCCAAGGCCCTTCCAAACTATTTTTAGGTCTTGGTAAACCTTTTCGAGGCAGCCGGAAAGATCCCCGGTATTCTCATCCAACAAGGATTGGGATGGGGTTGTATCGCCGGGTTTGATAATGTTTATTTGTCTGAAGGTAACAGGATCAAGACCGCAGGCATCGGCAAGTTTATCCATTATCCTTTCCACTACGAAGGAGGACTCCAGATGTCCGAAGCCTCGAAAGGCCGTGGCAAAGGGTTTATTGGTGTAAACACAGAGGGATTCACACTCCACATTGGGGAACCTGTAAGGTCCTGTACAGGCAATGGCTGCAGCTCTGCTTATGTTTACGGAATAATCAGCGTATCCTCCGGTGTCGAAGAGAAATCGTATTTTTAGGGCTGTAAGATTCCCCTGGGAGGAGCACCCTGCCTCTGCCTCTGCTTCGAGACCAAGCCTGCCTGGGGAGGCAAGAAACTCCTGCTCCCGAGTATTCACAAGTTTTATGGGTCTCCCACCAACCTTGCGAGATAGAAGGTATGCAAGTCCCTCCAGTTGAATGCCTGCCTTTCCTCCAAAGGCTCCCCCCAGGGGCAGGGTATGTACCCTGATCCTTCCAGGAGGAATTTTAAAAACAAGGCTCAGCATATTTCTTACCAAGAAGGGCGCTTGGGTGGAGGAGTAGAGGTTGACAAATCCTTCCGAATCCAGGAAACAGATACTTCCCCGGCACTCAAGGCTTCCGTGACATCCTGGAGGAAAGGAAAAACTTTCCGCGACCCGATAAGCTGAAGTATCTAGGGCGCTACAGGTGTCCCCTTTGTGGATAAGGGTGCGGTTGGCAATGTTTGTACCTGGCTCCGGATAGATGAAAGGGACATGCTTGTACCCTTCCATATCCGGATGGATCAGGTTTGCCCTGGAAGCAAGAGCTTCCTTAGGGCTTCCCAGATAGGGAAGGGTTTTACAATTAACCTTTACTGCCCGGCATGCTGCCTCTGCCTGTTGAAGGGTATCCGCTACTACCGCTGCCACCGGTTCACCGTAATGTCTGATCCTTCCCCTGGCCAGGGGCGGTTTATCGCCTGTATAAATTCCGAGATTCTCAGGCACCTCCTCCCCTGCAAGAACTGCACGAACACCCTCCATTTTTACAGCTTCAGAAAAATCTATTCCAAGAATTTCGCCATGGCATTGATGACTCAATACCAGAGATGCGTGGAGAAGGCCAGGAAATACCAGATCCTCCAGGTAATGGGTTTTACCCGAGGCCTTATTGTAAGCCCCTTTCTGGGGGTAGGGTTTTCCCAGGATGCTGAAACTGTTCATAACCAGATATCCTGACCTTTTTTTGGCATTACTAAAAGGGCGGGAGTTAATCCCGCCCAAAAATAAGCTAGTTTTAAATATAGATAGAATTTATTTCTACAGGATTTGTCTCTATCTGTGAGCCTTCCTGAATTGAATCTCCCGGCTGTTGGGAAGGTTTTCACTGTACTTGGCCTCACTACCAAGACCAAACTGGTCCTGTCCCTTGAAAACCACCTTGCCAGGGGTAATGCACTGATAAACAGGACAAACATGAAGGCAAAGATGACAACCTACACATTTTTCTTCGTCAACTTTGGGTTGTCTCTTTTCTTCGTCCCATTGTATAGCCTGATGGGCTCCATCAAAACAGGAGATGTAACATCTTCCGCACCCAACGCATTTATCAAGATCAATGGAAGGATAGATTTTAAAATCCCGGTCCACATCATCGGCGGGGATAATATTTGGCAGAGCAACCCCGACAAAATCGTCCAATTTATTGAAACCCTTTTCCGCCAAATAGAGGGAGAGCCCGCTGATCATATCCTCTACAATCCTGTAGCCGTACTGCATTATGGAGGTAGTGAATTGTAGGTTACTGCACCCGGCAGCAAGAAATTCCGCCGCATCTTCCCAGGTTTCAATTCCACCTATCCCGCTTAACGGTATTCCCTTAAGTTCCGGATCCATGGCCATGTTGGCTATAAAACGCAGGGCAATTGGTTTAACAGCTTTTCCTGAATAACCGGAAATGGAAGATTTCCCATTTACCACCGGCAGAGCGGTATAGTAATCCAGGTCAATTCCTGTAATAGATTTTATAGTGTTTATTGCAGCTATAGCATGGGCACCGGCTTTTATTGCGGCTCTGGCCGGGAACTCCATCTTTTCGATATTGGGAGTCATTTTAGGCATTACTGGAAGATGTGTTCCCGCCAGGGTCGCCTTGGTAAACCTAGTTATAAGGTCAAGATTTGCACCCACATCGGATCCCATCCCCTCCTTTGTCATCTGGGGACAGGAGAAGTTGCACTCCAGAATGTCCGCTCCAGCAGCGGTTACATCCCTGGCAAGCTTTGTCCAGTCCTCCTCATTCATACCCATAATGGAAACAATAAGGCATTTCTGAGGAAAATCCTTTTTAAGCTGATGTATCCATTCCAGATTCTGCTCGTAGGGATGGTCAGAGATCTGCTCCATGTTTTTGAATCCTACGAAGGAGGTGCTCTCCTTCCGGGTATAGTCAAACCTTGGGGAGCACTCGTCAGGGATATAGGTTCCTACGGTTTTGAAAACAATTCCACCCCCTCCATTTTTCAGATATTTAGCACACATCTCGTAGGTTGCCGCTACTGGGGAGGAGGAAAGGAAGAAGGGGTTCTCGCAGGGGAACCCCAGGAAATTGATTGATAAATCTGTATATTTGGCCATATTACTTTGCCCTCTCTTTTGTCAGGTATTCGTCTATACTCTTGGCAGCAACCTTTCCTGCGGCTACCGCCTTTACTACAGTTTTTCCCCCGTTAACTATATCTCCGGCTGCAAAAAGGTAGGGGAGGTTTGTCCTGCAATCCTTATCCTCGTCGGAAATAATCAATTTCCCGTCAAACTTAAAATTTGCCAATGCTGGAAGATCGGGATCCGCCTGCTGCCCTATAGCCACAACCACAGTATCTGCCTGGAGCTGTACAAAGGATTCATCCCTGGTTCCTTTTCCCTTAACAGCCACAACCCGGCCATCCTTACCTAAAAATTCTTCTGGAGCAAAGGTATAAATAAAATTCACACCCTCGGCCTCTACATGCTTTACCTCCGGAGGATAGGCAGGCATCTCCTCCCTGGTTCTCCGGTAAAGAACTGTGACCTTCTTTGCTCCAAGATGTTTTGCCGTTGTGGCACAGTCCATGGCTACATCGCCGCCGCCGATTACAACCACATAGTTGCCAACTTCGCAATTCCCATTGGTTGGTTTTGCTGCAGCAAGGTAATCTAGTGCAGAGATAACCCCCTTAAGATCAGCCCCGGGAATATTCAGGGTTTTGGAGCTCTGCAGACCAGTTCCTATAAAAAAGGCTTTGTAACCTTCTTCCTTAAGTTTTTCAATGGTAATATCTCTACCCACCTTGATGTTGCAGCGGATTTCTACTCCCAGATCCTTTACATACTGGATCTCCTCGTCCACTACATACTGGGGGAGTCTTGAGGGGACTATCCCATAGGTGAGTACCCCACCTGGTTTTGCCTTGGCCTCAAAAACCGTAACTTTATAGCCAAGCAGGGCAAGATTGGCTGCAGTGGAAAGGGAGGCTGGACCAGAACCAATTACAGCAACCTTCTCCTTTGTGGCAGGAACTGGATCCAGAGCCTTGAATTTAGTAGCACTTTCATAGTCTGTGGCAAAACGCTGCAGTCTTCCGATCTCTATGGGAATATCTATACCCGTCCGAGAGCAGGCCTCCTCGCAGAGTCTTTCGTAGGGACATACCCTTGCGCAAACCCCACCAAGAATATTGTTTTTCCTTATTATCTCAGCTGCTCCCTTAAAATTCCGGAACCTTATTGCCCTAATGAATGATCCAGGGTCGGTTGCCGCCGGACAATCCCTGCTACAGGGTGCATCGTGACATAAAAGACACCTGGAAGCTTCTTCCATGGCCGTAAGGGGAGTGTAGGGAGCTACGGCTTCCTTTAAATACTTATCTTTCGCTTCTGACATAGAATCCTCCAAGAATTATGCATTATAAAATATCTTGCAGTTTCCCTCTAAATTATATAACTGCTAAGAAATAGAAGTCCCGCAAAAATAATTATTTTTGCAGGAACTTCTTTATATAAAAAAATTATGGACTGATCCAGACCTGAATCAACCATTGAAAAGCGAGTTAAAAACCTTCAAAGGGAGCCCGTTTTACAAATTTGCCCCAACCCTCTTGTCCTACAAATTCCACATGATCCTTCTGCCATTGGGCAACCTTTTTACCCCGGGAGAAAACCTGGGAAGGTATGCCGGTAAGCTCAAAACCTTCAAAGGGAGTATAGTCAATATTCATATGAAGCTTGTTTATAGAAACAGTAAATTTTTGGTTTGGATCAAAAACTACGATGTCCGCATCCTTACCGACTGAGATTTCCCCCTTTTCTGTAAGACCAAACATCTTCGCTGTGTTGGTGGACAAGGCTCCGACCATCTGCTCCAGGGTCAGTCTTCCTTTGCCAACCCCTTCGGTGTACATAACCGGAAGCAGGGTCTCAATTCCCGGTGCTCCGTTGGGAATTTTTTTATAATCTTCCTTGCCGAACATATCCTTTTTACCCTTGAAGGAGAAGGGACAGTGATCTGTGGCTATTACCTGCAGGTCTCCGCCTCTAAGACCTCCCCAGAGAGCATCTAGGCTTTCCTGAGTCCTTAAGGGAGGGGACATAACATACTTGGCTCCGCCCCAGTTGGGTTCATTATAGCGTTCCTCGGTAAGGAGCAGGTATTGCGGGCAGGTCTCGGCATAGATATTCAATCCCCTATCTCTAGCTTGTTTTACCTCCCATAAGCCCTCCTTGGAGGAGAGGTGAACAAAGTAGATTCTTGAATCTGTAAGTTCCACCATCTTTATTGCCCTGTGCATTGCTTCCTCTTCTGCAAGATTTGGTCTGCTCTTGGCGTGGTAATAGGGAGCCAGTTTGCCCTCCTTGGCTAGAATCTCGTTCATATGGGATATTACATATACATTTTCTGCATGAACCTGTACGAGGCCTCCGTGTTTTTTTGTCTCCTCAAGGAGCTTTATCATGGTGGCATCATCTACCCGGAAATCGTAAACCATAAAGATCTTGAAACTTGGGGTACCGTATTCCTGGGCAGCTTTTTTAATCTCTGCTATTACATCCGGTCTTGGATCCATAACCGCAGGATGGAGAGAAAAATCTACACAGGTTTTGCCTGCAGCCCAGGATTTTTTTCTTTCCAAAGCATCGTAGAGGGATTCGCCCTTTTGTTGAAGGTCAAAATCAACAACCGTGGTTACTCCTCCGCAAGCTGCGGCAATGGTGCCAGTCCGATAGTCGTCTTGGGCAGAGGTTCCCATAAAGGGCATGGAAATATGGGTATGCGGATCTATTGCCCCGGGAAGGATGAATTTACCTTTAGCCTCCACAACCTCGTCGGCTTTAACATCGAGATTAGTTCCGATGGTTTTAATCTTTTCTCCGTCTACAAACACATCCGCTGTGTATCTTCCAGAGGTGGTTACAATAGTACCATTTTTGATTAATACACTCATGAAATTCCTCCTTAGGTCATAAAAATTTGCGCAAATAATGATAAACCATTTTTATTGTGAAGTCAAAGAAATCGTCAAACTAAAAAGCAATTCCGGCAATCAATTTGCTCTTTGTAAGAATAATATTGATCCCAGAATGATAATCATACCAATAAAAGAGACAGGATCGGGAATCTCCTTAAGCAGGAAAATGCTGAGTACTACACCGGAAACGGGAATAAGGAATTTATAACCGCTGGCAGAGATTACATCCATCTCCTTAAGGGCGCTGTTGAAAAGGAAGTAGGGTATGGAGGTTGCTCCTATTCCAATATACAGTACCAGAATAAGAGTCAAAGTATCCCAGGGAAGTCCGAATCCTTGTGGTTCCGTGGTAAAAAGAACTACAAGAAGGAGTATAAGGGTACCAAAGGCAAAGGTTATAACCGTGGGTATTAGTCCCCCGTATTTTCTTATGTATTTTTTTAGAAAGATATTATACAGAGTCATGGATACGGAAGCTCCAACAAGGAAGAGATTGCCAAAAAATGCTGAGGTGTCGGAAAGCCCTGCCAAGGAGCCGCCGGTGGTAACGAGAAGGAGACCCACGAAACCAGCCAGGGCGCCTAAAATCCTTTTAAGGGATAGTATCTCTTTTAGAAAAAGGGGGGCTAGGAATACAGCAAAGATAGGCTGGGTATTGGCAAGGAGTGATCCATTAGAGGCATTGGACAGATTTATGCCAAGAAAGAGGAAAAGCGCAAAAAGTGTTATTCCCAACTGCCCGAGGAGAAAAAGCTCCAAGAGCTCCTTTTTGGGTATCGGCTTGTTGGAGGGTGGATGTCCTTTATGACGGGTAACAAAGTAAAAGGGAAGGAGAGGGATAAGTCCCACAGAATAACGGAGGAAACCCATCACCAAGGGATCCAGGTTCTGCATGGTAAATTTTGAAAGGGGGTAGAAAGAACCCCAGGCAAACATGGAAAAGAGTAAGGCTAAACGGGGTAACAGTTTTTGTGCCATTTTAGCTATTGTATTTCCATTTCCCTTTTAAAACAATACTATCCTGCCGGGATGGGGATCGACTGTTTTCAAAAAAATGGATATTATGCCCGCCATGATACTGAACTCCTTTTTGATACTCCTTCCTCTATTTACAGTAACTGCTTCAGGTTTTATTCTGGACCGTATTTTTGCCCTTTCGGAAGAAACCCTGGTCAGGATAACCATAGATTTCTTTTTTCCCTTACTTATCTTTGCCTCCCTTTATGAATCTTCCCTGGAGGCCCAGGAGACTGTAAAGATCCTAGGATCCACAACCTTTGTTGCCGCAGGAATGCTTGTGGCAGGTTATTCCTACAGTGCCTTGATCCGACGGGATCCTAAGGAAATAGTTCCTCCCTTGGTTTTTATGAATTCCGGTTTTCTTGGAATCCCTCTTCTAAAGATCTGGGGTGGAACTGCGGGCATGAACTATATTGTGATTCTTGATCAATTCCAGACCTTTTTTATCTTTACCCTTGGAATCATCATTGTCTCTGGTGGGTTTACAATAAAGGGTTTAAAAGAGATGGCAAAGTCTCCCCTGCTTTGGGCAATAGTACTAGGCTTTGCTTTCAAATATCTTAGAATATCTCTGCCTAAGAGTATTTTGGAAATTCTCTCCTTTGGAGGTTCTGCAGCCTCTCCCTTGGCAATCTTTACCCTAGGAGTTTCCCTTTCCCGCAGAAGAGTGGAGGTGGATCTGCCTATTCTGGGCGGGGTATTATTAAGAATTGCCGGCGGTCTGCTCCTAGGCTTTGCGGCGGTGGAAATTTTCAATATCGCCGGACTTCTAAGAACCGTAGTAATAGTGGCAGCCTCTCTGCCCAGTGCTGTTTTTTCTTTTGTGCTTCCTGCACGTTATGGAGTAAAACCGCAGTATGCAGGAAGCCTCGTGATAATCTCTACCGCTGTTAGTGTTTTTACAGTACCCCTAATCTTCAATCTTTAAACCAAAGAGACCCCGGCAAGGATTGATAGATACTTGGTTACATCACTGTCTGCACGGGAGGTTAGGATTATAGGAACCTCTGCTCCTACTATTATGCCTGCCATTTTATAGTCCGTAAGATAGGCAATAGTTTTATACATTACATTTGCAGCTTCTATA
>ENA-OSEO01006175-OSEO01006175.1-sediment-metagenome-genome-assembly--contig:-NODE-6175-length-10938-cov-3.743762_pt1 | contig 10938 bp, 8 predicted proteins | sample MGYA00237883_ERZ534232 | MGnify/ENA metagenome assembly ERZ534232
CCACCGAATGCTTGAACAACGCAACCCGTAGGAGGGACTGAGAGGTTCATCACATTGCAGTGACTAACCCCATTATATCCTACCCCCCCCGCGCCGCTTCAAGGTTATAGACCGTCATGAGCGATGATCACGGGTCCAAATACCGGGTTCGAGGTCGTTGTCCGGGGCGTCAGGACCATATCCTGTTCTCAGGAGCGCCCACCTCCTTGTGGTACCACTCACTGTTTTTTTCGCAGTGAGGACTTGAAATGAACGGCAAACTCACGGGCCAAGCAAAGACAATGTGGGACGTCACCCCTCCCCAGATGCAACGCCGGATTCTGAACAACGTGTGGTGCGTCCAGTGTTCCAAAGGAACCACTATCACGGATTTCACCGGGCGGGTCGAGAATGGCGATTTGATTCTAACCGGTCGTTGTGCGACCTGTGGCGCACAGGTCTCGCGACTCATCAAAGGGGAGTAGGGAAGCGTTCTTCGTCGTATCCCTGCTGCTTGTCGGGCGCACGGGATGCACCGCATGTCGTACCAAATCATCATCACGGATACAAAACCCTGTATACTGATTACAAGGCATTCTCTGGCTTCTCGCTGTTCCCTCGATTGGGCCAGAGCGATAATTCCCGTCTCGCGTTTGAGTTGTTCGGGGCCGGTCTTTTTCCCGGCGTGTGGTCGCTTTACTCCCCCAGACAGAACACCCGACAAGAGTTTGACTGTGGAAACGGAGGTTCCAGATGCCAACGTACATTCTATTGACCAATCTGACCGATGAAGGCTCGAAGACGCTCAAGAATAACCCCGGTCGCGTCAAGGAAGTCAACAAAGAGATAGAAGGATTTGGGGTACGCGTTGTGGCTCAATACGCTGCCTTGGGGCCGTATGATTTTGTGAATATCGTTGAGGGTCCGGACGCCCAAACGATGGCCCGTGTTTCTGCCGAACTGGCATCGCGCGGCACGCTGCGCATATTGACCATGGCGGCGATGTCCATTGACGAGTTTGTTTCCAGCTTCAGTTGATACAATAGAATGCCCCGAAAACAAGATGCCAGGAGGTTTCTTGCCTGGCATCTGTGTTTGAAGATGAATTGCAGGGCAGCGATGCGAAGGCTACGCCGCCCTTTCGCCGCAGCGCTGCACCCCGCTGTATAATCGGGCCATTCGGCCTCTCCACCATCTCAAGGGAGTCTCTCATGCCTGAATTCGTGTGCATTGGCGTCCCGTACTTTCTCGGCCAGCGGCTGGACGAGCGCACCGAAGTCGCCGCCGTTCGCGCCAGCGGCATCGCTCAGGACCTCGGCGCGGAGTGGGTCGAGGTGACGCCGGACACCGCCATCGACCCCGACCCGGTGACCGCCGTCAACCGCGCCCTGGCCGAGTCCATCGCCGCCCACCGCGACCGCTTCCCCATTATCTTCGCCGCCGACTGCACCAGCGCCATCGGCGCGGCCAAAGGGCTGATGTCCGCTGAAGGGCTGGGCATGGTGTGGCTCGACGCGCATGGCGACTTCAACACGCCCGAAACCACGCCGAGCGGGTTCCTGGGCGGGATGCCGCTGGCGATGCTGGTCGGGCGCGGAGAGCAAGTCCTGTTGGACGGCGTCGGGCTGGCGCCGCTGCGCGAAGCGGACATCACCCTCACCGATGCGCGCGACCTGGACCCCGGCGAAGCGGTGGCCCTGCGCGAGAGCGCCATCACGCACCTGCCAGACGTGCGCGACTTGATGACCGCCCCGCTGTCCGACAAGCCGCTGTACGTTCACCTCGACGTGGACGTGGTGAACCCGGAGCAGATGCCCGCGATGAGCTACGCGGCGCCCGGCGGGCCATCGCTGGAGGAGACCGCGGCGGTAGTGCGGCGGGTGGCGCGCGACGGGCGAGTCGCCGGGCTGCTGCTCGGCCTGTGGAACGACGACCTGGCGACCGATGACCGCCCGCTGCAAGGGACGCTGGCCCTGGTGCGGGCGTTCGTGGAGGGGTATCGGGCGTAACTGTGTCACGCGCCGGAGGGCGCCCCAAGCATCCCCACCCGCCCGGCTATCACGTTCATCACGCCGTCCCGTCGCTGGACCACGCCCTCGACCAGCAGCAGGCTCGCCCCGCGCAGGATGCGCCGGGTGCGCGCGTTCTTCCAGGGAGGCGGCGAAGTGCGGCAGCCGGACGCAGGCCATCATCGCTCCGGCCTCCGCTCGTCCAGCGCGAGGGGCAGAGTGATGTGCTGCCCCGGCGACCCGAAGCACGATTTCAGCGCCGTCACACGTATCTCGTAGCCGCTCACGCCCTGCTCGTCGCACAGCCAGCGCTGGCGCTCCACCCGCAGGTGACCGTCCGCCCGGCGCAGCAAGGCCGCCCCCAGCCGATCCGGCGTCGTCGCCACCAGGCACAGCAGCGCGTAAGGCGTCCGGCGCACAGCAGCGGACAGGTGGCGCAGCGTGCGGGCGATTCCCCCCAGCGGGCCGGCCACGACGTGCTCGCTGGACTCTGGTTGGAGGGTAGTCATCTGGCGTCCGGGATGCGTATAAGAACGTATGTACTATTGTTATGATAGACCACGCGTTCTGTTTTGAAACTCGCGGTTGGTTATAATCCAGCTGGGATTCCGTTGTGACTGCGTTTGTGGCGGGAGGTACTGTGCTGGGGGATGAGGGGAATGTTCACTTAGCAGTCCCGCCCACCAGCGAGAAGACCAGCAAAACAAAAAACCAGCCCGGCGGCTGGTTCTTGTGTGGCGTGCCTGGGGGGATTCGAACCCACGACCTCTTGTTCCGTAGACAAGCGCTCTCCCGTGGGCGTTCGGGTGGTACAACCATTGTACAACCATTGCCAGGGCCTAACACACAGAAACGAGGTGTGGCATGGCACGGCGAAACAATGGCGAGGGTACGATTGTCCAACGAAAAGATGGGCGCGGCTGGCAGGCGAGTATTCGCCTGAACGGTACTCGACACACCGTCTATGGTAAGACGGAACGGGAAGCACGAAAGAAGCTGCGCGAAGTGCAGCGCCAGATTGACACAACCGGAGCGTTGCCCAACCCTGGCCGCCGAACAGTGACCGACCTGGTGGAGGAGTGGTTAGCCAGCGCGCCTCTCAAAACCGCGACGGCAGCCCAGTACCGCCTGTTTTTCGACACCTATGCCCGTTCCGTGCTGGGTGATACCCGGCTGGCGAACGTCACCCCCAGCATGCTACAGCGTCTATACGCGGGTCTCACGCCTTCGGTAGGAGCACGGGTGCATGCCGTACTACACCGGGCGTTTGCGGTGGCTGTTTTGTGGCGCTGGCTGCCGTCTAACCCCTGCGCACGCGTGCTCAAGCCCACATACAAGGCGCAGCAGAAAACGCTGTGGGACCATGCCGAACTGGAGACCTTCCTGGAAAACACGGCAAACCATTGGCAACATCCACTGTGGGTGCTGCTGATTGGCACGGGCTGTCGCGTGGGCGAGGCGCTGGCTCTGGGCTGGGATGACGTGGGTCAGGACGGCGCATCCGTAACGATAACCCGCACCTTGCACCGTATCGACGGCGCCTGGGTCCTCGACAGCGCCAAGACGGACAGCTCAGCCCGGACCATCGTGCTGCCCGCCGTCGCCAGTGCTGCCCTGGGACGCCAGAAGCAGCAACAGGCCATCTGGAAAGAGAGTGCCGGTCTGGAGTGGGAAGACTGGGGACTGGTGTTCACCGGCGAAACGGGTAAGCCGTTGTTCGCCAGCACGATTCAGCACGCGCTCAAGCGAGAATGCGAGCGCCTGGGACTGCCCGCCGTCACGCCTCATGGGTTACGCCACCTGCACGCCAGTCTGCTGCTCGATGAAGGGGTGCCCGTGACGGCCGTCAGCGCCCGCCTGGGGCATTCCAACCCGCAGGTGACCATGAAAATCTACGCGCACGCCCTGCCCGGTCAGGACAGCCGCGCGGCCCAGGCGATTGGCAAGACCCTGGAGCGGAGTGGTGGAAACGAGCCGGATACAGGCCCGGAAGAATAGGGGGAGGCGTACACACTACGCGGCTCGACGGGACATGTGCCTGGCGAGCCGGTGGTGTATTCGGGTCAATTGTCGCGAGGTAATCGCTATGCCTGGCTGCAGAAGGCCGCCAGCTCGTCGGATGTCGGTGCCGTGACCGGCCATCCTTCCGGGTGCGGCCAGCCCGCCGGGGCGCCGTATTCCGGCACATCATGACCGAGCGGGTTGGCGTAGCCCTCGCAAATCTGCGCCGTCAGGCTGGCCCGCTGCTGGTCAGACAGGTTCACCAGCGTCCCGTCCAGGCTCAGGATGTACCGCTTGACCTGGTACTCGCGGCCAAAGCTCCACCGCTGGGATTCGGCCAGCGTCGTGTGGCGGGTCCGTGCCCCGCTGCCCTGCCCCTCGGTCTCGTAGAGGTACTCCTGCCACGAGTGTCCCACTTCCTCGATGTAGGTGGACAGCAGGTCATCGAAGGCCGGGCGAGGTGTCGCGCCGCCGCCCTCCTCGGGCGTGGAGAAGAAGGACGGACCAAACCGCACCTGGCGCTCCAGCATCTGGAACTGAGCGAGGCAGGCTTGCTCATCGCTAGCGACTTTCGGGTTTCCACAATCGGGGAATTCGTCGTAATCCAGCGAGGACCCGCGGATTTTGCGCGACATGTACGGGTCGTAAGCCAATTCATCGCCGGGGGCTGCGGACCAGGGACCCAACTCTGCCGCTGCGGCGACAACGAGTTGGAGCGCCGCGTTGCCCTGGCCGCTTTGCAGCATGTCAGTCAACGTGAGCATATCCGGTCCGGTCGCTGTGGCGCGGGTGGCCTGCACAAGCTGGCTGGCGGTTAGCAGGACGACCACGATGAGAATAATGAACTGGCTGCCAGATACTCGATTCTGGCTCTTTTCCTGTGCTACACTGAGATTGTTGAGGGTGTTCATCGTCCGCCTCCCGGCTGCTGCTGCTGTCTTCGTTGTCCTCACTCTAGGAAGCAGCCGTTTGGCGAAAGCTCAGTGAACGGTCGAGGGTCGTTCGGGTATCGTTCGGAGTTCGTTCGGGGAGGCAGCCGTGGGCGATACACTCGAGATTCAGTCGCTCGGCGGACTGACCATCCTGCGAAACGGGACGGCCATCGCCGAATTCGACCAGCGCAAAGTCCCCGCGTTGCTGGTCTACCTGGCCTGCGCCGAACGCCCCCAGTCCCGCGAGGTGCTGGCCGAGCTGTTCTGGGAAGACCGCCCACAGTCGCAGTCACAATCTAACCTGCGCGTTGCCTTGAGCAATCTGCGAAAAACCGTCGGGCCGTTCGTGGACATCACGCGGGATACGGCGGGCATGACCGACGACGACTGGCAGGTAGATGCATTCACCTTCGAGGAACGCCTCGCGCACGCCGGGAAGGACCTCGCGCTCCTGGAAGAGGCCATCGCGCTGTATCGGGGGGACTTTCTGGAAGGGTTCTATATCGACAGCCACGGCTTCGAAGACTGGGCCCTGCTTGAACGCGAACGCCTGCGTTTCCGGGCCATGGAGGCGCTCGACCGGCTGATTGACTGCCACGTCAGCCAGCGCAACTACACCGGTGGCATTGCGACCGCGACCCGGCTGCTGCATCTTGACCCCTTGCGCGAGAAGACCCACCGCCAGTTGATGCACCTGCTGGCGCTGTCAGGGGAGCGGGAAGCGGCGCTGGGCCAGTACGACACCTGTCGCCGGATGCTGGCGGATGAGTTCAGCGTGCAGCCCGCGCCGGAGACCACCACCCTCTTCCAGCGCATCCGGGCCGGCGAACTGGTGCCGGTGCCGGTCGTGGTGGCGGAGACCTACACCGAACCAGAACCGGCGCCGGCGCTGGAGTCGCACCGCCCCCGGCACAACCTCCCGGCGCAGCCCACCTCGTTTGTGGGACGCGAGCCCGACATTGCGGCGATTATCGAGCAGTTGGAGGCCACCGACTGCCGCTTGCTCACCCTGGTCGGTCCCGGCGGCGTCGGCAAGACGCGCCTGGCGCTGGCGGTCGCCGAACGGCTGGTGGACGCCTTCGCGCACGGGGCGTTCTTCGTGCCGCTGGCCCCGCTGGTCTCGCCAGAAGGCATCGTGTCGGCCATCGCGACGGCGGTGGGATTCCAGTTCTACCAGAGCCCGGACTCTACCGAGCAGCAGCTGCTCAACTTCCTGCGTGAGAAGGAGATGCTGCTGGTGCTGGACAATTTCGAGCACCTGCTGGATGGCGCGAGTATCGTGGACCGCATCCTGGCTGCCGCGCCGGGCGTCACTGTACTGGCGACCTCGCGCGAGCCGCTCACCCTGGGCTGGGAATGGCTGTATGAGGTGGGGGGCATGCTGCATCCCGATGCGGGCCAGGTGGACGACCTCGAAGGCTACAGTGCGGTCCGGCTGTTCGTCGAGCGCGCCCGCCGGGTGCAACCCGGCTTCCGGTTAGCGGATGAGTCGGCCCACGTGATTCGCATTTGCCAGTTGGTCGAGGGAATGCCGCTGGGCATCGAAATCGCCGCTGCGTGGCTGCGCCTGATGCCGTGCGAGGCCATCGCCGCCGAACTGCTCGACCTGGAAAGCCTGCAGCGCGATACGCCCGAACGGCACGCCAGCCTGCGCGCCCTGTTCGACCAAACTTGGCAGCGCCTGCCCGCCTCCGAACATATGGCGCTCATGAGGCTCAGCGTGTTTCAGGGCGGCTTCTCTCACGAAATGGCCGAGACGGTCGCGCAAACCACGCTTCCTCACCTCGCTACGCTGGTGAACAAATCGCTACTGCACTGCGACCGGGCCAGCCGGCGCTACAGCCTGCACGAGCTGCTGCGCCAGTACGCCGCTGAACAGCTAGAGCGGTTGCCCGACGAGAGAAACTTGCTACTCGAACGGTTTGTGACCGCCTACGCGGCATTTCTGTGCGAGCAGGCTCCAGACATGCTGCGCGGACAGGTTCAAGCCGTGCGGGATGAGCGAGACAATCTCCAGCACGCCTGGACTCTGGTCGTCCAGTCGGGTGACTTACTTCTGGCTAAGCGGGCTTCGTTGCGATACTGGTTCTTCTCTATGGGCCCTAATGACATGGTAACCTACGAGGGCGACTTCGAGCGTGCGGCGGCTGCGCTTCGCGCGTTGCCGCCATCGACAGAGCGCGACAGCACGCTGGGCCAGGTCCTGGTGTTACAGGCAAAAGCATTAAGACTCGCGCACAGTTCCCAGGACGTGCGCATCCAGCCGTTGTTGGACGAAGGTCTCACCTTGCTGCGCGCGAGCGGCACAGTCGGAGAGTTGGCCTTTGCGCTCCGCACAGCGGGCGAACCGGTGGGATATAATGCTTCACGGGACCTGGCGTATCTTGAGGAAAGCCTGGCTTTGTGGCAGCAGCTTGGCAATACGCTTGAGGTCGCCGGATGCCTGGATTTAATGGGCAACGTGTACAACTGGCATTTGTTGGATTTACCCCGCGCTAAATCACTCTTCGAGCAAGCCCTTGCCCTCTTCAGACAGGAAAATAGCCTTCGAGGAGTGTTTTTGAGCCTGATGAACCTGGGGCTCGTAGCCATGACTGAGGGGAGACCGCTGGTCGCCCGGCAACTCAACGAAGAAGCGCTGCACGTCGCACGAACGCTGGACGACAAGGATGGCATCGCTACTATTCTCAATAACCTTGTCTACTGTGCTGTCAGCCTGGGCGATGGCGAAGCGGCAGAACAATACGCACAGCAGGCGCTCGATGTCGAGCGCGAATTAGGAAACCCCCGCGGGATGATAACCGTGTCCGATACGCTAGGTGATGTCCGGTACCTGCGCGGGGACTACGCCGGCGCTCGAACGGTGTATCGCGAATGCCTGGAGCGCGTGGTGAATAACCACCTTCCGGAGGAAGACAAGGCTATGCCGTTCTCCAAGCTGGGGTTCACCGCGACGGCGGTGGGCGATTACACTGAAGCGGGGACTTGTTTCCGAATAGCCCTCGAACTGGCCGTAGCCGCTCGTGTGAGCTGGCTCGTGCTCGATACGCTGCTAGGTGTAGCTTGGCTGTATCACCGTCTGGGAAAGGGCGACCGCGCGCTGGAGCTGTTTGGGGTCCCCGCTGCTGTTGCGTACCATGACAAGCACGAGCAGGACGAAGCCCGCCTGCACGCGGAGCTGGAAGCCGAGTTCGGGCTGGAGGCTGTCGCCGAGGCCATCGCGCGCGGCAAGGACCTGGACCTGCTCGAAGTGGCACGCGAGGTCCTGGCCGAACTGGAGAAAGACTGATGGATACCGGCACAGCCTACTATCTTGCCCGCAAAGAGCAGCTCCTGGAGTCCTTCGAACACGATGTCCAGGACTGGCGGCAGGTATTGGCCGCCTCATACGATGCCGATTTCGTCGATGCGATTCTCAGACAAGCCCGCGCCGAGTTCGAAGCCCTCATCCCACACCTGCCCGATATTGGAGGTGACGAGAACCCATTCATCGGTAGCCTGGTGCGGTCGGTTCGCTGTCTGGCGCTCTACAAAGCCATGAAAGCCCAGGGTAAGACGGTAGCAGAAACCGGCAAGGTCCTCTATGATGCTGCTCTCGTCCAGGCTGCACGCCCGGCTCCGCCTATCCCGCCCGACAAGTGGTTGAGCCAGGACGAACTCATGCAGCGCCGGCGTGCAGGGGCTGCCCGCTCTCAGCAGCGCCAATACCCCGACGATTTTGTGTATGCCTTGGTAGAGGGTGACGGCGAGACCTTCGACTACGGCTACGATTTCACCAAGTGCGCATCTCACAAGTTCTACCGCGCGCAGGGAGCCGAGGAGTTCATGCCGTTCTTCTGTTTTCTGGACTTTCCGCTCTGTGAAAGGGTCAATCTTGGGCTGAGCCGAACCATGACCCTCGCGGAAGGCTACCCGGTCTGTAATCGGCGGCAAGTCCGCTCAGGCGTGGCCGCCGCCCTTCCTGAGGGACGAGTCGGCGGAGGATTGAAGCGTTGTCCCCCATGTTCACTTTGACCCCCAACGGCTCAAGTACCGTCTCTTGCCCTTAACACGTGGGGTGCGAACGTTACGCGTAACGGCGCGCGGTATCTCAGTGAGTAGGGATTGGCCCAGCCGCACCGGGGCTGCAGTCGTTAACTTTCATCTTGACACGCGTTCCCCGTCTATCGTACACTAGGCGAGGTCATGGCGGGGACAGCCGTCCTTCCCGGACCATCGTCCACGAATCAGGAAGAGTTGGGCATGGAGAGCACCGGTAACATTCGTTAGTCCCATCTGGAGACTGCTCTGTTGCTGTGTGCACCATGCGCGGGCTAGCTACCCGTCCATATCCATACTGTCTTCATGCGCCACGCAGAGTTGTCTCGGTGGCGTTTTTGCTTGATGGCAGAAGCGCCGCACCGCCCTCAGTCTACAACCATCACGACGACCAGCGGAAAAAGGCACACATGTTATTGTCGCTCAACCATTTCTCAAAATCCTACGGCGACCGGCAGGTGCTCAGCGACGTCTCGCTGACCGTCGCCCGCGGCCAGCGCATCGGGCTGGTAGGCGCCAACGGGGTCGGCAAATCCACCCTGCTCAAAATCATCACCGGCGAGGTCGAACCCGACGGCGGCACGGTCTCCCTGGAGGCGGGCATCCAGCCGGGATACGGGGCCCAGGTTCTGGCTGTGCCCGGCCATGTCACCATCACGGACCTGTTCGACGATGCCCTGCGCGAGCTGCGCGCCATGGAATCTCGGCTGCGCGACCTGGAAGCCTGCATGGCAGCCGCGCCGGATGACCTGGAGGGCGTCATGCGGGAGTACGGCGACCTGCTGGAACGTTTCGAGCGCCAGGGTGGGTATGACCTCGACCATCGCGTCGCGTTGGTGCTCGAAGGGCTGGGTATTGCCCACCTGGACCGCGACCGGCGGGTATCGACCCTCTCCGGGGGTGAGCAGTCCCGCCTGGGGCTGGCCGCCATGCTGCTCCGGGCGCCCGACCTGCTGCTGCTCGACGAGCCGACCAATCACCTCGACCTGACGGCGCTGACCTGGTTGGAGGATTACCTGAGCGCCTATCCTGGCGGGATGCTCATCGTCTCCCACGACCGGCACTTCCTGAACCGCATCGTCAACGCTGTCGTGGAGATTGACGAGCATTCGCACCAGGCGAAACGCTTTGCAGGAGACTATGATGCCTACCGGGAGGCCAAGCGCCTGGAGCGGCGCCGGTGGGAGGAGGACTACGCCCGACAGCAGGCGGAAATCCGTGAGCTGCGGCTGGAGATGAACACCACCGCGCGGCGCGTCGGCTTCCATCGTCCCGGAGACGGCGACAAGTTTCTGCGCTTTCACCGGAAAACCACCGTCGAGCGCACCGTGTCGCGCCGCCTCAGCAGCGCCGAAGAACGCCTGCGCCGCATCGAGGCCAACGCGGTCCCCGAGCCGCCCAAGCCGCTGCGCTTCGAGCCTGACTTCGACCCGCAGGGCCTGAAGAGCCACTGGCCGCTCGCGGTATCCGGATTGGGCAAGCGCTTCGGCGCGCGCTGGGTGCTGCGCGATATCAGCTTCATCCTGGAGGCGCGGAGCCGGATGGTCATCACCGGGGCGAACGGCGCGGGCAAAACGACCCTGCTGCGGCTGTTGGCCGGGCTGGACTCGCCGGACACCGGCGACGTCACGGTCAATCCCCAGGTGCGCATCGGATACCTGGAGCAGGGGCAGCCCGCCTTCGACCTGGGCATGACCGTGTTGGATGTCTACCGCGCCGGGCTGCCGGGCGATGTGCAGCATCACATCACCGACCTGTTGTCATCGGGCCTGTTCCGCTATGAGGATGTGCGCCAGCCCGTGGGGCACCTGAGCAGCGGCCAGCAGCGCAAGCTGCAAATCGCCCGCCTGATGGGCCTGCGCGCCAATCTGCTCCTGCTCGACGAGCCCACCAACTATGTGAGCTTCGATGTGCTCGAAGCGCTCGAAGACGCCTTGCGCGATTTTCCCGGCCCGGTGATTGCCGTATCGCACGACCGG
>ENA-OSEO01006176-OSEO01006176.1-sediment-metagenome-genome-assembly--contig:-NODE-6176-length-10938-cov-3.511003_pt1 | contig 10938 bp, 11 predicted proteins | sample MGYA00237883_ERZ534232 | MGnify/ENA metagenome assembly ERZ534232
TGACGCCCATCGCCGGACTGCTGGTAGATAGGCTCAGCCGCAAGCGATTGATGATGGTCAGCGATCTGGCGTCCGGAATGGTCACGATCGGCATCTTCTTCCTCTTCAGCGCCGGACGGTTGGAAATCCCCCACCTGTATCTGAGCGCCACGATCCAGGGCGCGTTCCAGGCGTTTCAGTGGCCCGCCTATTCAGCCGCGATCGCCTCCATGCTGCCCAAGGCGCAGTATACCCGCGCCAACAGCCTGATGAGCCTCGCCGGGCCGTCTTCTCAAATCTTCGCACCGCTGCTGGCCGGGGCGCTGCTGGGCGGCGGGGTGTTTTACTTTTTGGGATGGGGTTATGAAAAACTGACGGGCAAGATGGGTATGGGCGGAGGGGATGTGAAGCTCATGGCCATGATCGGGGCCTTCCTGGGCTTTAGGTCCGTGCCTTTGGTGATTCTCCTCAGCGCCGCCCTGGGCAGCCTGGTGGGTCTGGCCGCGGTCCTGATCTCCGGCACCTGGCGCCAGGGGGGGTGGCGGACCGCGGCTATTCCCTATGGTCCTTTCCTGGCCGGGGCCGCCTTGGTCTATCTATTGGGGGGCCGGGAACTCTTCACCTGGTGGCTGGCAGGGTTTTGATCCGGTTGAGGAAGGGAATTGAGGGGCAGGCGGTAAAAAGCTAAAAGCGGGCGCCACGGCCCGCCTTCTCTGTTGATTACCCTCTTTTTTAACAGAAAACCGACAACGGTATCATTTAAAGATACCGTGCTCCGCAAATCTGGGGTCATATTGGCCCAGACGGCGTTTGAAAGTCCAGCCTCCCACCTGTTTTACTCCCCAAGCCGCAGTTCTCACACTGCGGGAAGGCAGGTTAAAAGGTATGGTAGCGACAAACACCCCGGTGGCGACAGTGGTGGTGACCAGCCCCAGGGGACGCCCCACCAAAAGGTCGGCCGTAATTTTCACCGAATTGGGCTGAGAATCCTTGGGGGGGGCCCCCCAATCCCGTTGGGCCTTTTCCAGGTTATAGGCCTTGCTCAAGCTGTAGGGCTCTTTGGCAGCCCCAAGGCTAACCCAGGTTCCCACCAGAATTATGCTCAAGATTATCACTATCATTGGCCGGGGCATGGCGGTCCCTCCTTTGCTTTTCCCTGGCTTTGATCGCCTAACTTTTCTTTCGGATAGCACACTTAGCTTCTTAAATCAAATTTAATAAGGGCTGTGAAACGGCTCCGGGGGTTTTGGCGGCTCCCGGCGCAAGGGCGGCGGCTCTTCCAGTCCCACCTTCTCCTTCATTTCATGGGTGACTCGGGCCCCTTCCTCCAAGTTAGTAATAATATGGGGGGTAATCAAGACCAGGAGTTCGGTCTTTTGTTTGCTTACCCCTTCCGACCCGAACAAGGGGCCCAGGATCGGCATCTTTCGCAGCCCGGGAATTCCGGCCTGGGTGGTGGTCTTGTCCTCCCGGATGAGTCCCCCCAGGACCACGGTCTGGTTATCCCCGGTAATCAGGGAGGTCTTGGCCTGGCGCACTGTGAAGGTGGGGGTGCCGCTGACGCCGGTGGTGGTGGTGTTGGCGTTGCTCACTTCCTGGGCGATTTCCAGGGTCACCATGCCGTTGGCGTTAATCTGGGGTTTTACCGATAGGATGATGCCGGTATTGCGGTACTGGACCGTGGAGGTCTGAAAAGAGGTGGCCTGGCTGACCAGGGGCACCGATTGGGACGTGAGGGTGGGCACTTCTTCGCCGATCATGATGGTGGCCTCCTGGTTGTTGGCGGCCATAATATGGGGCGAAGCCAGAATGTTCACCTTGCCCTGGGAAGCCAGCAAATTAATGACACCTTTCAGTTTATTCAGGGTATCCGTGGCCACAAAAGTAAAGCCGCTGGCAGCCGTAAACGCAGCCGAGGCCGGGCCGGAGATATCCACTCCGGCAATGGTTCCCGGAGCCGTGGTGGTGGCGCTGCTGCTGGAGACCAGGACTCCCGTGGTGGAAGTGGTGCCGGTATCCGTACCCGTGGAGGTGCTGACCGCGCTGGGGGTCCCCCCCAAAAGGAACTCGATGCCGTATTTCAATTCGTCCGAGAGGCGGATCTCAGCAATTAATACTTCGTTCAACACCTGCCGGGGCATAATATCCAGGCTCTTGAGCAGTCTGGAGATGATGCGCCATTCATGGGGGGGCGCCACCACCACCAAAAGATTATTTTCCTCATCGGGAATGATGCGTACCCCTTCTTTGGGAGAAACCCCTTGCTGCGCTCCTGCGCCCAGGGGCACGGCCCGTTCTTTCAAGGCGGGAGCCATGCCGCCGGCCCCCAACCCGGTTTGAGACCCCAAGATGCCGGTCCCGCCCGTACCCGATCCCGATGTTCCCAGGCTGCTCATACCCGTGCTAGTCTGGCTCTGGGTGCCCGTGCCGCTCCTACCTAAGCTGCTGCCAAAACCGGTACTCCCCAGGCCCCGGGCCCCGGTCTCCGGCTTTTTCTCCTTGACGGTGGGGGCCGCAGCCGTGCCGCCGTATACCTGGGTCAAAAGATCAGCCAGGTTTCTAGCCTTATAATTCTCCACGTTATAGACGTGGACATTGGCCAGCATGTCGGTGCGCTGGTCCAAGTGTCTGGTCCAATAAAGAGCCCGCTCCATCAGCGGCCCGGAGTCGGCCAGGATCATCACCGCATTGAGGCGCGGCACCGGCATAAAGCTGACCCCGAATTTGCTCTTCTTGGCCAGGGTGCCGTACGCGGTGAAGATCACCTCCAGTTCGCCGATGATTTCGCCGGGGTCGGTATTATCCACCTTCACTACCCGGACCAGGGTTTGGGTCAAGGCCTGGGTGTCGATCAGGTGCACCAATTGCAGAAGTTTTTCCAGGTTAGCAGGGTAATCTATGATGATGAGGGAATTATGGGCCCCCTCGGCTATGCTGCCCCCCGGGGATAGCAAAGGCTTCAGGACCTTCACCATCTCCTTGGCCTCCGTCTGCTCCGGAAAAACCACCTGGGCGCTCATCCCCACGGGGGTTATGCCGCGCCGGTCAACCGGCATGGCCCCATGAGCCGCTTTTTCCAGGGGGATTATCTTGTATTGATTGCCCTCCCTGACCATGGTGGCGTTATTGACCAGGAGGGTGGTCTCCATTATCCCCAGGATGTCGGTTTCGGTCAGCTTCCCGGAGGCCCGCACGTTGGCGGTGCCCTTGACCCGGGGATCGATGGTGTAATTGAGGCCCAGGGTATCCGCCAGGACCCGGATGGCCTCCACCAGGTCCGCACCCTTCAGATTGAGATCCAGGGGATAAACCTTCTCTCCTTTTTTAGGCCGGCGCCGGGAGGTGGGGATTTTCTTAATGGCCCGGGCAAAACGTTCCGGCCCCAGTATATCCCCTCTGGAGGCGCGCCGCGCTTTTGCCACCTTGGCCCGCAGGTACTCCTTGCTTACCGGTTTTCGAGGAGCTTTGGCCACCCGCACCGGCACCTGCTTGGGGGCAGGCGGAGGAACAGGGGCGGTAACCGTTGTCTGCGCCGCACAACCGGTCAAGGATATGGTCAGCAAAAAAATAAGCAGGCGTGTCAGGCGGTTTTTCCCCCCTGACCAGCCAATCAAACCGAAGAACTCACCCATAATCATCTATAACTGGGCCTCATTCGGGGAAGTTTAACCTTTTTTTCCCATCCTTGCCTTCAAAAACTACCGACTCATTGGAAATCTCCACTACTTTAAAACCCTCCCATTCCTCTCCCAGACGGACCACGTCCACTTCGGAACGCCCCCGGCCCCGGGCCGCTTTTATACTGATTAACGCCGCCCTTTCTTGGCCGATAATTATGATTCCCAGGAGGGTGCGGCCTTCCAGGGTCGCCTGGGGTTTGGCGGTTTTCGTGGTGGGACCCTGGCGCTCCTGGCTGAACAGATCTTGGGAAGCCACCACGGCAAAAGCCTTTAAGGACTGTTGATCTCTCAGGGGTGTGACCTTGGGCACTGCCGGTCCCTTCCGGAAACGGGAGGCCACCGGGGCCTGGTCGTTGCTGAACCATACCCGGAAAATCCCCACCAGCAGCAGGCAGCTTCCCGCCAGTAACAGCAGTTGCCACCAGAGACTGCGACGCCAGATCACGCGGTGGTCCCCTTTTTAATCAACCCCGTCACCACCAGATTCACCTGGAGGGTGGGGGTTTCATCCTTTTTTTTGGCCACCCAACGGGGCGCGGTAATCTCCAACTCCGGAATAAACAGCAATTTCTTATGATGTTCCAGATGATAGAGCACAGTCAACAGTTGCGTTACATTGGCCGACAACTGCACCTGTACCGGCACTTCCTGGTAAGGACCGGCATCTTTGGGTTGCAGCACCTTGATGCTGGTCATTTGCACCCCGTGAGCGCTGGTGACGTTCTTTAAAATTTCTTGCAGGTCCGCGGAGGCCACCGCCGCGTTACCCCCGGCCAAGAATTGCCCCTCCACCTTCCCCACCGTGTTCTTTAGGGTCTTAAGGGCCAGGGCCACTTTATTCTTACTGGCGAGCAAGGTCTGGTAGCGCACCAGCAGCTGGCGTTTGCGGACCAAGTCCTGGGACCAGCTATTCTCCAAAGCCACCAGGGGGTAAACCAGGACAAAGTAGAGCACCAGCAGGAGTAATAAACCTGCCCCGATCCAGGCAAGACGCTGCTGCTGAGGAGTCAGACCCTCAGGGACCCAGTTCCAGTCCTTTAATTTCTGCCTTAATTTTAAAATGTTCGAGCTTATTGGCATCGGTCACAATGGGAGAGGCAAATTCGGTTTTGGTGAGCCAACCGGATTTCTCCAATAGAGGAATCAGGTCCGCGGCTGACCGGGACATCCCTCCCATCTCCAGGTTTTGCTGGCTGATCCGCAGGTTGAACAGCCAGGTATGCTTTGGTATTATCTGGGTCAAGTCCTTAATAACATTAAGTTTATTAGGAGATTTTTCCAGACGGCGGAGGTTCTGCATCTGCTGGGCCAGTCTCCGGACTTCATTGAGTTGTTTTTCCACCTGGCGAAAACCGGGGGTTATCTGGGCCAATTCCCGGTCCACCTGGTAAAGCTGGATCCGCTTATGCACTAATAGATTCACGGGATACAGAAAAAGCAAAGCCACAAAGACTAACAGCAGCACCCTTTTCAGGGAAAAGCCGGAGGACGTGACCGCGGAACGCTCCTCCGGCGGCAGGAGGTTGGTCCCCACCGGTACTTTCGATGAACCCCGGAGGGCTGCTCCCACCGCGGCCAGGGCCACCGTTTCCAGGTCCTTTTCCGGGGCCAGGCCTGGGATATTAAAACTATCCGGCGTGATTACCGCCAGGTTCTCCTGCCGGGCCAGCGCCGTGATTTCCGGCGCCGCGGCTATCTGGCCGTAAAGACCCAAGGCCTGGGGCGGATTACCGGCCTCCTCCAGGTGGCGGATTTCCGCCTCCAGGGCCTCTCCCAGGCGCTGTCGCGGCTTGGGCCGCAGCGGCCGGGAGAAACCCAGGGTCCGGCCCAGGATGTGGGTGAGCTCTATTTCGCCTTGTTCTTCCTGGATTAGCAGCCAGGAAGCCGGGGGTTTCCCTCCCAAAAGGGTGAAGGCGTTGGCCACCGCCACCGGTCCGGGTTCCACGGAGTAGGGTTTTAAACCAGCCCGGGTTAGGAGTTCCAGGCATTGCTCCACCGGTTCCCGGGGCAGAGCCAATAACATCAAGTGGATGCCGCTCTCCGTTTCTTTTAAGACCTGATAATCGTAGAATAAATTAGGAGCAGGCAGCGGCAAAAACCGGTCCAGCTCATAACTCACCACCTGGGCCAGATTTTCCGCGGCCGCCAGGGGCAGCTTCACTTCCCGGAAAAAGCATAAATCCCGGCTCACTGCCAGGTTCACCGGGCAGTTCGCCAGGTCCCAGGAAGAAATAAGCTCTTGGATTTGGGGTTCCAGGGAGGCAAGAACATCTTCACCCCGGGAGAGACGCTCCAGGTGCGTTACCTGGATACCGGAAAAACCTTTATGCACCTGGGCCAGAGTGAGGCCACTCTTCTCCAGGTAGACCCCCAGATTGCTGGCCTCCGTCAGTAGGGCAGCGGAAATCGTCTCCCACCAACTTCCAGGTTTCCAGTTCATTAAAGCCTTTTAACCAGGGTAATCATCCGCCCAATAGACGAACTTCCAGGGCGGGTCCCCTCTCAGGGAGAGCCGCACCACTGCCTTGATAGTGTGGCGGGGCCCTTCCTTTTTATTTATCATGCCTGTTGCCACGATTGTGAAAAAAGACGAACTCTTAAAGGAAAAGCCATATCGGTTCCCCTGCGTTTGGCTCTCTGCAGTCAACCGCGGCAAAATCTCCTCGGGGCGTAAAGGAGCATTCTCCCGCTCCTGGACCAGGGCCTCGGCCACTTCCTGAGGAAGCCCCGCGGCCTGCAGCACTGCCACCGGGGCGGTGTTCACATTGATGGCTGAGCCCTCTTCCTGGACCGTAAGATACTCCGACAAGCGGACTGGCAGGGGGGTGCCGGCAAAACCCCGAACCCAAGCCAGTTCCTCCACGGTATCAAAGAAGGTCCCCTTGACCGGGTAAGGGGGCTCCAAACCTAAATAATAGTCGCTTTTGGCCCCGAAGGGGCGTGGCAGGAGCCCCGGTTGCCGCCAATCCTCGATGGAATCCACCATGACCCGCCATTGCTCCTCAGGGATACCCAAGGCCATAAAAAGGTGGGCCAAAACCTTGCCTTCGGCTTTATTCAGATTGATCTTCCCGGCTTCGTCAGCCACCTTAACTTCCACCTGGCTTCCGGAAATTTCCAGTAAGTGGCGTTGCTGATCACCAATCCAGGGCTGTGGTTGGGCCGATAATTGCGTCTCGGGTCCCGCAGGGGTGAGCTCCGCGAACTTGGCCTCCATCAGCTTGGCCAGAGCGTAATAGACGCCGGCCTCGGCCAGGCTGTGGCACTGTTGGTCTCCCCGGAAATTGGCCGCCAGCTTGATCTCCGTGCGCCATTCCTGGGCCCAGCCCAGGACCACCACACTGAGCAAGGCGATGACCCAGATCACCAGGAGCAGGATGGCTCCTTCTTCTCGGGCCCGGACTGGCGGTCCTCCCGGATCGCCCTCCTTCCTAAGTTCTGGGAATCTCGAAAACATGGATGGGAATTAACCACTCCTGGGGCTTTTGGTTCCCTAAGGCCAGTCGCACCTTCACCCAATCCGGGAGCCCGCCGTTACGGCGGGCGTCCCAGTTGTCGTATTCTTTGCCGTTGCTGCCATAGAAAAAGCGGACTGAAGTCACGTTTTTTAACAAGATTTGCCTGATCTCCACCCCTTCAGGGTCCCGGATCCAGTTAATGCTTTTGGTCTGTTCCACGGCCAAGACCCCTTGCCCGGCTTCATTCCGCCCCACCAGAACCCGCCAATGATAGATGCCTCCCAGGTTGTAGGCCTCCAGCGGCAGAAAGGTAAAAAACCGTACCTGCTGAGGTTCGCCAAAAAAGTAGGTCCTGGCTTCTTTGACTTCTTTAAGGCCCGCGGCCGCGGAACTCAGGCTCCTTTCCATAAAGCCCTGGCCCACCCGCAACTCCTGGAGGTTTTCCGCGGCGGCCTGCCCCCGCCCCACTGCCTTCAGGCTCAGGTTCAAGGACATAAAAGCCACCAGGCTCAACAGGCTGACCAAGGCCAGGGCGATCATCAGCTCCAGCAAGGTAAAGCCCGCCGCGCTCTCTCCCGGTTTCTCCTTCATGTTGAGTACCTTGGCTTCTCTTTGCCTGGACCCGGCAAAACGATTTAATTCCTCTCACCCGGCCGTGGGACTATTTTTTGACCATCGTCCTTAAGGTCTGGAGTTCCATAGTCTTGGTTCTGCCCCGTTCCTCCCAGGACACCATCACCTGCAGCAAACTACAGACCAACCGCTTATTCTGGCCGGGAAAAGGTACCTGGAATTGGGGCGTCACGGTCACCTGATAGGCAAAGCGCCCTTCTTTTCCCTGAAAGACGCCTTCGGCCGCTTCTCTGGCGCTAAAATTTTCGAGTACCATTTGCGCCGTCAGCACGGCCTGGGTATTGCTCCTGGAGGCCTCCTGGGCCTGGAGGGTGGAAGTGAGGACCTGGAGGATGATGACCAGGACCAGGCCCATGAGGGTGGCGGCCACCATCACTTCCAAAAGAGTGAAGCCTCCGGCTTTTTCTCGTTGCGGCCGGCTCGCTGGCTGGTTCATGTCTTAGCCTTTATCAGAGTGACCTTGCCGGTAATAATTTCCACCTCCAGGACCTGCCGGTTACCTCCCAGATCCGTCAACGTCAGGTGCCCGCCGCTGGAACTGCCGTCACCGTAAAAAGCGATGTAGCCCTGGCGGGCGCCACGATCCTCCCATACCAGGTGGGCGTCCCCCAGGCGTAATCTGCGGGACAATTGCCCGGTGCGGGAAGTCCCTTCCAGGCGGTAATTCCCCGTCTCCAGGTCCAGAAAGACCCGTACCCGCTCATGCCTGGAAGCCGCCAGGCTCCGGGCCATGCGCATGGTGGTCATCAGCTCCCGGAGGCTGGCCCTCTCCTTGGCCCGGTGCCAGGACCCGTACATGCTGGGCACCACCAGCCCCATCATCAGGGCCATGAGACCCAGAACCACCATCAGCTCCAACAAAGTGAAGCCCTGTTCCGGGTTAGCCGGGCCTCGGCGGCCTCCGGCTCCGTCAGGGAGAGGCCTGGTAATTGCTAATGTCGGTATTCTCACCTTCTCCGCCCGGTGCGCCGTCGGCTCCCAGGGTGCTCAGATCATAGGCGCCGTGTTCCCCGGGAAATTTATACATATAGTCCCGCCCCCAGGGGTCCTTGGGCAACCCTTTATCCAGATACGGCCCGGACCATTGCGGGAGATTCTCAGGCTTTTGCACCAGGGCCTTCAGACCCTCTTCGCTGTTGGGATAGCGCCCCACGTCCAGGTGAAAGAGATCCAGCGCCGTGGACAACATCTGTATCTGGGCCTGGGCGGCCTTTTGTTTGGCCTTGCCCACCCGCCCCATCAACCTGGGAGCCACCAACGCGGCCAGCAGCCCCAGGATAAAGAGGACGATCATCAGTTCAATCAGGGTAAAACCGGCTTCACGCTGGTCTTTTCTCATCAAGGTTGTGATTCCTCCTGGCATTAAAATGAAATATCGTAGAGGTTCAAAATAGGCATCAACAAGGAGACGACAATAAAGCCCACCACCAGGGACATGATCAGGATCAGCAGGGGCTCCAGCAGGGCCAGCATACGCCGCACCGCGGCCCGGGCGTCATTTTCCAGGGAATCCGCGGCCGACAGGAGCATCTCCCCCAAATGGCCGGTCTCCTCGCCGATGGACACCATCTGCAGGAAGAGCTCCGGCAACAGCCCCACCTTCTTGAGCAGGGCGGAAAGCGGCTGTCCTTTCTCCACTTCCTTCTGCACCCCCTCCAGGGACCGGGCCATGAACCGGTTGGGCACGGAGGTGGTCACCACCCGCAGGGCCCCCACCAGGGGTACGCCGTTATTCAGCAGGGTGCCCAGGGTCTTGGCAAAAAAGGCCGCGGAAATGCGTTTGGTCAAATCCCCCGCAAAAGGGGCCCGCAACTTGGCGCGGTCCACCATCAGTTGTCCCTTGGGCGTGCGCAGCAGGCGGATAAAGATGAGAGCGCCCAAGGCCAAAAGCAGCCCCCCCACCCACCAGTAAGAGCGGAAGGCCTTACTGAGGGCCAGCAAAAAACTGGTACTCCAATAGAGCGTCTGGCCCATTTCCTTAAAAAAGGACTCAAAGCGGGGCACCACGTAGATGAGCATCAGTATCAGGGAGAGGGAGCCCACGCCCGCCAGGACCATGGGATAGATGAGGGCGGTGAGCAGGTAGCTCTTGAACTCGCTCACCGTCTTCAGGTAATCCCCCAGCCGCGCCAGGGCCACCTCCAAAAAACCCCCGGTCTCCCCCGCCTGCACCAGGCTGACATACAGCGGGGAAAAGACCTTATGGCGGCTTAAGGCCTCGGATAAGCTCTTGCCGGCCTGGAGGTCCCGGAGCACCTGGCTGAGAACCCCCTTAATACCCTTGCCGCCGGTCACCTCCAGCAGGGCCTGGAGGCTGCGCTCCAGGGGCAGGCCCGCTTTCAGCAGGGCGGCCAATTCATTGGTGAAATGGACCACCTCGCTTTGGGGCACTCTCCGGGTACGCCGCCAGCTCAGGCTAATCTGCCAGCCTCCCGGCTTCGCTTCTTCCGCGCTGACGCGCAGGGGAATCAGCCCCCCCTGCTGGAGGTGCAGCACCACCAGGCGCTCTTCCCTGGCCTCCAGGGTGCCCTGGATAATGTTGCCGCCGGGGTCGCTGGCCCGGTAATGGAAAACCGGCATGCCTTACTCCTGGGTCACTCGCAGCACTTCCTGGCTGGTGGTGAGGCCCTGGGCCACCTTGGCCCAACCGTCCCCCGCCAGGGTCTGCATACCATGGGCCGTTGCCGCCTGGCGCAAAGCCGCGGCATCGGCCCTTTTCAAAATCAACTGGCGGATGGACTCATCCACCAGCAGCAGTTCATAGATGCCGGTGCGCCCCTGGTAACCGGTATGGGCGCAGGCCGGACAGCCCTGCCCCATGAACAGTTTATCCGGCAGATTGCCGGGAATCTCCTGCCGGAGATCCTCCACCATTTCGGGTGATAAGGCCGTTTTGCACTCCGGGCAAATGATGCGCACCAGGCGCTGGGCCAGGATGCCCACCACCGCGGAGGCCAGAAGAAAGTCTTCCACGTCCATTTCCAGCAGGCGGGTGATGGCCCCGGGGGCATCGTTGGTGTGGAGGGTGCTGAAGACCAGGTGGCCGGTGAGGGCCGCGTGCACCGCGATCTCCGCGGTCTCCCGGTCCCGGATTTCCCCCACCAGCACCACGTCCGGATCCTGGCGCACGATGTGCCTCAAACCCTTGGCAAAAGTGAGGTCAATGGAGGGCTTGACCTGCATCTGGG
>ENA-OSEO01006177-OSEO01006177.1-sediment-metagenome-genome-assembly--contig:-NODE-6177-length-10937-cov-159.376335_pt1 | contig 10937 bp, 9 predicted proteins | sample MGYA00237883_ERZ534232 | MGnify/ENA metagenome assembly ERZ534232
GACGGCGGTGACCCGCCGAAGCGATACGGACTGCAGTTTGTCAATCTTTCCGCCCTGGAAAAACGGATGCTGGATCTTGTCGCCAAAAAATACGGCATTCCCGAATAACAGCCTTCGAAAAAGATCTTTCCGGAAAAAACGAAAAAAGGGTTGCAGCTTTTTATGCTGCAACCCTTTGATGCTCTTTGGTAGCGGGGAGAGGATTTGAACCTCTGACCTTCGGGTTATGAGCCCGTTCCGGATACCATTGACAGGCATTGACACACCTTCCTGATTTCCTCCAACATCCCGAAAAATCACATTTTCTCCACATTTATTTCTAAACAATCAATATAAAACAATTGACAAATATTGACGAAATATGCTTACATAGTGCTTACAGGGAGACCTTCGGGACAGTGTAAAACCCTCCCGAAGATTAAAAGAAAAAACGGGCTCCGGGCCTTCGGGAACGTGTAAGCAACAAATCTGTAAGCAGAATGTAAGCAGGAGAAAAGCAATGGCAAAGATAAGACTGACCCCCGGCAGGATAGCGGATTTCAAGTGCCCTGATGATAAGGCACAGGCTTTTCTATGGGATGATGCCGTTCATGGTTTGGGGGTACGGGCCACCAGGGGCGGGGCCAAATCCTACATTTACCAGGACCGTCTTGATGGTGCTTCTATTCGGGTCAAAATCGGCCCTTGTTCTGCTTGGCTACTGGACAATAGTAAGGAAGGGCAGCCACCAGGGGCACGGCAAGAGGCGCAGCGTTTGGCGGCTTTAATCGCCAGTGGACAAGACCCCCGCATAGTTAAGGGGGAAGAGTTAAAAAAGACCAAAAAAAAGCAACTGGCAGCCAAGCGGGAGGGAATAACGGTTGGCGACATCTGGCCGGAATACATTAAGGACCGGACCCCGCATTGGGGAGCCCGGCACCTGCTTGACCATGAACGGCTTGTGCAGACCGGAGAGAAAAAAAAGAGGGGCAAGGGCAAGACCAAACCCGGACCCTTAGTTGAAATCATGCCGGTAAAACTGGCTGAACTGACCCCGGAACTTATCAGGGAATGGGTGAAGCGGGAATCCAAAACCCGGCCAACGGCAGCCCGGCAAGCAGCGGAAGCATTGAGGGCGTTTGCCAACTGGTGCGAATATGAGACCGCTTACAAGGGGTTAATTTCTGATGGTGCTTTCAACGGCAGGGTAAAGGATGCAATCCCGAAGCGGAAAAGCAAAAAGGATTCATTGCAGAAAGAACAATTAGAGGCATGGTTTGCAGCGGTCCGGGGGCTTGATAATCCGGTTATATCGGCCTATCTGCAAGCCCTGGTACTGACCGGGGCAAGACGCGGGGAACTGGCAACCTTGACCTGGGAAAATATCAATTTCAAATGGCAGTCAATGACCATTCGCGACAAGGTAGAGGGGGAACGGACTATTCCCTTGACCCCGTATTTAACCGCGCTGCTTGTGGCACTACCCCGCCGGAATGAGTTTGTTTTTTCAAGTGGAAAATCCGAAACCGGCCACATAGAGGAACCCCGCCGACCACATAACCGGGCCTTGAAAGTTGCAGGTATCGAGGGGCTTACCATTCACGGCTTGCGGCGTAGCTTCAGCAACCTTTCTGAGTGGGTAGAAACCCCTGTGGGCGTTGTTTATCAGATAATGGGACATAAGCCAAGCGCAACGGCTGAGAAGCATTACAAGGACCGTCCTCTTGACCTGCTGCGTATGTGGCATACGAAGATAGAGGCATGGATACTTGAACAGGCAGGAATCGAGCAGCCAACCGTCAAGGATCAGACCGTTGTGGATATTCGCCAGGGGAGGGCCGCGCAATGAGAAAGAGACAACCAGGGCAGATATTTACGACCCCTGATCCTGGCGAAACAGAGCAGGAACGGGCCGAATTGCATCAAACCATTTTTGATTTTTCAATGCTGGCTTATCTCATCGAATACAGGAGAAGCCAGAATCCCCTTTTTTTGATGGAAGCGTTCCGCGAATACAGGACAAAGGGATTTCCTGTTCCCGAATGGATAATGGAATATTTTGACCGCGTGGCGGATGGTTTTTTGAAAGAAGCTGGCAACCGAGGAAGGGGTAAAAAAAGTCAACGGGATGCGTTTTTAATCAAGAACATTATGGAAATGAATCCCGGGAAGGGCGACCCGTTCAATAATTACGCAAAAATGTATAACGAAATTTTCGAACTTGAGGGAATAATCAGGGAACTGGTTGAAAAAAATCCGCTTTTCCTGTCGGGAAGCAAAAAAGAAATTGCTCGAACTGTTGTTGCGGCCTATAACGAGACCATCCAAGAGAAAAACTTGGAAAAATTAAAAGCAAAAGAATTGCAATACGACAAGGTTTATAAGCTCCTTTTCAAATAATACCAATTAATTAAAATCCCTCCACCTTGCCCCGTATCCTGCGGGGCTTTTTTTTAATTCCTTGTTGGAAAAAACTGTTCAGTTCCTTCCTCGGTAATTCGATATCCGGTCGTGTAAAACATAATCATCAACAGCTTGCACTGCTAATCAATGGGCAACGCAACTAATGATGAGGTGAATTTCCATGAGAACCGACCAGACATCCCGAGCACGACACAGCACACCGACAAGCGAACTCGCGCGACGTTTCGGCGTGAAGCCTGATACGATCCGGCGCAACCTCTGCGTCAAAGGGCATTTTATGGGGCTCAAACCCTTGAAACTTCCGAACCAGCGGCTTTTGTGGCCTGATGTTTACCCGGAAGAACTGATTGCAGCATAAGGGCGCGGCCATGAAAGCAGACTGCCGTTCAAGAGCCCTGGAATTTGCTGATCGGGGCATGTCCGTGATCCCGCTCCAACCGGGGGGTAAAAAGCCTCTGTTGGAATCCTGGGCGGAATATCAGCAACGCATACCGACCATTGATGAAATTCACGAGTGGTTTGATAAATGGCCGGAGGCCAACCTGGGCCTTGTGACCGGCCAAATTTCCGGAATTGCCGCTTATGACATTGACAGCGAGGCCGGGATTCAATGGGCCAAAAGCAACCTCCCCAAAACGTCAGTCTATCAGGAAACCGGAAAGGGCTACCATTCATTTTTCAAGACCAACGGTTCACCGGTAGCGAACAAGGTCCGTGTTGCCGATGGCGTAGATGTACGCGGGGATGGCGGCTATGTCGTTATTGCTCCGAGTATTCACCCTTCCGGGAAGCAGTATAAATTGATTTTTCCCGAAGGTTTTGATGGATGGGATGACCTTACACCGTTCCCGGCCCTAGCCGGAAAAAAAGAGCAAAAAAGCGCTCCGCTGGAGCCCGTGGAACGCGGACAACGCAATGATACGATTGCCAAAATTGCGGGAAAATATGCCCGGAAGGGCTTTTCCCTTGAAGAGATATTACTCCTTTGCAGAGGCTACAACAGCAGCTTGCGGGAGCCCCTACCGGACAGCGAGGTTGAAACCATCGTCAACTCTATCTGGAAACGGCATCAGGAGGACACCCCTAAAAAATCATGTCTGACCTTCACCCCGGCCAGTGAGTTGACAGCCTTCCAGGAGCCTACAAGCTGGCTTGTCAAGCGATACCTTGAAGAAGGCTCGCTGTCCTGCCTGTTCGCCCCGCCGGAATCGCTCAAGACCTTTCTTGTCCTGGATATGGGCCTTTGCATTGCTACCGGAGCGGAATGGCACGGGCAGAAAGTGAAGCCTGGTCCGGTCCTCTATATATGCGGCGAGGCGCGGCGGAACATCGGCAGACGGCTTACCGGATGGGAAAGGGAACGTGGCAGGAAGGCAGACGGTTTTTTTGTGTCAAGCAGTTCAGCGGCATTACTGGACCCCATAGGGCTTGTAGAACTGGAAGCGGCAGCGGATGAGGTCTGCAAACACGGGAAACCGGCTCTAATCATCATTGACACCCTGAACCGGAATTTTGGGCCTGGGGATGAGAACAGCACAACCGACATGACGAAATTTATTGCCACCCTGGACAGACTGCGGGACCGTTTACAGTGTGCAATTCTCATCGTCCATCATACAGGGCTTGCAGACGCCGGGCGTGGACGGGGAAACTCTGCTCTGCGGGGGGCTCTTGACTTTGAATTCTGCATCAACCAGAAGCCGGGCGCGACCATTGAAGAGGCAATAATTGAGTTGTCCTGCTCGAAGTGTAAGGACCATGACCGACCACCAACAATGGCATTTAAGCCGGTTGTCGTGGACCTGGGCCTTGTAGATGAGGACTTGCAGCCGATAACTTCCCTGGTCCTGGAACGGACCGAATACACCCCGCCACAGCAGAAAGAAAAACGATTGCCACCACAGCAACGTATTGCCCTGGAAGCACTCAGGGAGGCTACCAGGGACAGCTACCCGGCACACCTTGAAGCATGGCGCGAGGCAGCTTACCGAAAAGGCATTGCCGACAGCCAGGACGCGAAACGAAAAGCGTTCAACCGGGCACGAACTGCCCTTGTCGTTTCCGGTCTTGTCGAGGCTGAAAATGACCTCTACAGCATACCGGGACAAAGCGGGACATTAGCGGGACATGTCCCGGAATGTCACGGGGATTTAGCGGGACAAGCGGGACACACTCCTTTAGGAGTGTCCCGGATGTCCCGGTCCCGGTCCGGAGAAACCGTGACGGTGAAATTATGAAAAACCTTCTTACCAAATTGGAAGCGGAAGGAATCCGCCTTTCCCTCTCCTTTGATGGCAATTTGGAAGCGACCGGCGACAAGGAAGCGGTTGAAAAATATCTGCCAATGTTGCGGCAGCGGAAAGCGGAAGTGATAGCGACACTGAAAAACCCCTCATGGTGCGCCGGATCCACCTGCACGGCTTACGAAGAAATCAATCTGACGAGGGAAGGAAAAACACCCGGTTGTGTACTCCGGGAACCCGATATGGAAACCTGGCGCCGGCTGGACCGGATGGCAGCTTGCCCGCTTTGGAACTGAGATGACCGACCGTCCAATTTTGCGCGGCCAGCGGGAAATCTGCTCCTTTGCCGGCCTGAATTGGAAAAAATTCAGCCATTTTCGCCGGAATGAAGGGCTCCCGGCCTGGCGTCATCGGGGCGGAAAAATTTGGCTGGCTTGCCCGGAGGACCTGACATCGTGGATAAAAAAAATGCGGGACAAAGAACTTTCAAAAAGGAGCAAATGACCATGCCAGCAACGAAAATTACTCGTGATCCCCTGGACGCGGCAAAGGACAGAATCGCGGACGAACATTCCGACATCGTTCTTGAAATTTCAAGGCGCCTCGGAGTCATGGTCGGCAGGAGCGACCGGGCGGGAATCGTCTGCCTGGCTGCAGCTTTGCAATTCGTCTGCCAGCAGGCTTTCGAGCAGTTCCAGGCAAAACACGGCCAGACCGTCGACCAGACCGACCAGGGCAGCAAACCGAATTGATTTTCGGCCGGGCATGGGGCCTGGTCATAAACCACAAAAGGGAGTAGGTGCACAATGGAAGCACAAGACCTTTTGGCAAGGATCAACCGCGAGGGTTTGCAGCACAGGACAGCGCAGATCGAAACGCGGTCGATCGACGAGAAGGCGCGGAGGGTGACTCTGGCGCTTTCCAGCGAGAAACCGTACCAGCGGTGGTTCGGTTTCGAAATTTTAGGCCATTCAACTGGTGAGGTTGGCATGGATTGGCTTTCCAGCGGTAGCGCACCGTTTTTGGACAGCCACAGTACCCGGCAGCAGATCGGGGTTATCGAAAAGGCCTGGATTGACAGCCAGGACCGGAAAATCCGGGCCGTTGTCCGGTTCTCAAGAAACCCGGCAGCCGATGAAATTTTCCAGGACGTTCTCGACGGAATCAAAAAATCCGTCAGCGTCGGTTATTCAGTCGAATCCATGACCCTGGTCTCCGAAAACGCGAAGGAAGGGAAAACCTATCGCGTTGACCGCTGGACGCCGTTGGAAGCGAGCGTTGTAGCGATCCCGGCAGACATGACCGTGGGAGTCGGCAAAAATCACGATTCAAATTCAAATCATTTTGAGGAAAATTCAATGTTGAGTGAAAACGAGAAAAAACACGAGAGAGAAAAAGAACTTGCCCGCATCCGCGAAATAACCGCCCTGGGGGCTCATCCGCAAGGGAATTTCCAGAAAGCCGCCGAAAAGGCCGTCAAAGACGGCCAGACCGTCGGCCAGTTCCGGGCTTTCGTGCTCGATGAACTGAAAAAGCGCGCCGGCGGCCAGGATTCGGCAGTCAACCCGGACCCTCGGATTGGGCTTTCGAGCCGGGCAAACGAGGAAGAGACCACGCCGCTGCGCGACGCGATCTTTGCCGGCTGTCCGGAGTTCCAGACCACCCGCGAGGCCGGCCGAGCCAGGGAGCTCCACCAGGCGCTTTCCCGGAGCACCGGGCGGACGGCCAAAGGCCTGCTTATCGACCTGGGGACTCCCCTCCGGAACGAAAGGTCATGGTCTCGCGGCCTGGGGACCGACGGCATTTCGGCCGGCGGCGCCCTTGTCGGAACAACGATGATGCCCATCATCGACAGCCTGACCAGTGCGGCCTTCTGTATCAAGGCCGGCGCGCAGGTGGTTCAAGGCCTCGTCGGGGATGTTGCTTATCCGCGGGTGGACGCCGACCTTTCCGCAACCTGGATCGGTGAACATGACGAGGCGACGGAGAGTAATCCGCAATTCGGCCAGCTCCGCATGACGCCTAAAACCCTGTCCGCCCGCTGCATCATCTCCCGACGGCTTCTGCTGCAGACGGCCGGCACGGCTGAACAGGTTGTCAAGGACATCATTTCCCGGCAGTTCGGCATCGCCCTTGACGCGGCGGTCCTGAACGGCGCCGGAACCCCGAACGTTCCCAGGGGCATCCTCCAGACGCCGGGAATCGGCAGCGTGACCCTGAACGCGGCGAATGCTCCTGATTGGGGCGACATCATCGACCTGGAAACGGCCGTCGCGGTTGACAATGCCCTGGACGGCAGCCTGGCCTACATGACCAACGCAACCATTTCCGGGGCCATGAAAAAAACCGACAAGGGGACCGACACCGGAAAATTCCTGCTTGAGGCCGGGAAGGCGAACAATTACCCGGTCCTGGTCTCCAACAACGTGCCGGCAAAGCACCTTGTGTTCGGAAACTGGGCGGATGTGCTGATCGGGATGTGGTCCGGCATGGATGTGCTGGTCGATCCCTACACGAGGTCAGCACAGGCCGAAATCGTCGTCCAGGCGTTCATCGATGTTGACGTGATTCTGAGGCATCCCGAATCCTTCGCCGACGGCTACGCGGCGTAGATACCCGATAGGCACGCGATATGGGAAAATCCTGTTACATAGGCTCACCGATCTCATGGGCCGCAGGTGCGGTGTCATTCCTGCGGCTGTCGCGCGGTGAGTCGGCAAGGGCAGTCTCCATGACTCGACCATCCGGGGACCCCTGCCACGGTCCGGCCGAACCGTATCCAAATCGGTCACGTCCGACACCGGGAGTTTTCCTTCTTCTCTCCCGGTTGTCAGGCGGTATCTACAAGCGGACCTGGACCAAACGCGGCGGCGGCAGGCTGCAATTGATGGTCAAGTGGAAGAAGAGCCCGGCGCAGTACAGCAAACTCCTGCCGTTTGAAATGACGGTCGACCGGGCTTTCAACGAGTTCTTTGAGCACGAATGGAAGAAGGCGTTCGATATGGCGATGATGACGGCGAAGTAATATCGCTGAGGATTAACAAAACCGGGGCAAATTTAAACAATTAGTGGCAAGTGCTGACGCGAGTGTGGATAGGCAAAGAAAATGCAACAGCGAGGCGATTTGATGCCTTCTCGAACGTTTGTCTGTCGCGGGTCCTTCTGGGCATGTTGGTGTCGAGGGTGATTCGCGAGCGCGGCCTGTCTCTATGTACGAAAATTTGTAAGGGATGCATCACAACCACTACTTCCCACAGAGGGCTGAAATATGACCGAAAATGACCAGCCGGCAAGGGGGCGAATCATGACCAGGGCGGAAATATGCGAGATTTTTGGCATTGCCTTAACGACCCTTGACGCCTGGGTGCGCCGGGGCTGTCCGGTCTTGAAGAAATCCGGCAAGGGTGTACCGAGCGAGTACGACAGCGCAGCGGTTTTTGAGTGGGCACTGATTCAGCAGCGGCGGTTTTGATTTGACAGCCTGGCGGCGGTTTTGATATCCTGACCCTGCGAACTGTTACGGCCTGACCAGACCTTACTGGTCGAAAATTTTGCCCTGAGAACCCGGAACCCGTGAGGGCCGGCTGAAATTCAACTGCACAGGGGGCCTACGGGCTCCCTTTTTTTGTGCCTGGGAAGTCTGCTTACAATCTGCTTACAGGGAGGTTAAAAACTGAAAAAGGGTTACAACCTTTTAGCTGTAACCCCTTGATTTTCTTGGTAGCGGGGAGAGGATTTGAACCTCTGACCTTCGGGTTATGAGCCCGACGAGCTACCAGACTGCTCCACCCCGCGTCATGTGCCTTTCACTGTACCAAGTTTGTCGGGATTGTCAAGGATGGACTTTAACCAGTAGGAAAAACTGACAAATTCTGACTCTTCCTTTCTGCCCGCTGTTTCTTCCGGACCTCGATGTTTCCAGGCAGGTTTATTCCATCGTCTGCGCACCGGCAATCCGGCCGGCGCGGGAACGGGCGGTCCATGATTTCTCCGATGGACGAAACGTCGATTCTGTGCTATCACACGGCTGTCGGGGTGGCGCTGTTCCGGCGCCGCGTCATAAATCGATTCCCGCAACGGATGGTATCATGGTGCAGAATGTCATCATCAGGGTCATGCGCGTCCTCTTTCCGCAGCATGCCCGGGTCCGGCTGGTTGTCCTGTGCCTGGTGCTGACCGCTCCGGGCGGTCTGTGCGCCGCTACGGTGGAACTGCCTCTTTCGCTGCGCACGCGCATCCTGCAGAATGCCCTGCAGGAATCCCTGACCCCGGGACCGGACCGGAAGGCCGTTCTCTACGAAAAGGACAGCCACAATTTTTTCCGCATCGCCGATCCCCTGCTGTCGATCCGGGACGGCGAACCCCGTTTCCGCTGCGATATCGCCGCCGGAGCCGGATTTCCGTCCCTCAAGGTGCTGCCCTCGGCCATTCACTGGAACGGGTCCATCGAGATGAACCTGTTTTTTTATGTCGATGATCAATGGCAGCTTCGCTATCGCATCATTGATTCGACCATTTATGACAAGGACGGCAATCAGCCGCTGCTCTCCAGTTTTGTCTGGAAGCTCGCCAGGCGTTTTCTCTATCCTCTGCTGGAGGACTTTTCCTTTGACCTCTCCCCGCCCCGGGGGGAAATTCTGGAGCTGCTGCGCAATTCCGTATCTCCTGAGGACATGGAGGAGTTGGAGGCGGCTCTCAGCACCATCCGGGTGGGCACCCTGCGGGCCGATGATGACGGCATTGTCGTGCCTCTGCTGCTCACCGTCGCCGATCAGCCGACCCCGCCGGCTGTCCTGCCCCCCCAGGAGCCGCTGAGCCTGGAGGAGATCCAGCATGTGCAGAACCTGTTCGAGCCACTTGACGCCTTTCTGGTCTTTGTGGTCAAAAGCGCCGGGGCCGACTTCAGTGATCCGCAGTTGCGCGATCAACTGTTTGACCTGCTCATTACCAGCCGCTACAGGCTGCTGGCGATTCTGGCCGGGGAAAATCCCGTGGCCGGCGACGACCCGCTGCGGAACCTCTTTGTCGAGGCCTGGGGGCAGCTCCGGGAAATCATTGAAAGCAGCGAGGATCAGGACGCCCTGGTGCAGGAGCAGCTGCTCCGCTACATGACCTTCGTGAATGCCGGCGACGCCCTGCTGGCCCTGGACGCGGCGGCGCCGCAGCTGGGCATGCATATCACCACCGACGGACTGCGCCGCCTGGCGCGGATGCTGCAGCCGGAGTACAAGGAAGACCCGCTGCGCTTTGACTGGGAGGTGGACCCGGCCTTGCGGAACCTGTTGAATTTTCTGCCGGCGCCGCAGCCGGACTCGTCGCTCATGACCCTGGGTTCCCGCCTGCTCGACCTCCTTGTCCCTGCCGCCCATGCCGCGGCAATTCCGGGGGTTGCCCCCGCCGAAGCAGGCAGGCGGTTGGACGGCTGGATACCGTCCGATGCCGAACTGGATGAGTACCGAACCCTTGTCGCCCTGCTGCTCGAACAGGCGGCCCGTGACCGGACCGGAAGTGAGGAACTGGAGCCCCGCTATGCCGAAATATACCGGCACCTGGTCCCGGCCACCGCTCTGATCGAAAGCTGCTGGAGGCAGTTCACCCGCAGCAACGGGCAGGTGGTCTGCGTCCGCTCCCAGTCCGGCAGCCTCGGCATGATGCAGATCAACCAGCATGTCTGGCGGGGCTTCTATGACATCGAGCGATTGAAGCGGGACGTCACCTACAACATTACGGCCGGCACTGAGATCCTCATGCGCTATTTCAAGGACAACGGCATCAAGGTGGCCGGCGCCGGCGGCCGGCCGGAGTACGCCGCCCGCGCGGCTTATTGCGCCTATAATGCAGGGCCCCGGGCCGCCCGCCGCTTCCTCAATCCCAAGGCGACATCGCGGGAGAAAATGGTGGATGACCGCCTGTGGGAATATTACCGCGGCATTGCCGGCGGCGGGGCTGTTGATCTCCGGACCTGCAGCGTCGGTGCCCCGCCCGAAATCATTTCGCCCCCGCCAGGTCCGCCGTCCGGACCACCGGCCGTCCAGCCGGACAAGCCCTTATTCCGCCGCTCGGCCGATCATTCGTAGAGGAACTGTCCCCGTCCAAAACAGCATTTCAGGGAGTGGGAACCGCGCCGGGTTGTTCCGCGTCGCGGTCACCGGCGCCGTTGTTCATGGGCGCCTTGGGTTCCGCGGTGATGGTGGTGATAAGCCGGGCGGGCGTGCGCGCGAAGGCGCTGATGACGGCCATGATGACCGCGGCCAGGTAGGGGATCGACTGCACCAGCAGGACCATGATCCA
>ENA-OSEO01006178-OSEO01006178.1-sediment-metagenome-genome-assembly--contig:-NODE-6178-length-10937-cov-3.822836_pt1 | contig 10937 bp, 9 predicted proteins | sample MGYA00237883_ERZ534232 | MGnify/ENA metagenome assembly ERZ534232
GATTTTCGCCAGTTTCAGTATCGGATGGTCTTCAACGTACTCTCCCGCGGAAAGGAATCGTTCGACCACAATCCCGGAAACCGGGCTGCGGATGATGGTCTGTTTGACCACCTCGATGGCCCGCTTATGTTCCATCTCGGCCAGTCGCTTGTTTTCCAATGCCTCTGCAAGTCTGTACTCGGCCAAAACTCTTTTGGTCTGCACCTCATCCCATTCCTTTTCCGGAATGGCATTCTGGGTATACAGTTTCAAGACCCTGTTTTCGTTGCGTTTTGCAAAATCCAATTCCTTGCGCCGGGCCAGAACCGTCGCTTCCATTTCCGCCCGGATTCGTGCCAGCTCCATGGAGGCTCTTTCGACATCCGACTGGAGCTTGGCCAGCACCTGACCCTCCTTTACGATATCGCCCCGGTCCACCGGAACGCTGTTTATAACGCCCGCAACCGAGCTTCCGACCTCGACCACCAGGTTGGGCTCGATCAGGCCGTTAAACGCGGTGTCCGCTTCGGCCAAAACATTCCCCGGCTGAAACCCGAAAAGGGTGCAGGTCAGGCAGAACAGCAGCAAAAAATGCGTTGTTGCCTTCATGGCGTTGTTCATGCTTTTCAAGATCAGCCGCTTGCCTTCGACGTTGGGCTCATCGAGGCTCTTGCTTCCTGTGATGGCACTTTTTGTGCCGAAGCCGTGCCGGGTCGGGTCATTTCGGTATTCAGCACCCCGAATCGAGACTCGAAATCTTTGATCACATCATTGAGCAACCTTGCCAGACGCTTTGCTGCAAACGGGCTCATCACAATTCGATCCGTCAGCTGGACCTTCACTTCCCGCTGGCCGTTTATCCATGAGTGGTTCATGCCAAAGGAGAGGACAAATTCCTCCTGGGAACCGGCCACGTTGAACACATTGGCGTAGACACTTCGCGCATCTGCGCGGTCCCAGACGATCACGGGTTGATTCCCCGCCTGCACGGTGTTTACACCCCGGTTCGGTTTATCTGCCGCCATAAACACTCTCCGACAACGAATTCAGACATTTCTATCCGTCATCCCTCTAAGCAATAATTGTACCATTAGAAATATATACCCGTTGCCATTGCGGATGCATGGAAAATCATCCTGTTCGTTATTAATTAAAAGTCTGAATTTGTTAAATATAGTGATAGGATGGGAAAATAACGGCGGCAGAGCAAGCCGCAGATCCGCTGTCCGAATCTTGTCGGTCAGGTTGAAAATGCAGTCGGTGGGCGGCTATTTGGATGTCATGACAAAGACCCCGTCCCAGTCCGGGTCCGGGGGGTCTGTTCGCAGGCGTTCGCACCGCTGGATGTAGATCCGGGAAAGCTTGTCGTGGGTGTTGGCCTTGAGCGCCTGGTTGAATGCGGTGATGGCTTTATCCCACCTGCAGGTGCGGTAAAAGCACACCCCCTCGTTGAACTGGTTGACCGATTCCATCAGGTTGGGAAACGTTTCCGGGGTATGGTAATCCAGCACCTCGAAAATGCTCACCGGCTTTCGTTTCCCTTTGACCAGCACCCGGTCCACCTCGCGGATTCGATAGGTGCCGCGAAGCTTGCCGTAGGTGCTCTCGCTGATCAGAATGTGCGCCGAATATTGTTTGCAGGCGCTCTCCAGCCGGGAGGCCAGGTTGACGCCGTCTCCGATCAGGGTGTAGTCCATCCGCTTGGGGGAGCCGATGTTGCCCGAGGTGACCGTATCGGTGGAGATCCCGATGCCGATATCCACCCCCTTTTTCCCCTCCGCCTGCCGGGCCGCGTTCCACTCCGAAAGATGCCTGAGCATGGAGACGGCCGCTCGAACGGCGCGGTCTTCATCGTCGTCATGGGCCATGGGGATACCGAAGGCCGCCATGAGCGCATCACCGATGAATTTGTCGAGCATGCCCCCCTGGTTCTGGATGCAGTCCACCATGATGGTGAAATATTCGTTGAGCAGCGAGACGATTCCCTGGGCTCCCAGTTCCTCGGTCAGGGTGGTGAAGCTGCGGATATCGGAAAACAGCACCGTTGCCGTGGTGCTTTTGCCCCCGAGGTAATCCTCGGCCCCCTCGAGCAGCTGCCCGGCCAGCCCCGGGTCCATGTACCGCGACAGGGTCGATTTCATCCGCTTTTCACTGCTGATATCCTCGATCATGATCATGGTGCCGAGTTTTTTTTGCTCCACCGATTGCAGGGGCAGAACCGTCAGGTTCACGGCGATCTTATCCCCGCCGAATTCGAGGTCCGCATCCATGGTGACATCGGAACGGAGGGTTGTTTCCACCAGTCCGATTTTTTCCTGAACCCACTGGTTGGGCGGCATGAAAAAATCTTCGGATTTCCGATCCAGGATATCTTGGGAACACCTCCGCAGGATGCGGAGCCCGGCCGCATTGCAGGTGATGATTTTCCCCTCCTCGTTGAGGGTGATCACCCCGTTGGTCATGCTCTCCAGGATGCTCTCGTTATAGTTTTTCATGTTCTGTATGTCATCAAAGAGCTTGGCGTTTTCCAGGGCGATGGAAATCTGGGAGGTGAATGCCTTCAAGCGCGCCTCGTCTTCGCCGGTGAACGGCCCCCCCCGCTTGTTCAGGGCCTGGGTGACCCCGATGGTTTTTCCGCTTTTGTTGATGACCGGAACACAGAGGATGGATCGGGTGAAAAACCCGGTTTTCTTGTCGAATGCCGGATTGAACCGCAGGTCCGCATAGGCGTGGGGGATGTTCACCGATACCCCGGTGGTGAACACCGTGCCGGCAATGCCCAGGTGGTTGGGAAACCGGATCTGGGTTGCGCCCAACCCCTCGCCCACCAGCGAAAACAGCTCCCGGGTCTTTTCGTCGTTTAAAAACAGGGTCGAGCGTTCCGAGTTGAGCATCCGGGTCGCCTCGGCCATGACCTTTTGAAGCAGGGCCCCCAGATCGATTTCAGCGGTCAGGTCCGACACCGTATCGACAAAGGCCATTTCCTTTTGATGGGCCGCGCGCATCCGCTCCACATGCTGCCCGCTCTGAAGCACGATCGCCGCCTGCATCACCATGGCCTCGACCAGCGACACATCCGCGTCGGTAAATCCCCCCTGCCTCTTGTTGAGCACCTGGGCGGCACCGATCACCTGGCCCTTGACCGTGCGGACGGGGACGCACAGAATGCTCTTGGTGGTATACCCGGTCATCTGATCGACGGCGCGGTTGAAGCGTGCATCCGCATAGGCATCCTGCACGGTCAGGCTCTTTCCGGTGGTATACACATGCCCGGCGATTCCGGTATTGTTCAGGATCCGGATCTCCCGCTGAAGGTTTCCCAGCGCCACCCGGGAGTAAAGCTCGCCGGTCTCGGGATCGTTCATGAAGATGGTGGCCCGATCCGCATGAACCGCTTCGGTGATCATGTCCACCAGGATCTTCAGCATGTCGTCCAGGGTCTCGTAGGCGGCCACGGTCTTTGAAACATTGAGCAGCAGTTCCGCCTGCCGCAACCGGATCCCCTCGTCTCTGTCGGTGGAGGTCGCTTTTCTATTGGCCATGGTGTTTCTCAACTTCTTCCCGGAGAATCCGGATGGTCTCTTTGAGCTGCCGGTTTTCATCCGCGGCGGCCCGTCTGACCTGCGCCATTTGCTCCTCAAACTCCAGGTGCGCCGCTTCGAGGGTCTCGCGCAAGGCCGCAGCGGTCCCCTTGAGCTGGGCGATCTCGTTGCTTGCCGCGGCACCGGCGGCCTGGATCTTTTCGGCGGCTTCGAATCGTTGCATCTCAAGCTGCTGCCTCAGCGCGCCGATCGTCGCCTTTAATTGTGCAATCTCCTCTGCGGCATCGCTCACCGCGCGCTGCACGGCCTGTTGCTTGGACAATTCCAGTTCCTCCAGGGCCCCCCGCAAGGCGCCGATGGTCTCTTTGAGCTGCCGGTTTTCATTTTCAGCGGAGAAACGGCTGTCAAGCGTATTCATCGTTTTCAGCACTTCTCGTAGACCCAAACTGCCCTCCCGTGGAACGGGATGACTTTAGGGGTCAAGGGGTCAAGGATTCAAGGGTTCAAGGGTTCAAGTGAAACAGAGCCCGCATCCTGTCGAGTGTGTCCGGAAACAACGGACGGTGCCGTTTCGGGTTCCACTTTGTCTCCAATCCATCGCATGATCAACTCGACAATATAGTGGATCTCCGTCTCCGTTAGGGCTCTTCCTTTCTCGATGCCGTGCCACCTTTCAAGGCATCCCCTGCAGCAGGTCCCGGTCCCGTGCTGGGCGATGAAGACCGGATGATTCTTCATGGGGGTCTGCCGGCCGTCGTTCGGCGGATCCGCCGGGGCGATGCGCGCCGTTATCAGCGCAACGGCATGGCCCCGGATGGTGTCAAGCCCCTTTTCCGCCACGTACCGCCGGTACCGGGGGGCCAGCGCAAACCGTGATCGAAAGGAAGACCGCTTCAGCGCGCTCAAAATCCCGTCGTAATCGGATCTCACCGTGCACCTTCACACCGGCTTTTGGATGCAACCGCCGGCGAAGAAAAACCCGATCCACCCCCCAGGAATTGAGGGATCCGCCGGGTCGATACCGCTGCCTTGAGGCCCGGTGCGCTCATTCGAATCTTCTTTTCAGAAACACCCCGGCCACGAGATAAAATCCATAGGCGACGATAAGCGGAAACAGCAGATACCGGATCATGATCAGGCAGGTAAAGGTGATCAAAATCCGCGTGAGCTTCACAAACAAGCTCTTCATAAACGCCGCTGCCGTCTGAACCGAGCCTTTGAGTTCCCTGAGGGAAAATTCGGACTTGAAGCCCTCCCAATCCTCCAGGACCATCTCCATCTGCCCGTCCATATCCTTTTGGATATGATCGACGAAATATTCGCAGGCCCGGAAAGAAACCAGGGTGGAAACCGGAATGTAGAAGGATACGATCAATCCGGCGACAATCACGCCCGCACCCAGAGAACGCACCTTTTCTTTGTGGTGCCGGATAAAAAGCCCCGCGATGGAGAGGAAAAACCCGATCCCCAGGATGTAGAGTCCCAGGGTGATGAGGTTCGATTCGAAAAATATTTTGCTGAAGGTGATCAGCAAAATCCCGTAGAGCAGCATCTTCCATGCGAAATCGACCAGATCGTAGGTCGACTGAACGATATCCCCCAGCTCCAGGCGGAAGCCGAAGCCGACATCGCTGCCCTCGATGACCGCCAGCGAGGATTTCAAGGTGGAAACCAGCAGAAAGGATGCGGATTGCCGCTCCAGGGTAAAGCGCGTGGTATCCAGCGCGGGCCCTTTGACCAGCCCGTAGAAAACGAGCAGACCGCCGAACAGCCCGCTGAGCAGCAGGGCCCGAAGCACCGGCTTTCTTCTCAGCGCGCGGCGTTGCCCAGCGGTGTCGGGATCATCCGGCATGCTTGTCCTCTCGCTTCCGGAAGGGTCGGTTTTTCAGGTCCACAACGCGCATCCCCCATTCTCCTTTTTTTTTATCCTCGCCATTCAGGGCATCCGCTCGAGCTTGAAGACGACCGGCCGGGCGCCGTCCGTGCAGCAGGCCAGCGTGGCTCCTTTCTCCTTGAACCAGGGGAAATCCCCTCCGAGCCGGAGATGGGTGATGTCTCTTTGGATGTCCGCATACGCCCAGGCGCAGAACCCCTCCGGGAACCGCCCTTCCTCGCTGATAAATTCCTGCCCCAGCTGCACCCGGTCGCATTCCCCCACCCCGGTGAAATGAAGGGGCGGATTTTTACCGAAAAGATCCGTGTTGCTCAACTTTTTGACCACCGTGATTTTAACGTTTGCCATGGAAACCTCCTTGATGCGTCCTGCTGCATCCGTCAACAGGAACCGTGAAAGGGTTTGCATTGCGTCCCAAACGACTCAAGCCGTTTGGACTGTTGATATCACATGTTTCATCTTTTTGAAATATAAGCGCAGGTTGTCGGCAAAGGACCGATCCAATACAACCGGGGGAGCAAAATCGAACAAAAATCTTGACAGATATCCGATAAGGGTGGATTTTCAACGATAAGGGATCGAAATATCCATACCATCGCGATCCTCGGTTTTAAAATTCATTGCCATCGGCGGACAGGAGAAGAACACATGCAACAGGAATTGACCGGTGCCCGATTTCTTGCAGAAACGATAAAGGGGTATGGGATCACCCATGTCTTTTTTGTGCTGGCGATTTTGCGAAGAACCCTGGTGGAACTCGAAGATCTGGGAATCCAGCGGGTACTGACCCATTCGGAAAAAGCCGCGGCATACATGGCGGACGGGTATGCCCGGATCTGCGGCAGGCCCGGTATCTGCATGGCCCAATCGGTCGGGGCCGCCAACCTGGCCGCCGGTCTGCAGGACCCGTACCTTGCTCATTCCCCCGTGATCGCCATCACCGGAAGGAAACGCCCCATCGCCCAGTACCGGAATGCATACCAGGAAATCATTCATGCACCCATGTATGCACCGGTGACCAAGTACGATGTCAATGTCGATACCATCGAGCAGCTGCCGATACTTCTGGCCCAGGCATTCCGTGAGGCAACCTCCGGCGCCCCCCGGCCCGTGCACCTGGATCTGATGGGCTTTGCCGGCGAGGGCATCGAATCGGCAAAAACAGATGCCGATGTCATCATCGAAGCCCGCTACGGGCGCTATCCGGCCGACCGGCCCGAACCCGAGTCCGCTTCCCTTCAAGAGGCCGCAAAGATGATTCAAACCGCCGCACGCCCCGTCATCGTGGCCGGGGGCGGCGCCGTCGCCTCCGGGGCGGGGCCTGAGATCCTTGCCCTCGTCGAGCACCGGGCCATTCCGCTGGCCACCTCCAATGACGGGAAAGGAATCATCGTGGATACCCATCCGCTGAGTGTCGGCGTGGTGGGTTCCTACTCCTGCCAGAGTGCAAACCGGATCGTTTCGGAGGCCGATCTGGTGATCTTTATCGGATGCGGCACCGGGGATCAGGTCACCCACAACTGGAGCCTGCCCCGGCCCGGGATACCGGTGGTCCAGATCGATATCAACCCCTCGGAACTGGGAAGGAGCTACCGGAACGCTCTCGGTCTGCTGGGCGATGCCAAAACCGTCGTCAAGGGGTTGAACCAAATTCTCGATACAACCCCCACGGACAGCGAATGGTCGGCGCATGCACAGCAGGTGGTCCGGGACTGGAAATCCGGCCTGGAACCGGTGCGCAATTCGGACGCCGTGCCCATTCGCCCCGAACGGCTGTGCAAGGTGCTCACCGACCTGCTCCCGGACAATGCGGTGCTTGTGGCCGATACCGGTTATTCGGCGGTATGGACCAGCACCATGGTCTATCTGACACACCCCGGACAACGGTACATCCGCGCGGCCGGTTCCCTGGGGTGGGCGTTTCCCGCGTCGCTGGGCGCCAAGTGCGCCGCCCCGGACCGGCCGGTGATCTGCTATATCGGAGACGGCGGGTTCTGGTATCACCTCGCCGAACTGGAAACCGCCCGGCGGTGGGGCATCAACACGGTGACCATCGTCAACAACAACAGCGGTCTGGGCCAGAGCATCACCGGGATCAACACCGCCTACGGGAACAGCCCGGGAAACCGGGGCCAAACCTACGGCTTTTCTGCCACGGACTTTGCAAAGCTTGCAACCGACATGGGCTGCCTGGGAATCCGGGTGGAGTCCCCCGATGGGATCCCAGGAGCCATCGAGCAGGCCCTGGCGGCCGACGTTCCGGCCGTGGTGGACGTGGTGACGGACCTCGGCTGCAAGCCGCCGATCCCCTGGTCCCCGCCGGCAAAGTGAACGACGATTCCCCTGTCGCTGATCCGCCTCTGGCGGAACAGGGGAGGGAAACCCAGGCGGTGATAATAAAGGGTCCTATACCAACGAACGACGATAGGGAGGATGACACCGAAATGGAAAACCGGTATTTTCAAGAAGGAAAATGGTGGGTGAGCCCCTACAACTTTGTCGATGAGGTCAGAGCCGGATTTGATCTACCCGAAAAGGTCGAGATTCACGATGCTACCCTCCGGGATGGCGAACAAACCCCCGGGGTGGTGTTTCGGAAAGATGACAAGGTCCGGATCGCCCGGATGCTCGATGCGGTGGGGGTCGAACGGATCGAGGCCGGTATGCCGGCGGTATCCGACGAAGATTTTCAGGCCATCAGGGAAATCAGCAAGCTGGGGCTCAAGGCCAAGATCTTCACCTTTGCCCGTGCCCTTTCCGTGGATATCGACAAGGCCGTCGAGTGCGGCGCCCACGGGGTGGTGATCGAAATCCCCATCGGATATCCCAAACTCAAGCACCAATTCAAGTGGACCTGGGAAGATGTGCTCCGTAAAAGTGTGGAGTGCATCGATTACGCAAGAAAGAAAGATTTGTACACCGTTTACTTCCCTTACGACACCACCCGGGCAAGGGATGAGGATCTGACCAACCTGCTGACCCGGATCATGCGGGATTCCCCGCCGGATTCCGTCGGAGTGGTGGACACCATGGGATGCGCGCTTCCGGAAGCCATCAAATTCATGGTTCGAAAGGTCAAAACGCTGACCGGGCTTCCGGTTGAAATCCACACCCACAACGATTTCGGGATGGGGGTGGCCACCGAACTGGCCGCGGTCACCGCAGGGGCCGAGGTGGTGAACCTTGCGCTGCCCCCGTCGTTTGAACACGTGGCATCGGCCCATCGGACGGTGTTTGACACGGATCTGGCCTGTTATCATCGCACGCGTTTTGCCGCGGATGCGGATCGGTACCCGCCCAACATCCGTGCACGGATCGCCCAGGGGATGAAGATCCCCGGCCACCGGTATGTCGATGCGCTGCGCCGGCGGGCCGCGTTTCAATGCGAAATCTTTTCAACCCTTGCCACTGTTGACGCCGGGATCATGGCTGCGTCGCTGAGCACCGCCCCTCTCGGACTCGCCTCGACAGGATCTGCGGCCGCCAACCTGCCCTGGAGCCTGGCGGGTTCCCCGGCGATCACCCTGCCCGCCGGGCTGGATGCGCGGGGGCTGCCCTTCGGGGTCCAGCTGGTGGGTCTGCCCTGGGAGGACGACGCGCTGGCATCGGTTGCGGCCTGGTGTGAACCGGTGCTCGATTTTCGTTTCGCGCCGGAGGGGGTAAACCAAAGCAGGGGGTAGCCGGGCCTATCGCCTGTCATACCCGATGGCCTTGCCCTGCCAGGTGTCCCGCTGCTCCAAACGGAGGCGGATGCGATTGAGGGTGTCGGATTTTTTCAATGCCCAGTCCGGAGCGATCAACTCGTCGGGGTGGGGATCGCCGGTGAGCCGCTGAACGACCACATGGGGCGGAATCCGCTCGATCACATCACACACCGTTTCGACATAAGCCTGCTGGTCCAGGCAGCGATACCGCCCCTGCCGATAGAGGGCCTCCATGGGGGTTTCCCGCACCACATAGAGAAGATGAATCTTGATCCCGTCGATTCCCAGCCCCGCCAGCATATCCGCGGTATCGAGCATCTGCCGGCGCGTTTCAAAGGGAAGCCCCAGAATGATGTGCGCGCAGACGGCGATCCCCCGCTTTCGGGTCATTTCCACAGCCTTTTTGAAACAGGCGGCATCATGCCCCCGGTTGATCCGCTCCAGGGTGGCGTCATGCGCGGACTGCAGGCCGTACTCGACCCAGACCAGGCTTTTCCGGGCATAGGTTTCAAGAAGTGCCAGTATCTCATCGGAGATACAATCCGGGCGGGTTCCGATGGAAAGCCCGACGATATCCGAAACGGCCAGGGCTTCTTCATACAGCGCGGCAAGCCGCTGCGGGGGGGCATACGTGTTGGAAAAAGACTGAAAATAAGCGATGAACTGTTTTGCATGATACCGTCTGGACAGGGCTGTCTTTCCGGCCAGCAGTTGTTGGGTGATGCTCAGGCCCCCGGCATGGGCACCGGTGCCCGACCCCCGGGCGTTGCAGTAGATGCAGCCCCCGGTCGACACCGTGCCGTCCCGGTTTGGGCAGGTCAGCCCGGCATCGAGGGTGATTTTCTGCACCCGGCAGCCGAACAGCCTGCGCAGGTATCCGTTCAGATCGTTGTAGCGCTTTTCCATAAACCAGAGGTTTCAGTGTTCTGTGTTCAGGTTTCAGGGTTTCCGCATCACTATATATACATTTCAGACAAAAAACTGTAGAATAACGCTTTCTTTTTGGCCATCATAAATGATCCCAGACCATTTGCGTGCGGCATGTGCCGAGTATACACGGGTCGGTCTGAAACCTGAACACTGAAGATTTTTATCGTGATGAGCGTTTATGCGAAACCATACGATGTGATCGTTGTGGGAGCCGGGCATGCCGGGTGCGAGGCTGCGCTTGCGGCCGCGCGGATGGGCTGCCGGGTCCTGCTTTTCGGCATCGATATCGACAAGGTCGCCGCCATGCCCTGCAGCCCTTCGATCGGGGGGATGGCCAAAGGACAGCTGGTCAAGGAGATCGATGCGCTCGGGGGCGAGATGGCCAAAGTGACCGATCGAACCGCCATCCAGTATCGAACCCTAAATACCAAGAAGGGGCCCGCGGTCCACGCCACCCGGACCCAGAATGACAAAAAGCTCTACCATATGGCCATGAAAGGGGTGATCGAACGCCAGCCCAACCTGGACCTGAAGCAGGCCATGGCCGAACGGCTCCTCGTGGAGGGGGACCGGGTGGCCGGGATCGAGGATCAGACCGGATTCGGGTATGCGGCGGATGCGGTGGTGCTGGCCACCGGAACCTTCCTGAGCGGTTTGGTGCACATCGGTTTTAAGGCCTTTCCGGCCGGCCGGGCCGGTGAGTTCGCTTCCTACGGGCTTGCGGCTCACCTCAAGGCCCTGGGATTCTCTCTGGGACGCATGAAAACCGGCACTCCCCCCAGACTCAAACGGTCCAGTATCGATTTTAGCCGCTTCACCCCGCAGCCGAGCATCGATCAGCCGGTTCCCTTCTCGGCGTTCACCGAATCCATCCCCCTGCCCCAGGTC
>ENA-OSEO01006179-OSEO01006179.1-sediment-metagenome-genome-assembly--contig:-NODE-6179-length-10936-cov-43.492955_pt1 | contig 10936 bp, 7 predicted proteins | sample MGYA00237883_ERZ534232 | MGnify/ENA metagenome assembly ERZ534232
CCGGGCGATCTTGCGGCAGATGGCCGCCAATCGGCGTTCCAGGTTGCGCAGCCCGGCTTCCTGGGTATATTCGGCGACGATCTTTAAAATGGTTTTATCCGAGATGGACATGACCCCGGCCGGAAGGCCGTTCTCTTTTAACTGCCTGGGTAAAAGGTATTTTTTGGCGATTTGGAGCTTTTCATCCTCCGTGTACCCGGGCAGACGGATGATCTCCATCCGATCCTCCAGGGCTTGAGGGATGGGATCGATCAGATTGGCCGTGGTAATGAACATGACCTTGGAAAGGTCGAAAGACAGATTAAGGTAGTGATCGGAAAAGGCGTGATTCTGCTCGGGGTCCAAAACTTCCAGCAGGGCCGCCGCCGGGTCGCCGCGGAAATCCGCCCCGATCTTGTCCACCTCGTCCATCATGAAGACGGGATTATTGGTCCCGGCGTTCTTAAGGCCCTGGAGAATCCGCCCGGGGAGGGCCCCGATGTAAGTCCGCCGGTGGCCCCGGATTTCGGCCTCGTCCCGCACCCCGCCCAGAGAAATCCTGGTGAACTTCCGGCCCAGGGCCCGGGCGATGGATTGACCCAGAGAAGTCTTGCCCACGCCTGGCGGACCCACGAAGCACAGGATCGGACCTTTCATCTTTTTGTTCAGTTTGCGCACGGCCAGATATTCCAGAATGCGCTCCTTGACCTTTTCCAGATTGTAATGATCCTCATCCAGGACCTTCTGGGCCAACTTGATGTCCAGGCGGTCACGGGTGCTCTTGGACCAAGGCAGGTCGACCAGCCAGTCCAGGTAGGTGCGGATCAAGGTCGCCTCGGCCGCATCCGGATGCATCTGTTCGAGTCGGGAGAGCTGTTTAAGCGATTCTTTTTCTGCCTCGGGCGACATGCGGGCTCTGGATATTTTTTCCCTGAAATCAACCACTTCTTCGCCGCGGTCATCCATGTCTCCCAGTTCCCGCCTGATGGCCCGCATTTGCTCCCGCAAAAAATATTCCCGCTGGGTCCGGTCCATTTCCTCCTTGGCCTCGGACTGAATCTGGGCCTGAACGGTCGAGACCTTGAACTCTTTATTCAAGTATTCGTTGACCAGGCCGAGGCGGTCGACCGGGTCCAACGTCTCGAGAATATTTTGGGATTCGGCGATCTTGAACCTGAGGTTCGAAGCGACCAGGTCGGCCATTCGGCCCGGATCGTCGATACTGTGGAGGATGGCGATCACGTCCGAGGAAAGCAGGCCGCGCAAAGACAGGATTTTTTCGGTCTGGTCCCTGACATTGCGCATCAGGGCTTCGACCTCGACGGTGATTTCCGGATTCTCAAATTCGGGCAGTCTTTCCAAAAGAACCTTGTACATGGGTTCCCGGCTCAGGAAATCCTTGATCCGAGCCTTGGCCAGACCTTGAATGAGCACCTTCAGACGGCCGTCCGGCAGTTTGAACATGCGCATGACCATGGCTACCGCCCCAATGGAATAAATGTCTTCCGATTCGGGATTTTCAATGGTCTGATCTTTTTGGGTGGCCACTAAAAGGAGCCGGTTCCGGGCCAGGGCCTCTTCAACGGCCGCGATCGAAGCCTCTCGGCCGACGAATAAAGGCAAAATCATATTGGAAAAAACGACTACGTCCCGAACCACCAGCAGGGGCAGTTCATCAGGGATGAATATGTCGGTCTGCTCCCCAGGTTTTTCGTCAGCCTCAAATCGGCGTTTGGACATCTGCCTCGCCTTTCTCTCCAACCTTGCTTAGATCAAGAAAGAGGGCACGGTCAAGGGTGGAGCGGGGGTCTATCATTTAATTTACTGATATTATTTGACTCTTTATTTTATTGTCCAGGCCGCTTACTGAAACGGGTCCATCGGCGGCCGGCCCGCCGGCCAAGCCTTGGCGGGCAGTCTGTTTCCAGGCCCAGAGCTGAGCGGTCAACATGCCGGCCAGCATCAAACCGGCCCCGAGGATCGCCCGCGGGTTCATGACTTCCCCCAGAATCAGCCAACCCGAGAGTCCGGCGAACACGGCCTCAAGCTGCATGATGATGGCCGCGTGAGACGGGGGCGAATCTTTCTGGCCGATGACTTGAAAGGTGAATCCCAGGCCCACGGACATGACGCTGCCCCATAGGATGGGGAGACGGGCCGCCCAGAGGGCTTGCAGGGAAAAATCCTCGCTGAAGGCGGCGATCAATAGGCTCACCAGCGAGCAGACCGCGGCCTGGCCGCAGGCCAAGACGTATGGGTTCATCCGGGGCGAAAGCCAGCCCAGCAACAGGATGTGTCCGGCCCAGGCCAAAGCGCAAACCAGGACCAGGGCGTCGCCCGGAGCCAAGGTAAAACTCTCGGTCACACTCATGAAGTACAGACCGATAGCGGCCAGGGGCGCGCCGATCCAGACCCCCAGACCCGGCCGCTGGCTCCAAAACAGACCCAAAATGGGCACGATGATCACATACAAGCCGGTGATGAATCCGGCCTTGCCGGCTGTGGTGTAGACCAGGCCGGCCTGCTGGAAATTAGCGCCGGCGGCCATGGCCAAGCCGGCCATAACCCCGCCCCAAAGAAAAATCCATCCTCCGCCGGGCCTGAAAGGCCTTAAAGAGTCGAGCCTGTAACCCCGCCAGGCCAAAGGCGCCAAGAACAAAGCCCCCAGGGCATATCTGACGCCGTTGTAAGTAAAAGGCCCCAGATGCTCCATCCCCGCCCGCTGGGCGACGAAAGTCACCCCCCAGACCAAGGCGGCCAGAAACAGAAAAATGTTGGCCTTGAAGACCTTTTTCTCCATATTATTCCGGGACCGACCTAAGCGGCCAAAAACGCACTCTATCCGTCAAATCAAAAAATTTCAATAGATTGACCATCAAAAGCTGAACCAGGGTAATCCACCGGCGATTAGGGGCCGGGATTCCTGCTTTCCCGGAACATTCATGCCTTTTAGGGCGCAATCGCTAAATGAAAGTCCGGTCAACTGAGGCCTAGTTGTTTTTCCCGCCCGAGATCTCCCAGTCGTCGTTCCCGCGAAAGCGGGAACCCAGTCTTTGGTATGATCCTTTTCCGGACCCTTGCTGGCGCAGGGGTGACGGGTGGAGCTTCTGGTCAGGTAAAACCGCATTCAGTCTCGACTTTCAGATAAATGACATCTATTTATTAACGTCGTTCCCGCGCCGGCGGCAAGACGCTTCCGTCGTTCGCAGTGTGTAGAAGCGGGAAGCGCCCTCCTTAATTATTGAATGGTCACAAACCATAAATTTTTTATTTTACCACGAAATATCCGTCTAAATCATTAAAAATATATCCCCTTATGAGAAAGGCCACAAACATGGTCTCCCCCGGGAGGAAATTCGGATTCAGGGAAAACGTGTTAAGAAAGAATCAAGCGTGATTGAAGCCCAGGGTCAGGCGTGGCCGGGTGGTTAAAAGACGCGCCGGAAGAAGACGGTCTTTTTCTTGGTGTCCCAGATAACGTACTGGGCGGTTCCACTGCCGTCGCGGCTAGAACCGACGCTGCCGACGTTGATTATGTATTTACGCCCGGAAATCTTGATTGGATTATGGAAAGAAAACGGGCGGCCCCGACTCCCGGATGACCGGTCATAAATTCCAGGCCGGTGAGTATGGCCGACGAAGCAAACCTTTTGTTTTAATCCATTGAATATTCTTCTAAATTCATTGTCCGGAAGCAAATCGATATAGTCATGGATCGAATCAGGCGGACAACCATGAACGCAAAGCGCTCCATGAAACTCGATCACACGAGGCAAGCTCAGCATTTCCTCGATAATGTCTTGGGGCAGAATTTTCTTGGTTCTGATAATCGCTTCCAGGGCGTCCGGGTTGAAGTCAATCTTTTCCGGCGGCAAGCCAAGAGCCTCTTCATGGTTTCCTTTTACGGATTTGATCCCCCTGGATTTCAAGAGCCGCCAAACATCGGCCGGGTCCGGCCCATAACCCACGTTGTCGCCCAAAGAGATTGCCTCCTCGATTCCAAGCGATTCGAGGTCGGTCAGCACCGCCTTAAGCGCCTCCAGATTTCCATGAATATCCGACAAAACGGCCGCTTTCATAGGATGAGCCGGTTGACGGCGTCCTGGTGCGGTTGGCTTTTCACAACCTTAAAGAGGGCCCGGCCGGCGATAGGCGCTCGACCAGCCGGAGCACAGTCAGCCGCATCTCCGACCGGGGAAGACTTGAGGCGGCCAGAAACCATATTTGACCGTCAAGAAACTTCTCGATTTCAGAAAAGACCGAGCTGATTAAATCCAAGGCCCCGGCCTGGTCCTGCCTAATTTCCGCGACGACGCAAAAGACCTCCATTTTGCGGCCATGATCGGGTCTGCTTATAAAGGGCAAGAGACCCTCACTCAGATTTTTGAAGTCATAAGGGATATGGGCCATACTCTCGTAAAAAACCGCCCCTTGCCACCGCCAAAGCCCTTTTTCTTCAAAGTCCCTAAGATTTTTGTGAAGACACATGACATTGCCTAAATCCCCGCAACCGAGATACCTGTTATAAAAAGTCAACAGTAGGTCCGCGGTCTGGTCCGAACGAGCGGCCGCCGTTTCCACGATCAGATCAAAAGATTCCTCTTGGAAATTCCGGGCCGTCAGGGGAGTGAAAAGAATGGTGTAACCCTCGGCGGCGGACAGCAACATGGCTATTCTTTCGGCCAGGACGGCTTCGGCCGGACCACGGCCATCGGCTATGATCATTACGCACTCGGCGTTCCGGCATTGAGACAATATCGGCGGCAAATCATCGTTCCCGGAAAGGACCACAAAGCCGTCATCGGAATTGACTTCCATGATTATGTTCCGACATTTGACCAAAATGGGGTAAGCTCGGCGCAGGCGCTGGAAACGACGCCAGGTGATCAGCCCGAATCGGCCGATAAAAATGACCACCAATTCCTGGCCGGGCCTTTTCGCCGATAGGGTCAAGGGCTCGATTCGGTCGACCAGATCGACCAGCGGGTGCAGCCGCCAAGCCGGCCAAGCCAGTAGCAGACCCTTTAAAAAGCCGCGCCGATCCATGTTTTCATCTCTTTCGGGTGCGGAAAATTTCTCAACCCCTAGCCTCTGAAACCCAGCGCCTTTTGACCCTTTTGCCGGCTTTTGATCCGGGCTTCTTCACCAAGGGCCTTGACCATCAATTCAGGGGTGATTTCGTCCGCCGGCCGGAAAATGAATCTGTCACGAACCACTTTGAAGTCGCCCGGGGTCAGGCTGTCCATCCGGCGCAATTCCATTTCCAAGTCTTCAGTCATCGGCTCGGCGGTCAGCGGGGCCAGCAGGCGGCGGTAGAAGATGACCTTGCCTTCCGGCTCAAGACAGCCGAACTCCAGCTTGACGCTGAAGCGGCGGATCGAGGCCTCATCCAGGTCGATCAGGCGGTTGGTGGTGCAGATCAAAATGCCCTGGAAATTTTCCATTTGGGTCAGGAACTCGTTGGTCATGCTGATTTCCCAGGACCGCAGGGCCCGGTCCCGGGCGAAGAGCAGGGAGTCGGCCTCGTCAATCACCAGAATGGCCCCGTTTTGCGACGCTTCGGCAAAGGCTTGGGCCAGGTTTTCTTCCGTCCCGCCGATCCATGGTGACAATAGATCGCTGGTCCGGCGGATCAGCAACTCCCGATCAAGCCGTTGGCCCAGGTAGCGGGCCATTTCGCTTTTGCCCGCACCCGGCGGCCCATAAAACAGAAGATTCATACTGACGCGGCGGTCCGGATCAGGCCGGCGCAGGTATTGATCAAACGCCTCCAACTGGCTAAACATCCAGGCCAGGTCGCCTTTGACGTTCAGGCCCTCCAAGGCGTAACCGGGTTCTATCCGTTCTTTCGGGGCCGGGCTGCGCCCGCCGTTGAGCAAAGTCCGCTGCGTCTCGAGAAACATGGTCACGGTTTTTTTGAAAACATGCTTGTCCGGAGCCCCCAGCTCCACCGCTTTTTTCACCGCCAAATCAATGGCCCCCGCACTGACCGGATAGCCCGCGGCCAGTTCCTGCAAGTCTTTCTTATCCAACCTGCGCCCGGCTTTGCGCCGCCGCAAGGCGGTGGTCCAGACCTGGGTCCGCTGCCGACGGCCCAGGGGCCGGAAGGGCAGACTGAAGGCGAACCGCCTGAGAACGGACTCTTCAATGCCGTCTATCCGGTTGGTGATCCAAATCATCCGCACGCCCGGTTCATCCATGAGCTGGTTCAGCCAACCCTTGTCGCGGTGATCCCACCCGAACGGCCAGGACGATTCGGTGTTGAGCAAGTTGTCCGCCTCGTCAACCAAGACCATCGCGCCTGTCCCTTGTTTGGTCAGGTTAAGGCAGGCTTGGATGGCCGCGCGCCTCATGCAACTTTCATTGCCCACGGCATGAGCGATCTCGTACCCGGGCAGGCCGACCTCTTTGATCAGGCTGCGGGCGAAGCTGGTTTTCCCGGTCCCGGGCGAACCATAGAGCAGGATGTGGGTCGAGGTTATCGGTTCGGACTTGAAAAGTTTCACCAGCAGTTCCCTTTGGACCGGATCGACCAGAAAACTGTCCAAGGGCAGAACCCGACCGGAGAGTTTGGCGAAAAACGCCCGGCCGAGGCTTTTTTGGGTTCCGATGGCTTCGGGATTTTCAAAGAGCAGAAGGAATTCATCTTTCATCCGGAAGTCGTGCCTCTCATATTCAATAATTTCCAGCCGGGCCAAGGTCCCTTGAAAAAGCCGGGCCGCTTCCAGCCGGCCGACCTGAAACATGGCCTGCAAATATTTACGGTTGGTCATGGCGTGGCAGACCAGATGATCGACGAAATACGACTCGAACTTTCCGATCGTGCTGACCAGGAAAAGAAAAATCAGGAACTCCCGCTCAAGATCATCCAGGCCGATCAAGCAGGCCATGGCGGCGGCGTTCTTTTCTATTTCGGACCGGCCCCGTCTATCGAGCTCCTTGATCCGTTTTTCCAAGGCGGCTCCGAGAAAGTCCAGGAAACGGACCTGGGCGTTTTTTCGGGCCCGGACCAGAAAGGCGGCCATGGCCCGGCCGTAATCTTCCGCGGACAGCGTCCATTCGGCCATTTCCTCGGCCAATTCCCGGCCGTGTTTGCGGGAGAGGTGTTCCGCCAGCAAACCGGCGGATTCCTTGATAAAGGTCGGCCCCAAGACCCACCCGGCGAAATCCAGGGTCTCCGAGTCGAGACCGCGAAAGTTTTCCAGGATGCGGTCCAGATAGACGGCCCCGGTCTTCAGGATGAAGGCTTCGTTTTTGTCGGGTTTCGCGGCCGGACCGCCCGCCTGGCCCGGCCGGCCGCCGCCTTGGAGTTCTATCCGGTATCTTCTCATCGCTGCGCCTCCTTTTTGATCTTGCCTAAAAAAATATTGTCATGTTATCGTTCCATAGTATGGAACAATTTCGAATTTTTTCCGGAGACCGCTTATGCCAAAAAAGCTCGATCCCGATGTAAGTTACGTGGAAAAAATCCTGGCCCTATACAGCCGGCTTCTTTTTTCCGGACAGAAGTACAGCCTGACGGCCTTGGCCAAGGAACTGAACTGTTCCAAGCAGACCGTATCCAGGCTGATCAGCAGCATAAGCGGGCGGACCGGTCTGCCCGTCAGCGAGGGCAAGCACGGCCGGCGGAAATATTATTGGACCGAAAGGCCCAGGTGGATGTCCAAGCCGGCCCCGCTCACGCCCATGGAATATAACGTCCTGAGGATGTGCCAGGCCTTTACGGCCCATCTTCTTGGACCGAAACAGTTTGAAGAGGCCGTCCGGGCCATCGGCAAGAGCCGGGCCCTAATGCCCGGAGAGGACGCCCCCCGGGCCGCGCACTTCGCCTCACTCCGGACCGGCCGGATCGACTACGCGCCTCATCAGGACAAAATCCGGACCTTGATCGAAGCCCTGGACAAAAGTCTGGTCTGCAAGGTGGTCTATCAAAGGCTAGGGGCCAAGAGGGGCAAGACCTTTTATATCAAGCCCCTCAAGCTGATCTCCCACCAGGACTCCATCTATCTTCACGCCCGCAGGGCCAGGACGCCCGGTCAAAAGTACGTGGAGCCCGACTATGATCCGCTCCTGGCCGTCCATCGCCTGAAGTCGGTGGAAACGACCGCCGTCAAGTTCGAATACCCTGAGGATTATGACTTCGACCGGGCCTTCGCCCAAAATTTCGGGGTGATCAAGGACGAGCCTTTCCGGGTCCAGGTCGAATTCACCGGGTGGGCCGCCGCTTTCGCGGCCGAAAGAATCTGGAGCAATGACCAGGAAATGGAAAGAAAGGGCGACGGACGCCTTTGGCTGGCCTTCACTGCCACGTCGCCGGCCGAGCTGATCGGCTGGCTGTTGTGGTTCGGCGAAGAGGCCAAATGCCTTTCGCCGAAATTCATTGTTGATGAAGTGAAAAGAAAAATTGAAAAACTAAACCAATTGTACCAGAACAATGAGAACCGAAAAACTCACCCCTTAAAAAATTCAGAAGGGGTAAACCTATTGGAAGTGCTAAGACCAAATCCGGCAGATAGTCCTTAACTTGTATGTTTTTCAAGTTTTCCCGTATTTCGACCATATAACCGCATCCAGCTCTGCGATGGTCTTGGCTAGATGATCGGGATTCTGGAGAAGCGAGTGTCGTAGCTTTCTTGCCAGATCAATGTAGCGTGAACCCTCGCTTGCGCCCCGAGGCGCTTTGAATTTCATGGCTCTGAGGTATTTCTGAACGGGTTTATTGAGAACAGGATACTCCTTGGGAAACTCAAGGCAAAGCATCTCTGACAAGAAAGCTCTACGCGTCACCACACCTTGCTTGTGGAGAGCATTTATTTCCGCCTCTACCACGTCATCCCGGTCTTCATCTGTGGCCTTGAGGATCTGCAGATAGCTTTTCGACAGCGCACGAAAGTCACTGTCTTTGCCTTGACGCGCCCACCCCACGCCCTGTAGGCGATCGCCAATCTCGTTACTCCAGTATTTAGGGAGTTGTTCGTAAAATTTGGCCGAATCGATCTGACCCGCCGCACATTGCTGGAACAGGCTGATTAGTCCTTTGCGGTTTTTCCGGTACAAGGCCAACTGACGGCGGCGATCATTGATATGCTTACCCGTTCCTTTTGGTTTCGGCAGCTTTAGTGCAACCAACGGGGTCACGGCGCGATTCTGCGCGGCCTTCTTTCCCCCACCTCTTTTAGCTGGCTCAGCTTCTTTATATATCCTGAGCCAGTCTTCCGATACCGGAACAGCCCGCTTCTCAATACTTTTTACCCAATGTTTCGCTGCCTTATATTTGCTCTCTGAAATTTTCGAAAAAATATTCGCCTCGTAGTTGGTCTCGAATCCAGCTCGGGTAAGGTTTGATGAACCCACGATAGCAAAACAATCCCCGCCCGATTCCTTCCAGAAAACGGCTTTCGGATGAAACCCTGCGATTAAATCAGCAACCAGAAATTGACTCTTTCTTTCTCTAGGTAACCACCGCATAACTTGTTTGCAAGCGTCTTTCCGGGTAATCCCGAAGTCTTTACCAATTATCAAGCGAAAGTGCCGACAGCCCGTATTCAGCTCTAAAGATGCATCCCATTCTGTTAGATAAGCAGTGACAATAAATAGTTCGTCGGCCTGATGGAAGGCTCGTCGGTAGTAGTGGGTAAGCTCACTGGCGCTGTTTGGGGTATGGAGCAGTAACTTCATTATTATTCTCCCTTTTTTGCGTAGCATTCACGATCAGGGTTGAAGCGCCTAACAATGATTACATGGTTTCTCTATAACGTTCTCCGGGTCACCCCGCCAAACAGATTTGAGATACGGACATGATTGAAAATAAAAATAGAATCAAAAATCTTTTCATGGCATTTCACCTCCGGTAATTTGTTGCTAAAGCGTCTATCACTTCTCCTACTACTAGCTATTCATACCCCACCCCGGCTTCGAATATATGATTTCTTGGGCTTGGCTGGCCCGGACAACGTCCGGGGCCGCCGTCAGGCGGACCAGAGGTCTGGAGGTGAATTCGATAGGGTTGCCCTCGGACCTTTCTGTTGAGACAGTCGTTGCGCCAAGCCTCTTGTCCCGGCGGGACCCGGTCCCGCGCCGTGCGGGCCCCGGGCCGACCCAAGAAAAAATATTGAAATGGATATGTTTTCCGAAGTAATGCCGCTTGGGTTCCTTTTCTCTCTCCAAACCTACTAGGCCCGCCACCCTGAGCGTGGAAACACCGTTCCCTCTTTTTCGGCGAGCCAGACCGCCGCCCCCCGGCGGAGCAGAGAAAAAACCCTTCCCGAAAGGGATTGTAGCTGGTTCGGGGTGGAGGGGCAAACGAAATAAAAAAGGAAAAAATTGTTCAGTTATCGGTGGTCTGGATTCCCGCTTGCGCGGGAATGACGGTGATAACTATGCGTCATTCCTGCGAAAGCAGGAATCCATTTCTGTCGGCTAGGCTGAAAGGGGCGGGGAATGCCCTTGTTCACTGAAAGGTTACCGCTGAAACCGGTCAAGGGACCGGCCGTTCAACTTAGGGCCGGGTTGGCCGGGCGAAGATTATAATATGGCCGATTGACGGCGTTCCGGTCCCCGCTAGGGTCCTTACTCGGTCCGGGCCGGGAAAACAGGCGAAAAAACTAAAGACTACACGACCTTGTTGACTGTTTGCCCCTTGGCTTCGGCTTCCGCCACGGCTTGAGCTTCGGCCCTGGCCCGGGCCGCCTCTTCAGCTTCCCTTTGTCTGTCGGCTTGCTCGCGGGCGATCCTTTCGGCTTCCTCCCTTTCCCTCTCCGCGGCCCGTCGTGCCTCTTCCCGTTGTTGCTCGGCGGCGACCGCCGCCGCCTCGTTAGCCTGAACTCCGGATACTTCAGTCATTGCCTGATCCTCCTTAAAGGATTATTTTATTACCAACCCTGCCCATCATCAGAGAGAGAAGACGTGGACCAAACCCTCGAGCCGATGAAGGCCGCGCAGTTCATTCCTGGTCAGG
>ENA-OSEO01006181-OSEO01006181.1-sediment-metagenome-genome-assembly--contig:-NODE-6181-length-10929-cov-4.361500_pt1 | contig 10929 bp, 10 predicted proteins | sample MGYA00237883_ERZ534232 | MGnify/ENA metagenome assembly ERZ534232
AGACCAGGTCGGGTATATTCTACGCGCCGTACTTTTCCAGCCTTCCAGCAAGCGCTAGCGCGAGTGGCATCAGCTCGTTCGCGTCAAAGCGCGAGCCCAAGCTGCCCTGGATGCAGGAGCGCTCGCCAAAACTGGTAATACCATCCGGGCGGGCATCTTTTGAATAGAGCAAAGTTGGAATGGGATGCCAGGAATGTGATTTCAATTTGGCAGGGGTGGAATGGTCACCGGTGATGATCACCACGTCAGGGTCCAAAGCCAGGATGCGCGGAAGGAGAGCGTCCACTTCTTCTATGATGTGCACCTTGCCTTCAAAGTTTCCGTCTTCGCCATAACTGTCAGTTTTCTTGATATGCACGAAGAAGAAGTCGTAATCGTTCCAGTTTTCCTCAAGCATACTGATTTCATGGGACATCGACTCAGCCGGCGGCATCACGGTCATGCCAACCACCTTCGAAACGCCGCGATACATCGGATACATCGCGATCGCGAGCGACTTAATGCCCCACACATCCGGGAATTTCGGCCAGGCTGGTATTCCGGCAAACCCGCGCAGCACAAAACTGTTGGCAGGGTATTCATCCTTCAGGATCTCATTTCCCTGGCGGACAAACTCGCGGATCAGCTCGGCGGTATGTTCTGCCGCGGGGCTTGTAGCGGTGGCGATATTTGCACGCTTGCCGACAGCTTGTGGATCGGTATCCGATACGTCGCCGCTGAGCCCTTCGCCCCGCAACACAAAGACGAAACGATATTCCTTCTCAGGCGTCAAAAAAAGCTCAACCCCAGGCAGACGAACTTTCTCTTTCAGCAGATTGCACAGCCGCTCGCCCACCTCGGTTGGGATGCGCCCTGCCCGCCGATCGGTGATCACACCATTTTCATCTACGGTGCAGAAGTTGCCCCGGGCTGCTACATCATTCGGACCCAGGTCAAAGTCCACACCCAGCGCGCTCAAAACACCACGCCCAATCTCGTATTTCACCGGATCATAGCCAAACAGCCCCAGGTGCGCCTGCCCGCTGCCGGGAGTGATCCCATAAGGCACCGAATGATGCAGACCCAGGGAGGACTTCGCCGCCAGCGCGTCCATATTCGGGATATGCGCAGTCTCAAGCTCTGTCTTGCCTTCAGGTGTGAGGGGCAGACCACCCAAACCGTCCATCACAAGCATCACAATCTTGCCTTTCGCGTCTTCTTTCAAAAGTGGTTTGATCAATTCAAAATCCATGTTTTTCCTCCGGTTAGTTTTTAGTTTTATTGGACCAACCCGCACAACATATGGATGCGCGGTCAAGCCCGCTCAGTATCATTCAGTAATTTCCAGGTCCATGTCGTTTAGCAGTTCCAGCATGCGGATCACCGCGGAATTATCCAGATCGCCTTCTCCCAGTGCCACCATCCCGTTAAAGAGCTGGCTGTTGAGCGCTGTTCCGGGCAAAACAGCCTGGTAATCGCGCGCGGTATCCATGACAATATTCAGATCTTTAGCCTGTAAACTGGATTTGAAACCAGGCGTTCGGTTGCCTGCCAGCAACCGTTGTGGTTTTACGTCCAGCGTCCAGCACTGCGCCGCCCCGCCTCGGATGGCTTCGATCACCCTGCCAACATCCACACCAGATTTCTGCGCGAAGAGCATCAGCTCTGCCTCCGCCACCATCTGCGCTGCCACCATGATCTGGTTGGCTGCCTTCGCCACCTGTCCTGCGCCGGCATCGCCCACATGCGTGATCTTCTTGCCGATCGCTTCCAAAACCGGCATCACTTTTTCGAGCGCTTCAGCTTCGCCGCCGACCATGATGGCGAGCGTGCCGTTCTTCGCGCCAATATCGCCGCCGCTCACGGGTGCATCCAGCGTGCTCACACCAAGCTCCTGAAAGCGGCGGAAAATCTCACGGCTGGCTGAAGGTTTGATGGTTGAGTTATCCACCACGATCATACCCGGGTGAGCGCCATCGATGACGCCGTTCTCACCAAATAGAATTTGAAGAACATCAGGAGTGTCCGAGAGATTGGTAAAGACGACTTCGGTGCGGCTGGCGACCTCGGCGGGAGTGTCTGCCCATTTTGCGCCTGAATCAAGCAGCCCTGCAGCTTTTGAGCGCGTGCGGTTGAAAACAGTCAGCGGGAAACCTGCTTTGAGGATGTTCATTGCCATGGGTGCACCCATGGTGCCAAGACCAATGTAACCAATTCTCATTTTTGTCATAGCGTAGCGTCCTCCGTCGCGCTAATTATAGCCAGTTTATGGGCAAAATACTTGAGAATGGAAGGTTTGATCCAGAAATTATAGATAACACTATCGCGACGCGATGTAATACTATCTGTGAAGATCGACTTCTTGAGAAAACCTGCAGCTTTCCCAACACCTCCACAAGCGATCGAAACATCGTGTTGGGACTCCCCCTGGGAAAGTTGGATTCCACCGTGTAGCAGACGAGAGACGGATGAGAATACCTGCGTTTAGTGAAGAGAGTATCTTTTCTCTTACTCGGTATCACGAGCTTGAAACCCTCTATGCAACCCTGACTGGTAGGGGCGAAGCATCCAAAACTAACTTCTCAGATGTAGACAAGTAAATTCTTTGATAGATGCTTCGCCCTCAAGCCTGATAAAACAACACCTTCCTCTGCCAGAACCTAAGTCCTTCGATTTTCAGGTCTAACCAGCCAGGTTAGAATTGAGAACTGTGGAAAAACTGAACAAAACCCCTGTCCCACCTTTTATTCGCACCTTGACAACAGCCTTGACAACAGCCCAAACTGTGCTAACATAGTAACTTGTAATTGGTAGTTTGCTTCAAAATGCTAGTCATCCGGATCCAAACCCCCAGTAATTCAAACCAAATTAGTTTTAGATCATAGGAGATCAATTAACATGGCAGAACGTCAAATCGGAACCGTCAAATGGTTCAACAGTGAAAAGGGTTTTGGTTTCATTACCCCAGAGTCGGGTGCAAAGGATGTCTTCGTGCATTACAGCGCCATCACCGCCGCAGGTTACAAAAGCTTGCAGGAAAATCAATCCGTGGAATTCACGGTCACTGCCGGCCCCAAAGGCCCCCAGGCCCAGGATGTAACCATTCTTTAGTCTTACTAAAGTGACATCTGAAAAGGCTGATCCTCACCGGATCAGCCTTTTTGTATTTTTTACCAAATCTGCAAGGTATGGAACGACCACACAGTGTTTCCGCTTTTTGTAGGGAACAGCTTCCGTGCCGTCTAGGGAGACCGCAAAAAATCATAAAGACCAATAAACCATCCAATATAATGGGTGGTTTATTGGTCTTATGTGGAGCACATTCTGAAACTTACTGTGTCCTCTAAGCAAGAAACACTTTTAATTGCCCACAACTATTTGTGAATGGGCTCACTAGAAATCTGCACTTTTCCGGCTTTGATGTCAGCTAAAGCTTCTTCCACTAGGGCTCTGGCTTCTGCAGTCACAGGCGAGTTGAGGCCAAAGTCGAACGATACAACGTCTTCCTTCATACCGAGTTCAACCCTTTTCCCTCCTTGGAAGTTACCTGCGATCGTGGCCTCGATAAACTTAATCACAAGTTTATCAAAGTAGTTCAAGGCACTCCCAATTTCGAGGTGTTTGGTTGAGAATATTTCGTCGTAATGAGTATCCCAAGCTACATAAAAGATGTCTCGCTCGGCTGCTGCCTGGGCAGTTCCTGCCCCGGTGCCGCCAGCGGCACCAGCGATCACATCTGCACCTTTGTCTACTAGGGCTAATCCAAGATCTTTGCCAGTTGTGGGGTCAGTCCACGTGCCTGCATACGCAACGTAATCTATAATATCTGGTTTGTTCCTTCGCAATCCTTGCTGCCAGCCGGCAATGATTGCATTAATAATTGGCTCATCCATGCCACCAACAATTCCAACTATGTTGGTTTCGCTCATCGCTGCAGCAGCCACACCACCAAGATACCCAGTTTCGGTGCGATTTAGACCAAATTCACTTACATTTGAATATTCGGATATATTGGAAATTGTTCCATCCAGGCTACCGAAAAATTTATCAGGATGATCTTTTGCCACTTTAATCGTTGCCTCAGCCATACTAGCGTAGGTAGTAATTATCAACTGATATCCTTCCTCTGCTAATGACCGTATTTTTGGTTCAAATTCGCTTGGTTGAGTGGCTTCAATCATCTTGATTTCTAGTTCAGGATGTCCAGTTTGGTAAACTTCCAAGCCGTCAACTAAGTTCACCAGCCATTCAGATGCGTCAAGCGGTTGATCAGAAACAAAGGCGACCTTTGTTATTTTTCCAGAGTCCTCTGGCTGAGTCACATCAGGAAGTGTTTGTGGACCACATGCAGCAATCAGACCCAACAACAAAGCTAAACATAAACCAATTGATATAAACTTTTTCATTTTTCTCCTTTAATTTACACGCGAACTATTATTTTTGGGGACAAGGCGAAGTTATATTCTCTTTGAGTTTCTTCTTATTTTTCCTCCTTCACCTATCCATAACATTCAATAGACTAATTCTTTTCCGCCTTTTGCCCTGCGAATACTTAATCCAGGAAGGCACAATTACTACAATCAATGCCAAAACATATGGCAGCATCCCTAAAAATTGTGGGGGGTAGCCTTCAGTGGATAAAGTATTTGACACCGCATCGGCAAGGCCAAATAATAGAGATCCGAGAAGCACTAAAAGGGGATTCGATTTGGTCATAATCAGAACAGCAAGTGCTGTGAAACCACGACCAGCAGTCATGTCCACATTAAATAGATTGACCGACATCGCCAACTGAATTCCTGCTAAACCTGTGAAGAAACCAGTGAGCATGGTACTTATGTATTTCCATTTAACAGAGTTAATTCCAGCTGCAATTGCAGCTTCTTCATTCTGGCCTACGGATCGAATGAAGAGCCCAGCTTCTGTTTTATACAGGAAAATATTCACGAGAAAAGGTGCTATCAAGGCGACATATACCAGGATCGTATGGTTGTTAATAATCTGACCAATAAATGGAATGTGATCTAAAAAAATAATGTTAATAGTCTCAAGGGCAAACCGGTTGTCTAAAATAATTTTGCCGCTCGTTCCAAAAATTGGTCTCATTAGATACCTAGTCAACCCGCTTGTGAGGGTTATAAAAGCGATAGCACAGATAACAGCATTGACCCTTAGTTTTATGACAAACAGACCATAGATTAGTGAATAAACGGTCGTCACGATTAGGCCGATCAAGCTCCCAAGTAAAAGGTTGCTGGTAAGATATGTTGCAGCAATTGCCGAGAAACAACCCATCAGAGCGAAGGCTTCAAGACCGAGGTTGAATATATTTACTTTGAGTGAGAAGATACCGCCTAAGGCTATTAATAAAACAGGAGCAGCCAAACGTATCATTGAGTGTAATATTTGTGTGTAATTCATTGAGAAACCCTCCGGCTCTCAATCTTTTTTGTCTGAAAATGTCTAAAGATCTTAATTGTGGCAAAGAGCATAACGAATCCCTGTACGACTAAGACCAGTTCAGAGGGAACATCAGTCATGACCGAAAGCGAGATGGAACCGCTCTGCAATGAACCAAGTAATAAGGCTCCAAGGACAAGTACGAGCACAGAGTCCCCACCTATGAGAGCAGCTGTCATTCCGTAAAAACCTAAATTAGCGGCAAATCCATTGTATACCCTATGGTAAGCGCCAAAAATTTCGCCGGAGATTGACAATCCAGAAAAAGCACCTCCTATAAAAGCGACAACCAGGACGTATTTTGAAATGTTGATTCCGCTTAACTTAGCAAAAATGGGGTTTTTTCCAATAAGCCTCAGTCGGTAGCCCCAATAAGTTCTATCTACAACAAACGAATACAACAAGATACTAACCAGCGCCATAATGAAAATGAAGAAACCACCTAAAACAGGTTTGATCTCAATTGATAGTGCAGTAGATTTTCCCTTTTCGGCAAAGGGGCTATATAACAATAAAAAGTTAGATAGCAAAACCATGATGTAATTAAGCAGCATCGAAACGATCACTTCATCTGTCCCAAGACGTATCTTGAGGAAAGCAGGAATGTAACTCAAGAGTCCCGAAAACAATATTGCGATGAAAACCATCATGATGATTAAAAGTGTATTATTCAAATAACCAAAAAAGTATTGTGTAGCCGCAACACTAATAGCCGCAGCATACATTTGCCCTTCCTGTCCAATGTTAAAATATCCAGAGCGAGCGCAAATCCCAAACGATACACCCAACATCATAATGGGTAAAGTAAAACGAACAGTTCTTGTGATTGCAGACCATGAACCGAATGAGCCAGTGATCAAAGCATCATAGGCTTTTATTGGGTCACCTCCAGTAACCGAAATTACCAGCCCTCCGATGGCAAATGCAATCAAGACGGCTGTAACCGGATTTAGGAGGACTGAAAAAAACTTATCAGTAGAAAATTTCATCACTTTCACTTTAATCCTATGTCTGTTCCAGGGGTTTTTGCGTCCCCATCATTAGTCCAATTTCTTCCTCAGAAACCAGTTGGTTACGAATTTCTTCTTGACCAATCTCCCCAGATATTGATCCTTCAAAGAGAATAATTACTCGATCTGAAAGGGACATTAGTTCTTCAAGATCAGCAGATATCAATAGAATGCTACTCCCACGATTTCTGGCTTCGAGCAGTATCTCACGAACAGTGTTAATTGCTCCAATATCCAACCCGCGGGTAGGTTGAGATGCTATAATAAGTCTCGGTTCCCGCGAGAGTTCTCTAGCCAAAATAAGTTTTTGGAGATTACCACCAGAGAGCTTTCTGGTCTCGTCATCAGGATTGGCACCTCTAATATCAAAATCCGAGATTGCCTTACGTGTCATCATCTCAACTGAGCGTCGTTTTATTACGCCCCTCGTTTGATAAGCAGGGTCCGTCTCATGAGTAGCAAGTAGATTGTCCTTCAAACTTTGGTTAACTGACAATCCCATTGTCATCCGGTCTTCCGGAATTAAGACAATTCCCAAATTTCTACGTTCGTTTACATTAAATTTTGAAATATCAATGCCATCATAGTAAATTTTCCCAAGACTTGGTGAAAGGAGCCCAATCAGCAATTCCTGCAACTCCTTCTGGCCGTTGCCTTCAACGCCTCCAACACCAAGTATTTCTCCTTCGCTCAGTTCAAAATTAAGATCTTGAATTTTAACAACCCCTTGGGTAGTCGTGAACCATAAGTTTTCGACCGATATAATAGCCTTGTTAAATTGCTTCTTTGAAAGGTTTTGCAGGAGATCAACATTCTGTTTCCCGATCATTGCTCTCGCTAAATCAGTTTCTTGTACGCTACTTCTTTGGAAGATTCCCGTTACTTGGCCTTTCCTCAGGACCGTAACTCGATCTGCTACTTCCATTACTTCACGAAGTTTGTGAGATATAAAGATAATCGACTTTCCAGCCTTTTTTAGATCATTAATTGTGGAAAACAACTCTGAAGTTTCTTGTGGGGTAAGGACAGATGTAGGTTCGTCAAGGATCAAAATTCTTGCACCAAGGTAGAGCGTCTTGATTATTTCGATTTTCTGTCGTTCCCCTACACTTAATTGACCGATTATTTCATCCAAATCACAGCGTAAACCGAATCTCTCAATCAATTCCTGGCATTTTTTACGTGCGCTTTTGTAATCGATCAGACCGTTCTTTTTAGGCACATTGCTCAGGATAATATTTTCTAGAACAGAAAGCTCATTAGCATGCATAAAATTTTGATGGACCATGCCTATACCGAACATGAGTGCTTGAGATATATTGTAGCTTTCTGGTTTTCCATCAATCCTGATTTCGCCCTCTTCAGGTTTTAGCTTTCCGAAAAGAATATTCATTAGCGTGGTTTTTCCTGACCCATTCTCACCAATGATCGCATGTGTTTCACCTGGGAATAGCGTAAAATTCACCTTATTGTTTGCTAACAATGGGCCAAATTGTTTGGTAATGCCAATCATTTCGACAATCGGTTCCATATAACGCACCTTACATTTCTTTGAGTAAATGATTTTCTAATTTCTCCCAGCAAAGACTAACTAAGTGAGGTGAAACTAAACCATATTCAGTAATAATTCCTGTTATCAGGTTGGGCGGTGTGATATCAAAAAATTGATTGATGACATTAAGAGTAGGATAGTTTTCGAACTCAGTGTTCTTAAGAACTTCCGACTTATCCCGGAATTCTAGCTCTATAGGATGTCCAAACTGCGTTCTTTTATCAATTTTGAACGCTTCCGAGGCAACGTAAACTGGTATCTGTAAGGATGACGCAGCGAGCGCGATAAGCCTGGTCCCAACTTTATTGGCCACTTCACCAACCCAAGAAATAGTATCTGCACCTACTATCACCATATCTACTTGCGCAAGAACCTCGTACATAGCAGCATCAGTGACCAATGTAACTGGAATATTAATTTCCAATAAAGATTTGATTGCTACGCGTGATTCTCTTAGGGGTCTAGATTCCGTACACACTACATCAAATTTTTTGCCTTTTCTGACAGCTTGGGTGAAAATACCCATCAGTGAACTGCTATAGCTATGCATTAAAACCGTGCTATTGTTGCTAATCAGGTCAGCTCCGAAAGAAGATAGCTTCTCGACCGATGTAACTGAAGAATTAATAATGTTGTCACATATCAAGTTGACTTTTGACTTGAGAATTCGAAGATCTTGATCTTTGCTGAAAGCAATAAGATCATTGATAAGTCCGCTTGTGTTGTGGATGGTTGCCATGGTCGGTTTAAGCTCAGCTAATCTATAGGAAATTACTTGAAATCGAGCATGGAGATCTTCAAACGTAGTCAAAGGCTCTCTTTCCAAGGCAAGCTTGTATGCCCAAGCTGCTGCCCTACCAAAGGGGCTCCCACCTCTTACATTCATAGCCTCAATTTCAGTAAAAACGTGTTCAGTACTACTAAAAACAATATCTTTTACCACTTTTCACTCCTATCTGATTATTTGCCCGATCATGGTTATCGGTTTTTTAAGACAAAAATCTAAATAGTCCAAATCCGCTAGTGGTGTTGAGATTAACACTGCGGTGGAAGATCCAGCTGAAGTTTTGAGATCAACTCTATTCTGGGGAATGGGCTCGAACGCTGCGCCGACCGTATCAGCCAATTGGTTAGCCTCAAACAACGCACCTTTTGACCCAATAGGTAGAATCTCATGAATTGAGTCAAGTCGAGATAGGGCAAAAACAGTATCGATACCGGCAACACTAGGGGTATTTTCGAAGTAAGGAACTTCAATTCCACTTTGAGGGATGCCCACACAGAAAACATAATCCCCAATCAAAGATGAACGCAATCTATTTCTTCCAGGATGCAGAATACCAATGACCGTAATACCAAAACCAGATTGGGTAGTCGGGAAGTTATCTTCAGTCGAACCAGTAAGAAATATCTCATAATCTGGCAAACTACTCGACAATTCCTTCTTGATAATATTGATAATTCTTCTACCCGTTGGTTCGAGCTCCATACATAGATTATCAACAACCAGTATAGGTATCGCACCTGTAGCTAAAACTTCCATCATGGGTACTTTAAGGACACTAACTGCACTCTCTTCGTATGAATTGTTGTGAAAATCGTTTGGTTTCTCACCGTTGGACGCATTTGAATCGCAGGCGATGACGATAGAAATACCCCCAACTAACTCAATTAATGTAAGGTCTCGAATCGATGTAACTTTTTGGCTTGCACTAAGCAACCCATTTGAAAGATCTTCCAATTGCTTAAGCTCGAGGGATAATTTATTCACGTTATTCACCGCCTTAGATTAATTGTTACTTGATGATGTGTGCCACGGGAGCGACTATGAGCTTTTTCAATCAATTCATTTTTCTCGTTGAATACTTTTCTGCGATTCACCAGGATGGGAGAATTTTCTGGAATCCCTAATAGAGCTTCATCACGCCTGGTCGATAATGTAGCCTCAAGGGTTTCTGTTCCGATTGTTATTTGAATACCGGCGCGTTCTAAGGTAGCGTAGAGAGATTCGTTGGTGAAATCAACTGATGTAAGATCAAGATGCTTAAGATACTTTTCAGGAAGGTAGGATATGGTTAACTGAACAGGAACCTTTTCGACAAAACGTATTCGTTCGAGACAAAACACTCGGTCATGGACAGTAATGTGCAGACTATTAGCTAGTTCTTCGGTTGGAATAATCAATTGGTTGGTTAATACGATTGCAGATGTGCTCTGGCCTTTCTTTCGAATATCTTCGCTAAAGCCTGTAAGTGAAGAAAGGTTTTCCTCATAGAATGGCTCGGCAACAAACGTGCCTCGGCCTTGTTGTTTACTGATTAATCCCTGGGATTGGAGGTTATTCAGTGCATAACGTAAAGTCGAACGGCTAACACTCAATCTTTCAATAAGTTCAAGTTCAGTTGGTAAGAGATTGCCAGCTTTTAGGCCATTGTCCTCAATCAGTTGTTTTACATACGTCTCGACCTTTGAGTAAAGAGGTTGGCTCATGTAATCATCCCTACATTTAATGAATACGTATAATCCTTTTTATAGATTTTACCTACTTTTGTCATTATGTCAATATCAGAATCCCCTGGTTGTGATATTCCATGTTCACGTAATTTATTGAGGTCAATAAAACCTGATCGTCCTCGAGAGGCCACTATGTTACTGGAAGGACACATCTGTGAGGGTGTTGAAAAAAGAGGAGATTAGGTGAAAATGCCTGCTCATAAGCTGGAATTTCATCGAAAACAGGGACAATCATGCATCAGGGCTGTTCATAATTCACTTGTTTTGGTTGTTTTTTTCCTGCCTTTTGACCACCACCGACAATACACCCTGGGTTAAGCGGCTGAAGCGGGTTGCGCCTTGAAGCCGACCCCCGTCAGGAGTTTGACCAATCGTTTCAAATTGAGCGCCATCGCGGTGAAGAAGGCCTGCACC
>ENA-OSEO01006182-OSEO01006182.1-sediment-metagenome-genome-assembly--contig:-NODE-6182-length-10923-cov-4.038632_pt1 | contig 10923 bp, 7 predicted proteins | sample MGYA00237883_ERZ534232 | MGnify/ENA metagenome assembly ERZ534232
GAGCGACCGCCGCGCGTCAGCCTCCTGGGCTGCCGTAAGAGAGTGGTTGAAGAGGAGGAATAGGTCGGACATGGTCATGTTCTCAAAAGGCTATGGCCTTTCGCGGTCTGCTGGGTTTGTTCTTGGCATGATTTGCCCAGTTATTGGGATTAAGCTCAAATGGGTTAACCCGCGGCGTGAGCGGGGACTCCCAGAGTTTGACAGTTCTGGAAAGATAAACTCAGTTTATGCACTTCGGTTTCCTCTGCAGCTGGTATTGTCTGTTTTTTTGACATCGGTAAGTCATTCCACCTTCAGCTCATTGCACAGATCCATGAGCTTCTTTGTCCACGGTTTGTCGTCCTTCAATGCTCTCTTGAATTTCTTAATATCTTTTTGTGCCAGACCAATTAGGGCCTGACAACATTGTTTACGGATTTCCGGGTCTGTCTTCACCCGGATGGCTGCAATGATGGCGTCGATCTGGCTAGGGAGGTCAGCCGCCGATGGGAGTGATCTTTGAAACTGAGCGATTTCAGCCTGTCGTGCAGCCTTGGGATCAATCGGCGGCGTATGCTTTCGCCGGGGGCTAGAATCGACCGATTCAGGACCAGTCATGGAGCCTTGTAAAGTAGTTGAGACGCCGCCAACAGGCCGAAAACGCCCGTGTCCAATGGCGGTTTTGGCGCCGAGGCCATACTGCTTTAATGCTTTGGTGATCGCATCGAGGAGCGGCTGTTTTCTGTGGGCATCGTCAGCGATGCTGCGGTGGACAAGAAGGCGGAATATGAATTTGAGTGCCTCTTCCCGGTCATCCAGGGCATCGAGGGCCCAGAACTTTTGGGGATTCGGGTTCTGATCTTCAGTGGGGCCACGAAATTCCCGGTCGCCCGGTTGCCTGTTAAGGTATTTTGGATAGTGGCAGTTCATTATCTCTGCCTTGAGGCGGGGCAGGGTGGCAGGCAGAGCGTCGAGAAAAATCACTCTGCCCCGCATTTGTTTCTGTTCCGGTCTGGCAATCGCCCCACAGCCAAAAATCTGTTGTGCCTCTTTCGGCATGATGCTTTGAGCGGGTTTGACGGTATGCCTCCATCTGCCGGAAACTTCTTCCCAGAATTGTCTGGCTTGGACATCCGGCTTTTCGTTCAAGCGGTCCACAAGCCACGCCAGCCGCACTACCCCCTTGATGCCGCTTGCGGGAATAATTGGGATTCCCAGGGTCCACTCGAAACGGAAGCCCTTTTCTGTGGGATGCTCGTTGCCAAGGCCTATGACCAGTGGCGAAAGCAGCTCTGCTTCGATTTGTGTGTATTCGTATCCGACGTCGGAAAATGATGCAGCGATGGCGTTCAATGCTTTATGGCGGGCAGTAAGGAGTCTTTTTACGTCATCGCGTTTCCACGCACCTTGTATCGGTACATCACCAAGTTCCTCTTTGAATTTCTTGTTGCCACCCTTGTGCTGTACGACCGCCCTGTTTCGTCGGTAATTCGGTAAACCGTTGAAGAGAGCAATAGATATCTCGAAATTATCGAGCAATGGATTAAAATCACGAATCTTTTCCATTTTATTCACAAGTTTGGATTCGTCGGCGCCCGGACAGGCCCACGGTTTCTTTCCTGTCTCCCCCAGTGAGAGATCTCCATTTTCAATGTACATCCATTTATTAAAATACAAGCCATAGTTGAACGGCCCACGTGGGAAATCCCCAATTGCTTCGTTCAGTGCGGTACCCACCGGCCTCATGGCTTTGGTCATTGGGAAAGGCATTGTTGTTCTCCTCTACGCAAACAGTCCGGCCTTGGCGTAGCGCTTCACCCATTCGAGCAATCTCAGCGTTTCGGTCTGGCCAGTTAGGTATCTTCCTTGGTTCATTTTGGCAAGCGCCCGCATGACTCCTTGCGGGGTTTCATCCGGCACGACGCTTTGCTCCGTGAGCCAGCCGGCGATAATACGGAATGCGGACATGTGCTTATCGTTCTGATCGTTGCTCGCTTTAGCGAGCAGGAAGGCCAGCGAATGCCCCAGTCCGTTCTGTAAGATCATTGAGGGCAGGCCTTGTACCAGAGTAACAAACTCCTTTTGTTCATTCTGCGGGACTTTCATTCTGTCGAGGATATATTCTGATCGCTTCTGGGCGAGTGTTCTTTGCATGGTCCGATTCCTCCTTATTTGTTGGCCTTTTCAAGCCAGTTTACAGCCATGATGCCACGGCCAAGGGTCATGTCGCCGCCAATTTGGATATGGGTGGCAATGGCCTCGCATACCCAGCCGCGCATTACCGTCGCCTCAACGGGATTGTCCTTCTTCCGTTCCTGGCCAAAGAACATGAGCACATAGAGGATTGCGTCGGCAGGGAGCAACTCCTGATAGCGCAGCGAACCGTCAACGGTGGTACCAGTCTCCATATCGATCGTGATCTGGGGCTGTACCTCGGTGGCGGTCTCAACCAGGAAGGAAAAATCCTTGTCAGAAATCAGAAGAAGACGTTCCACCTGCGGGGCAAGACTGGCGAAGGCTTTCTTTAGATCCTCTGTTCGATTGTGCGGTTTGGCCTTAACCACCATATCCTCAAGCACGACTAGGGAGTCGTTTTGAGCGGCGCAGGAGATGTCGATTCCATCTCCATCCGCGACCGGGGTGAAATCGGGTATTAGAATTTTTGATCCGCACAGAACGAGATCCCTCCTCAAACGGGTCAGGAGAGCCGTACAGGTCACCCACACGAACGGGGCGATATTCGATCTCACGGGAAAGGCCAGAAGTCGGGCATCGGTGACCGAGATGGCACCCGCTTGGCCGTCAGTCCCCTCCCTGCCTTCCTCTCCAGCGGCGCCAAAGACTCTCTTCGTTAGCTCTTCCGCCTGTTTGTCCGCGGCCTTGGCCTCCTTGGTGGCATTTTCGAGATAATAGCGGAAGAACCAATCGCGGAAGGCGCCCTTGACACCAGAAGACTGAATGTGCGGCCAGTTGGTGTGGCGCTCACGTTGGATGGGGAGGTCAACAACGCCAAGGGCTTGGCCGGAGCCGGCATGCACCGGGGTCAGGGCGTAAAGGACGCAACAGTCGGTCAAGTCTTTCTGTAACAGCATCACGTTTCTCCTTATCAAACGAAAATAAAGCCAAAAGGCAGTCTATTTCTGTTTTCGCAATACACAGCCGTGCCTGGTGGCAGCCAAGCTGTCATGTCTTTGTGAAAGCGTCTTTTCATGTCCCAGCCCCCCATGCGGATCAACGGTCCGGAAGCACGGGGCGCGCTTTCCTGTCCTGAAGCGACGAAGTCGGTCCATGGGATAGCGCACACAGTGAGCGCCCAACGCCCGGCCGGGTCAGACGTGGGGAACGCAATCTCCTTTTCCTCGAGACATTCGTACCGCGCCACGCGCCGCTCACCGCCAAGCTGTATGATCCCTTCCCGGTCCAAGGTCTTGGGGCACAGTGCTTCAGAGAGCCCAGCCAGCATCGCCACCTCCGGCTGGAGACGTACATGGGTTGCGGCATAGAGATGACCTTTGCGCACGCGCCGCGTAGGTAGGTCAAGAGCGATTCCAGTCCGGTATTCGGTGACAAAGAGCGTGTCCAGGCGCACGAGGACCGGTTCCCCGGGGATGAGCTCGTCAGTCGTGCTCGGCACGGCAAGTCGCGCCCTGCCCTTGGCCATGGCCTCTATGGCGGCACCATTGGTCCACCAGCCCGAGACACTTTTCCCGCGGCGCCCGGAGGGGTCCAGAAGCCAAAGGGGATTTGGCGCGCTACCGCATAGGCCCACACTGGCGAGTAAATCAATTGCAGGTTCGGCAGCCGCGACCTCGACTATTCCCATGTTGTCCGCTTCATCGAGATCGCCGTGCCAGTGAGCCGGAGCGGGCAAGAGGACTTCGCGGCTACGGGCGGTCGTCACCTCAAAAAACGGACCGGCAAGGCGAAAGCCCGGAGTTTCAGGCGTCCCAAGAAGTGGGTACTGTTTGACGATCTCCTCATGGCCACCACCGGTGTACTGATAGGGGTCGATACTCCGCTGGCCCAGCACGGCGGAGCGGATGGCGCCTAGCAGGGTTGTGGGCAACGGGGGGAACACGGTACGCACCTCGTGGCTGACGCCGGCGATCATAGGTTCCGACCCCTTGAAAAACATGGTATCGAGCGGTGTAATCCGCAGCCATTGCTTGGTAATGGTCATGTTGCCTCCCCTTGTTTTGCGCCGCGTTTCATGAGCGGCCCCAGGAAACGGGCAATGATCAGGGGTTCATGATCCAGCCGCCAGCCTGGTTCCTTCGCCGTCCGCCGTCCCAGAATGGCTGCGGCGCTCTGCGCGAGTCGCATCCAATTCTCTTCTTCCTGTTCCCTGTGCATCAAGGCGACGATAAGCGCGGGCAAGCCATCGGGCCTCTTTTCCAGGATGGTCCATATCCCTGGTTGAAGGTCGCCGAATTTATAAAGGAGTGATGAGGAAAGCGTTTCACCTTCTTCGCCGATTGCAGCCCTGGCAATGGTGTGGAAGTGATTAAGGAGAGTGGAGTGGCTGGCTTCGAGACTAAGGGCGAGTTCCTTTGCCGGACGTTCATCCCACTTCGCAACGAAGAACCGGCTGCCGCCCGAACGCTTCGCGAGTTCCAAGGCGAAAGCGTTGCGGCCCCCTTCCGCCTTCGCTCTATCGAGCAAAGCATGTGCCTGGCGCATGGCGGCGGCTAGCGGCCGTTTGTGGTGGACGATGAGGATGCCTGCAGAGATGGAGATCTTTTCGCCTTGCCCCAGGTGCGTGGCGAGTCGATCGGTGGTCGGCGTCCAGGGAGTTTCGCCGATTTCCGTGGCGCCGTTGTCACCATGCACAACAAACCCCATGCGGTAGGCACCGGCAATCTCGCGAGCTGCGGCCAAAGCACGGGAGGCGGGCAGGACAGCACAGACATCGTCACCGCCCGCATAGATCAATCGGCCTCGATGCTTCTTAACAATGTCGGGCACGGCGTGGAGGGCGAAGTCACCTAGAGCCTCGGATATGGCTGCGTGCACTGCCGGGGCGAGAAGCCGTCTCTCCGCAAAGAACTGTTGCCAAAACTCGCGGTACTCCTTGGCAAAGGAGGACTTTTTCATGCGTCGCACAAGATCGGGGTGCAGCACCTTATCCCAAGTAGCAGCGATGGTCTCGCCGTTCACGAGCTCACCCATTTTGTCGCCATCCATGAGGAGAATGGCGTAATATTTGTCGTTGTCGGCCAGCGACTGGTTGAAGGTCGCCATCTCTCGCACTACAGCGCGGCAGCTGTCCTCTTCTTCCGACGACAGTTCGGCGGTTTCGTTCTCGCTTGATTTCCCTTCATCTTTGAGATGGATGTGCTGGGCGAGAGTCGCCCGCCACCGTTTTCCTGCGATACGCTTATGCAGACCATGACGCTCCACCGCGTCGAGCCAGTCGGTGAGCGCCATCTCGGTAGAGGAAGGAAAAGAGTCGGCATCCGCAAAGAAAATGGCAAGGGGATGATCCTTGCCGCGATTTCTAACCGCCGCGCAGACCAGCCGCTTGACTAATGCCACCGCCGAGAGCCGTTCCGATTCCTTGAAATCGGTGGCATGATCCCAGGTATCCCGCAGCATTTTCCAAAATGGGTCATCCTTCGGATGCGGGTTCTTGTCGGTCTCTTCAGCAAAATGAAGTATTTCGAGATCCCCATGGAGTTGACACTTGATGCCGGGTTCAGCGGTGCGGTTGTTGTGCCGCCTTGTTTTACCGAAAGCAAGTCCAGACTGGGATAAAGCATGTGTTACTGGGTAGAAGGCTCCTTCGCCCTTGGCTGGATACTCCAGATTCTTTTCTTTGGATCTCTCGTGAAATGCGAGGGGCAGCTTCCAGACGGTTTCGGGCAGGAGTCGTTTGAAGGATTCCTGTTTGCCCTCGGTGAGAAGCGGACAGGCAGACCAATGGAAGGTAAAAAAGGTTTCAATCTGCCGCTTGAACTGACTGCGAATATATTCGTCCTTCCTTGTTTTGGCCTCTACAAGATCAAGCACCATATCGCCAAGGCCTTTCCAGGCGGCCAACATGGCCCCTTGCGTTTGCTTCGCCCATTGTTGCTCTAGGCCGGTCGGCACAAGAGCAACGAACTTATTTGGGAAGGAGGCCACGCCGTCGCTTTTGGTTTCGTTACTGAATAAACTATTCAGTCGCAGATCATGCTCCAGCAGCCAGTATGTCAAAGGCTGGCCGGGGAGGCTTGGATAGAGTATATGGTCGGCGCCGAGGGAGTGGACAATTTCCCGAACTCCCTCAAAGGCAAGCCAGGAAAGGATAACCGAACCAGCCCAGAGGTCGCGGAGTTTGCGGGCGCGACCGATGAAGTCCTGCACAGGCGTCAGCGATACCACCATGAGGCTTCCCTGACTCTTGGCCGATTCTGTGAAGCAGGTGGTCAGGGCCGAGACCAAGCCGCAATGCTGCCACACGCTGTGGTCCGGCACTCTGGTGTCAGCTGGCATCTTGTGCCATAAACCGCCCAGACCGCCTATATTCTCGGAAGTCAGTCGTTCGCGGAGGAGGAGATGGGCGTAATGGAAGCGGGCGGGCGCGAATTCATCGGGCTTCCCGGCCAATTTTTCTGCAAGAGTATCCATGTCCCGCCGTATCAGTGCGGTCATGGCATGATAGGTTTCGCCGCCGACCGTTTTTGACGGAAGGATAAGTCGCAAATGTTCGTTGGCGCCGGTGGAGTGGGTAAGAATGGGCGCAGAAATAAAATCGACAGCTCCGTTTCGATTCTCATCTTTCCTCGAATACCCGGGCACCTGAGTTCGGTCCATACCGCTGGCGATCACGTCAGCCCGGCCATACAAACCCTTATCCAGAGAAATGTCGCCCAGGCCGAAGGCATCAAGAAGCCCGGCGCTCCGCTCTTCATGGCCAGGTATGTGCAGCGCCTTGTCCGGCGGGTCGTGCAGAAAGGCGGCGAGCTTCCGGTCCCAATAGTTGGCTTTCCGGGTCATTTCCGGGCTCATGACAGGACCTCCTTATAGGTAGCGGGCAAAAGCAATGACTCGAGCCCATTGAGCTTCCGGTGTACCTTTTCCCAGACAGCGCGAGTGTTGACGCCTTTCTCCAACGGTTGTTGTTTGCTATGGCCATGAGGCATATGGAGGATAAAGCCCCGAAAGCCATCCTTTTGTTTTTTAACAACGAAACGGAGCGGTGAGGCGTGTCGGGCGTCACCTCGACCATAATCGTGCTTGGTGAGAGGGATGCCCAGAAGATGTCGTTCTTGGACAGTTTGGTTCTTCCGTGCTCCTGGATTCAACTTGTCATCCTTCCCTACAGTTTTCGCTCTGACCTCGATATATGCCTCAGCAAGCGCGCGCATCGCGAGTTTCCAGTGTTGGTAACCTTGTGTTTTCCATAAAAGAAATTTTCCGTCGTCGAACATCCCAAGGCAATTAGGGTAGTCTCTTCCAAGCCCATTTGTCCAATTTTGCGTGCTGCTGTTGACGTATGTGGCCGCCTGTTCAAGGGCAACCGATGGATTGACGATCTGGAAACTCCCCCAACCGTTTCGGCTTCGTCCACCGACCGAACCGAATGCCTGCACGAGGGCCAGCGTCTGATCAACGTCTTTGGCAATGCTCGATGGATAATCCACAGCAAGCGCAAATTTTGCGCCCGATGGAAAATATGAACGTGTTACTTGCAAATTCGGTTTGGAAAGTCCCATGCCGGCAAGATAGAGAAGCGGCTTGACTTCCCCTGTTGGATTCTTTTGGAGGTCAATACATTCCGGATGAACGAGCACGGGACATTCGGGGAGGTTGTCCTTGACGGCATTGACGTTCGATTGAACGAAAACCCCGACCAGACTTTTACCGGAATCATCTTTATCGCCAGCCCGCCCGAATAGTCGGCCTTCTTCAGTGGCAAGAGCTGTCTGGACGGCCACCCCATGCTTTGTTACCCGCCACCAATAGCGCAGCATCGCTTTGAAGGGAGCCGCCCGCCACTCGGCTTCCTGATTGGCACCCCCTAGAAACATGGGCGTCACAACCTCGCACTGAAATTCGACTGCCTTTCGCTTATAGAATCGTTCCATAATGTCATCGCCCCCTAGACTGAAGTCCCTGCAGCAGCAAAGACAGAGGGATGCAACACTGACCCTGTTGTTCTGCATTGCCGAGAAAGGCAGGGGTCACGAACCGGATTGTGCATATCATTTGTTCCATCGGGTCCAAACTCCTCTCACCTGTCAATGGCGGCTCTTTTCCCTCTATTTTCTGGTTTCTCTCCATCCTCGCTACTTCTGCAACATTGCCGCCGCATTTGGGGCCGCTGTCGCTGCAAGTTCCATTGCTAACAGGGACCATTTTTCGAACTCCTCCTGCCGGCCCCAAATTTCCTGTTCGTTCCACCATCCGCAGGCATGGATATCTTCGCCGTTCTCTCGAATCCGCATGTCGTCCATGTCTTCAACTTCGCAAAGATGCACGGCCCCCAGATGTACTTGTCCGACGGAGTCGGAATCGTCATTGATCCAGCCGAGAAACCGAGGAACCATTTCTGTTTTGCAGACCAATTCTTCTTCCCGTTCGCGGAGCAAAGCCGCCATGTAGGCGTCGTACGTGAGCTGCCCCCCCTGTGCATCCTCGGCATTGATGTGGCCTCCGATGCCCACTGACAATCTGCCGGCGAGCCTGCGCTCCCCCACGCCTCCCCCCCGCTGATAGACAAAGAAGCAATCGCGCCAGCGGAAGAGTTGGTAGGGGATAAGTTGTTTGTGGGTGGGGTCCTGCTCAGCAGCCGGCCTGAGGAGAAAACACGAGGCAAGGCGAAATAACTCCTCGGGCCTCGGCCCGACGAAGCCGCCCTGAGGAATACAGCCGCCGAAGAGGGATTCGAGATCTTCGCGTCCCATGCAGAACACTCGTTCATTCGTTTTCATGGTGAGTACTCGGGGAAGAAGTCATTCAGCACCAGATTGAACACCTCTTCATCGATCCGCTTGAGCAAAGCATCCTTTTCGTCCTTGGGGAGAAAAGCGGCCTTGAAGCCATTTTTGACAAGGCGAAGGATTTCCCAACGCGTAAGACTCCCTCGAGTCATCCTGGCCGCTTCCAGGTACTCGTTCGCCAAGGTGGTGCGGGAAATACCCCGGTTGTCGGTGTTGACGGTCACCGCCAAACCAAAATCCAGGTACTGCTTGAGAGGGTAGTCGGCACCGTCCTCGTCGCGGTCAAACCGCCGGAAACCGTTGGTCTGTCGGTTCGATGACGGGCACATCTCGATGGCGATGCCGTGATCTCGGATGTAGCCCATCATTTTTGGGTTGTTGATGAGTTTCAGCCCATGGCCGATGCGACGGGCGTGCAGCGGGTAAATGGCCTGCCAGATCTTTTCGTCTTTTTCCATCTCCCCGGCATGAATGGTGATGTTCATGAAATTGCGGTAAAGGGGCAGAAAAAGCTCCTGGAAAATTTCCGGGTCGTATCCTTCCTCTTGACCGGCGAGATCGAAGCCGGTGATGCGGGGACCGTTGCCCCCACCGGGATGGCCGAAGGCAACGGCAGCATCTACATGCGCTTTCATAGCTGCGATCTGTTTGTGCCGCGTGGCCATAACCAGGAAGTTCACCTGAAAAATTTGGTTGTGCGCCACAAACTCACGCGCCTCGTCGAGAAGGGACTCGATTACCTGCTGTATGGTGAGACCGCCCCGAGTGTAGTTCTCCGGAGAGAAGCGTACCTCGAGAAAACGGGCATTTTCCGCAGCCGACTCACCGAGCAACCAACGCAGGGCCATGCGGAGCGTGCCGCTGGTTTGCAAGAGTGCCGATCCGCCGAGGTCTCCGCAGGCCATGTACCAATCGAGCCCATGCCCGTTCACGGAAGTCTCTCGCTTGTGCCAGGACAGCGCCTCGATCTGTCCAATGGAGAGAGCTTCAACCAGTACGGCATTCGCCAGGTGAGCCGGCCACGGCAGAGGCTTGAAGAGCGCTTTGAGCCCGACGAGGCAATGAATCGCTTGGGGCCCTGCCAGGCGCAGAAGGTCGTCGGGTGCCAATTCGGATAGGGGGCACCCGATGCCGTTTTCGAGCGCGGACCGAAGCCGGTCCCTCTCGTCACTGCCGATCCCCAGATCGTCAAGCAGTTTCGCGGCAAGTTTTTTGAGCAGGGCCGCGTCGAACGATCCACCCAGGTGGCAGTGCAAATCGGCCTTTGGCAGTCGAGCAAGCCAGGCGATTTCCGCCTGGGCGCAGTCCGGGTTGACGCAGATCGGCTCCTGTCGCAGTCGGTTGGCCACCGTGAGGGGCAGGAGATAAAGCGACCGGAAGTTGTCTCCGAGTTCGTCCTTGATGATTCGAGCGCGGCGCTCTTCCGAAAAACGGCGGGCGGTTGTCCATAGGACATTGAAGAACTCAGAGTACTGGCGTTGTTCCTTGCCCCGCTGTGAGGTTATAGTCAGATAGCCGAGGCAGCCGAACAGCAAGGCTGCCTCGATCAGTCGCTGCGTGACCGGTTTGCGGCCGCCAGAAGCTATGATCAGGTCATCAGCCGCGTGTATTTGGACCGCGGCATAGACGCGTTCCCTCATCTCCACGTCATCCCCGGCGCATGCGATGTCGTCGCACTGAAGGCGAATTTCATGAATATGGGCGGCCAGTTCCGGATAGTCCAGGGCTGCAATCTTGCGCAGTTGACCCATGGCGTCTTGTACGGTCTTTTCACCGGTGCACACCAGGTGTATCTCGACAAGTTCCCGGCCGAGGAATTTTTTCCGGATTTCGGCGGCTTCTGCCTTGTAACGATAGCGGTCACCGCCGTTGAAAAAGTCGATGAACTGCAAAACGAGATCAGGCCGATCTCCCAGGGCAGTGATGAGTTTCAGCGGCCGTGCCATTGTCACCACTCCATCCGTATCCTGTTTCGGTCCAGCCGAATGCCGTATTTCAAACCAGGTCTCGTGCCACAGGA
>ENA-OSEO01006184-OSEO01006184.1-sediment-metagenome-genome-assembly--contig:-NODE-6184-length-10920-cov-3.047496_pt1 | contig 10920 bp, 10 predicted proteins | sample MGYA00237883_ERZ534232 | MGnify/ENA metagenome assembly ERZ534232
GAACCGCAGGAACGGATTACTTGGTCAGCGATTTTGCAGGTTCTTCAGCGGATTTTTCATTTTGGAACATCAATCCCATCACCTTTCAGTACACCGCGGGGACAGACACCTTCAACGTGGAATTCAAGTTCAGTGCACCCCAAAACTGGGGAGGCGCTTATGCCAGCTATACTCCGAATAGCCTATTGGGATTGTCGAGCACGAGTTTTAACGACGTGTACGGTTACTTTTACAAGGTTACCGAGACGGCAGATACCGGCCTTGGGGGCATTAGAATTTTTTATGATAAGCTTAAAGCCAGCATTTCAACTTATGGTGAATTCGATGTCGGAGTTCCCGTTGACACGGACAATAAAGCGATTCAAGGATACCTAAGTGCTGATTTCTATTCCGGCAGTGGACCTGGACAGTCTCTTATGGACGAAACGAGCCAATGGTTCTATATGACAAGCAAAAATTGGTGGGGATGGAGCAATTTGTATGCTGATGGCTCTTTTGCATCAGGAAGCGTCGGCCTGAATGATTACACCATGTCTCCATCCGGCCAAATCCCCGCTCCCAACCCCGAAGCGCCGACCATCGCGCTCTATCTGATGGGGCTTTTCGGAGTGGGCTGGTTTACCCGGATGAAGTATTTCATCAAAGAAAAAATTTAAGTAATTTTAATAGGTTCATCCAAAAAGGGAGGGAAAAATCCCCTCCCTTTTTTGTTTTGTACCCCCTTAGCCCCTCTTTCCGGCCAGAACCGCAGACAGGATGTTTTCCATCATGACCTTCATCTCACCCGCCAGAGCACCTTGCCCCGCCGCCGGAATGTCCGCTGAGAGGCTCAGATACACCACATGTTCTCTGCCCGCCCGGACAAGCCGTTTCAAGCGGTTTCGGATATGCCCCCAGCGAAGCGCAGCCTCCGAGGTGAAAATATCCCCTCCCATGAGATAACCGAATAATTCCATACGCTTTTCCGCGGTGGTGTTGCTCGAATAGGTGAGCAGCTTCAAGGTGCCGTTTTTGCCGTGTCCGATGGATACCGGAAAATCGGTGTAGCTTTGAACCGTCCAGCCCCTGGATTCATAGCAGAAGCGCGGGTCGTGCACCTCGCGCTGGAACCCCTTTAAGTCCTCAAGACTGGTCAGCAAAACCTTCGAACCATTGGACGATCGGGCATAGGCCCGCACCAGTGCCTTAAAAAAAGTGGGATCCTTGAGCAGGAAGAGCTCTAATGCCAGCTTCTGGTCGAGGTCCTCTCCCCTCCACCGGCCGATTTCACGGGGCACCAGGGACAGCAGCGCCGGTTCCTCCGGCAACGCCAGGCTGGAAAAACGCTCGGAGCTCAACACGAGCACCATCCCCATCAGAACATAGAGTATTCCTAAACGGAGGATTTTTTTTGAGGAAGACATCCGATGAGCCCCGCGGTTGCGATAAACAGCACAAATGCCAGTGAAAACAGCAGCAGGCTGGAAAATTCGTGGAAAAAACTTTCCGCAGCCTCCCGGCCGAAATATTTGGCGATGAAAACAACCACCACGATCCGTACCAGGTTGGACATCAGGGCAATGGGGATCGACGAGAAGACAAGAAACATTTTTTTCTGCAACGATCCCCCGGCCAGATATGCAAACAAGACGGATAAGGTAAACAATGCCACGATGGACCGGAGCCCGGAACACCCCCGTTCGATCACAAAGCTGAAGCCGGGAATCCGGATATTCACCCCTTCCTGAAGGGCCGATACGCCGAGCAGGTCGAGCATCAGGGTTGCATACCGGCTGGAGGCCAATTGCAGAGGAAACGCAAGGTTCGAAGTCAATGCATAGGGCATGGGAATCATCAACAGCAGGTAGGCCATGGGAAACCAGATCCGGTAAAGCGCCTTGGGCCCCATCACATAAAGAACCATGCCGGCCGCGGAAACGACAAAAGAAAGGTACATGATAAAGCGGAAATCGAGCATCACCCCGCAAAAGTACATCAGAAAACCGGTGACCAGCAGCCTGCCGGAGTGACCTCCGTCGGGTTCGGACAGCAGGGCCAGATCCTTTCGCACTCCCCAGATCAGAAAAAGGGAAACGATGGGCACCAGGATGCCGTGGGTATAATACGGATCCAAGGACCACGCACCGTAAAGATAATAAAAGGTCGGTGCGTATACGAGCAGAAGCCCGGAGACGGCAAGGATATACAGATGCTTTGGGCTGAATCGAGATCTGTCTCGCACGATTTCGGTCAAAATCTATTCCCCGTGGATACCGTATTGAATCCCTCCCTGCTTCCCTTTTTTGGAAGGGAAGAGAATTTATCACCATTTATACGGAGGGAGGAAGATTTCTCTCCGACGATGTCGGCAAAAGTTGGAAATGATTAGCATTTCCTAAAAATCCTGTCAACAGATACCGACTGCTTGGGCGGATAGGCACAAGTCCTGCGGCCTGTCCTGCGGCCTTGTAATTCATGGGTGTGAAGAATAGAATGGATACATCCGGTTATATCGAAAGACCAAGCTCAAGGAAGGATCTCTATTTTATCCCCCCTCAATCCCTCCCGCCAGGTGAGGGAATTTGGAGCAAAAAGGAATGCACATACCGCGGATGGATGAAATTTATGCCGCCAACCCGACTATCGTTTTTCGGGAAGAATTTGACGATTGCCTCTACCTCTTTGATCCGGACACCGGAGCCAAGTGGGCGCTCAACGGGGTGGGCGCATTTATCTGGCAACAGCTCAACGGCCGGCGAACCTTGAAAGACATCATGGGGACCGTGCATGAATATTACCGGAATATTCCCCATAATGTCGAAATCGATCTCTGTGAATTTGTGGCAGTGTTGCGTCGAAAAGGATTTGTCATTCAAGACAGTGTGTTTACAAACAGACCCCACAACCCCATCCAGAAAACCAAGGTACCCATCGATTCCGGCCCAGCACCCCCTCGGCCCATGGGGACTGTGGGGGAAAAGCGGCTACGGGTAATGAAATCCCCCCGCTCGGCGGATATCTCCCTTACCGGACGATGCAACCTGCGGTGCGCCTACTGCAGCCATTTCAGCGGGGCGGGGGATGTTTCAAAGGATCGGCCCACTGCAGAGTGGCTTAAATTTTTCGAAGAATTGAAACACTGTGCGGTCATGGAGGTGATCCTCCAGGGTGGAGAGCCTTTCTGCCGCAACGATTTTAGGGAAATCGCCGATGGGATCGTCCGGAACCGGATGCGCTTTACCATCCTGACCAATGGTACACTGATCGGTGAAGAGACGGCGGCCTTCCTTCAAGATACCGGGCGCTGCGACGGTGTGCAGGTCTCCATCGACGGCTCCATGCCGGTAACCCATGATGCCTTTCGCGGCAAAGGAACTTTCAAAAGGGCCGTGCGGGGGATCCGGCTGCTGATGAAACGCAAGGTGCCGGTGTCCGTGCGGGTGACCGTTCACAAGCGAAACGTCCATGAGCTGGATGCCGTGGCCCGGCTCCTGCTGGAAGATCTCGGGCTTCCGGGTTTTTCCACAAATTCTGCCGGGTATATGGGGCTGTGCCGGCAAAACACCGACATCGTCCAACTTTCCACGGAAGAACGCTCCATTGCCATGGCAGCACTGAAACGGCTCGGTGAGAAGTACAACGGGCGCATCAGCGCCAGTGCGGGCCCACTTGCAGAAGCCCGGACCTGGCATAGGATGATTCATGCGCAAAAAACCGGGGCCGAACCGAACCCGAACAACGGGGGCTATCTTTCCGCCTGCGGGGGTCCCTTCGAATCCATCGCCGTGCGCTCGGACGGGGTGATGGTGCCCTGTCTCCAGATGAGCCATATCGCACTGGGTCGGACCGGCCGGGACGATCTTTTGGATGTCTGGCAGAATCATCCGGAACTCCAACGCATCCGGAATCGCCGGACCATTCCCCTGAGCGATTTTGAATTTTGCCGGGGTTGCGCGTATCTTCCCTTCTGCACCGGAAACTGCCCGGCCCTGGCCTACACCCTTGTCGGGAGCGACGAACATCCCAGCCCCGACGCCTGTCTGAGGCGGTTTCTTGCAGACGGTGGCAGGCTCCCGGACGGCATGGCATGACCACATGGGAGGATCTCAACCGGCTGATTCGGGTCATCGCCCGGACCCGGCTCGACCCCGGCCGCAACGCAATCCTAGAGCGGTTCCTCGGTCAGAACGTCTCCTGGAACCCGCTGATTCAGTTGGCCGAAACGGAAGGGGTTGCCGGGTTTCTTCATTTCCACCTTACCGGCAAAAATATTCCCGTATCCATCCGGAAACGCCTGGCAAACCGTTTCGCAGAGATCCGCAGGTCCGGACAGCGGATAATATCCGAAGCCGCGGCGCTTTCTGCGGCACTGGAGCAAAAGGGGCTCTCGGTCATTGCCCTCCAGGGGCTCTCCATACTGGATCTGTATACAGAGCCGGGGCTGCGGCCCCTGGGGGATATGGATCTTCTTGCCCGACCGGATCAAAAAGAAGCGGTCAAGGCAGCCCTCCAAGAAAGGGGATATCGGGTCACCGGCGGGGTGTATCCGGACATTTTCTATCGGGACGGGCTCTGGATCGATCTTCACACGCATGTCCTGAACCTTGAACGGATAGAAACCCGGGCGTATCTGTTTCCAAAGGATCTTTCAGCCCTCTGGGTGCGGGCAAAACCGATGTTCACCCCGCATTCGGGCATTCTCAGCCCGGACCCATGGGATAATTTTATCCTGCTGTCTGTCCATGCTCTGAAACACGGCTATCTTCGAATCCTCTGGCTTGCAGATCTCAACATGATCTTAACCCATACCGCAAGCTCATCAAACGGCTGGTACCGGGTGATCGAACGCGCCCGATTCTGGTGCCAGGAGAAAACGACCCTCTACGGGTTGATCATCCTTGAAGGAACCCTGGGGGTCCGGGTGCCGGGGTGGGTAAAACAAGCGCTGGGCAGCCAAAAATTGAACCCTGCCGAAACCTATCTCTTGCGGCTCAAGCTAAACGGGTTTTCCTCTCAGGAATACGGCATTTTCCTGTGGCTGTTTGCCGTGGATGGCTTTTCAAGGCGGATCCGCTATTTGTTTGAAACGCTCTTTCCAAAGCCCCCCATCATGGACCAGATCTATAGTCACCGTCCGGCGCATCGGCCCCTTGCCCGAAGGGTGCACCGGATGTTGGAGGCCGGATCGACGCTCTGGCAAAACGGCCGCCGGGCGGTGCGCATTTCTTTGCGAAAAGCGGCCCCCCCGGGGATGACCTGTCACCGCTCCAAGCGGCGGGGTGTCAATGGCAAATTATCTTAACGCCCCAGATAAACCCTCGTCCGCCTCTGGGGGATTATCGTCTTCCGCTAGCCCTTGTCTTTCTTCTTTTCCTTGTCTTCGTCCTCGTCTTTAATCGTGGTCGTGGTCACATCCGAACCGGTCTTTTTCTCATCCCCGAAAACATCCAGCTTATCATCGTATTTTTTATACAGACCCTCTTCCAAATCTTTCATCATGTCGTCGCCGGATTTCTCATCGGATTTTTTCCCGTAGGTCTCTTCATACTGGCTTTTACCTGTATCGTCTTCTTTGGACGCTTTGTTTTCGGAGTCCTTGGCATCGTCATCCAGTTTTTCATATAATTTATCGTCCAGCGTATCCTCCAGCTTATCGTCGAGGGTTTTGTCCAGCCCCTCGTCCAGCGTGGTTTCGGTGGTTTCCTCATACAGGCCGGGCTCCTTTCCGGAAGGCGCCGAACCCGCGCTGCACCGATCCGATGCCGCGCTGCCGGCCTCGCACTTTCCCCCGGTCGCCACGCTTCCCGGCTGGCACTTGTCCCCGGCAAAACTGCCCGGATCGCACTTTTTGCCCGGTTGGGGGCTTCCCCCCGTGGCCTGGTTGCCGGGCATGCATTTTCCCGCGGCAGCCACATTCCCGGGTTGGCATTTGGCTGCGGCCGCCGAATTTCCCGGCTGGCATTTTTCCGCAGCATAGGCCACAGAACCGCTGAGATCAAATATCCTGGGCGGTTCATAGGGCAATTTTTTTTTCTGAGAATCATCCGTTTGATTCGGCATGCTCGCCCTCCCCGGTTATCACGCTTAAAATGTCCGTATCCCGGCTGAAATGAAGATAAGCTACTGAAATTCTATGGCATATATCGTAGAAAAGGTCAAACAGTTTTACCCGGGCCGGCTCGGAAAGAAACTGAAAGTAGTGGACATGACGGGTCAGCGCCATGGAAAAGGCCGCCCGGGGGGAGACCGGTTCCAAAAATGCACGGCGGTCCCGGATCAAGAAATAAACACCCTTTAAAGGAGCCCCCCGGGGGAATGGTTCCGGATTTTGACCGACCTGAAGTTGATGGAAGGGTGAAGGAAAGATGCGGGCAAACCCCTCTCTTTCAAACAGAATGGGACTCTCATCGGAAAGCACCCGGCTCTCCGGACAAAGCGCCGCAACCGTGCTCTTCCCGGCCCCGGACTCCCCCAGAAAAAGATACCCCCCGTCATCGACCGCAATCCCGGCCGCATGCACAAAACATCCACCATCATCCCCCAGAATCTGGGCCAGAAGCAGCCAGATCAGATGATAGATCGGACGATTCGGTCGCCGGTCCCGGTCGGACAGCAGGATACATCCCTGCCGCTTTTCCGGACAATACACCGAGAGCCCGTTGAGAAGTCTTGCCGTGATCGTTTGGGAATCCACCGATAGATCATCGGTATTTTCCAACCACCTGCCAACCCCATCCAGGAACCGATCCCTGGGAACCGGTGTTTCGGCATCCGGGCCCAACGGTTCCTTTCCAACCGACAGGCCAGAAAAATCGGCACCTGTCAATCGTATACGGATCCGCGCATCGGTTCCTTGCGGCGGGATCAGAAACTTCCGATACAGATGGGCATAAAAAGGAACCACCGCCTCGAGTGCACCGATGAAATCGAGGCAGACGGTAAGATGCGCCAGTTGCAGGGTGAGTTTCACCGTAGCCTATCGGTAGGATCATACCGGGACTCGGGAAACCGACCGGCGTCGTAGAGCGCCTGGCACAGGGGGTTTGCCGCGAAAAGGTTTTGCCTTGCGGCATACGCATGGGCCCGGCACTCCCCGAGGCACTGGAATCGAAAGATGCATTGCCCGCAAATCCCTTCGAGCTTTGCCGGCAGCGACCCCCGAAGATCATTCAACAGGGGGCTGTCCCGCCACACCCTTTCGATGGAATCCCGATAAATATTGCCCATTCGAAGCGCCGGCACGGTCTGGCCGATGCCGCAGATGGAGATATCCCCGTTGGCCAGAATGCCCAGGATATTGAATATGGCGCATTCGCACACCCCCTTATGGGTGATGTCGTGGATTGAACGGAATGCCACCGGCAAATCAAAGATGACCTGAAGGGCCTCCGGACGGCGATACACTTCGTTTACGTCCCGGTAGAGTGCAACCAGCGATTCAACCCCCAGGTGGTTGCCGCTCTCCACGGTTTCCCGCCCTCTTCCGCAGGACACCAGATGGTTGACTTTTAAAGAAGCGGCGTTGAATTTTTCACACAGTTCGATCACACCGGGTATTTCAAACCGGTTTTTTTTCTGGAGCGTCATGATCACCTGGAAATGGATACCGGCCTTGGACAGCAGGCCAAGCCCCTGTACCGTCCTTGAAAAACAGCCTTTTATTCCCCTGATGGCATCATGGATGTCGGCAGCGCCCGCATCCAGGCTGACCGCCACTTGAAACACACCGGTGTCTTTGAACAGCGAAACAAGGTCCGGGGTAAGCAGGGTGCCGTTGGTTTCGATGGTGATCGTAAGGTTCTGTTTGGAAAGATAGTCCAGCAGCCGATCAAGCTGCCGGTAGAGGAGCGGTTCGCCGCCGGTCAGCTTGACACTCTGCAAACCGAGATCTTTGGCCTCCTGAACCGCCTTTTTCAATCCATCGATGGCGATCCCCTCCTGTGTCTTTTCGGAAAACCGTGGAGATATCCAGCAGTGCGAGCAGCAAAGATTGCATCGATCGGTCAAATAGAGAAAAAGGCTGGTAAGGGGGTAGGACGTGTCCATCGGCATCAATATTTTCCGGACACAATAAAACCGTTTTGAACCAGTTGATCGAAAAACTCCTCCGCATCGGCCTGCAGGCGTTCGGGCGCCACTTCCGGATATCGGCTGTAAAGTGCCTGGCGTATCCGCTCAAAATCTCCAATGCCTTCACCCATCTGAAACAGTTCTTTGCCCATCCGATTGATATACTTCAGATTTCCGGTTTTCGGATCGAAAAGAAACGCGCCGTCCGCCTCTTCCTTGCAGATGATGTGCCCGATTTTTTTAAAATGCGGCATCGTCAAACTAAAGCAGAATGGCTTGGCGCGCCTTCAACAGGGAAAGAAAAAGAAGGCAATCGATGTAGGCCTGATGGGGATCCACCGAAAAACGGCGGTGGAGGCTGCGTGCGATATCCTCCGGCGGGCGGCTGCCGTCGCAACGGTCCCAAATGGCTTTGCCGGTTGAATTAACGGCAAGCAACGGTTTTTGCTTTCGATAGAGCGTGGTGAGATCACCGGTTTGCTTCCATGCGATCTCCGGATGCTTCCGTGGCGCCGAACCCATCAGGGTTTCCAGATCGATCGTATCCAGAAACAGTTTGATATCCTGTCTTTCTGACCGGGAGGACACGGGTCCTGCCAGCAACAGCCCGGGCATCAGACCCGTTAGGCAACCCAGAAACCGCCTGCGCGAGGAAGCAAAAAGTGTTCTGCCCGGCATAAAGATCCTTTTTATTTTTTTAAGACACTGATATAATAATATAATTTATGGAAAAAGTCAATAAACGTTTTTTGATCGGACCGGTGACAGTATGACACAGTTTTCTGAGCCCACCCCCCCTGCCATTCTTGCACCGGCAGGAAGCCGCGCCGCTTTCCTGGCGGCCCTGGCGGCCGGTGCGGAGGCGATCTACTGCGGCCTGAAGCGCTACTCGGCACGGATGGAAGCCCAAAATTTCACCTTCGAGGAGCTGGAGGCCCTGACACGGCTGGCCCACGATAAGGGGACCCGTGTATTTGTCACCGTAAACACCCTGGTCACCCCGACCGAGCTTGAAGATGTCGGCGGCACGGTCAAGCGGCTGGCACAATCGGTCAAACCCGATGCATTGATCATCCAGGATCTCGCCCTGGTGCAACTGGCCAAAGAGATCGGTTTTGCAGGAGAACTGATCCTGTCCACCCTGGCGAATGTGGGCTTTCCCCAAGCGTTGAGCCTGGTGCGAAGACGCATCGGCGTGGACCGCGTGGTATTGCCCAGAGAGCTGAATATCGATGAAATCCGCGCCATGGCGGATGCCTGCCCGGAGGATCTGGCGCTGGAGGTGTTTGTTCATGGGGCGCTGTGCTACGGGGTCTCCGGCAGGTGCTACTGGAGCAGCTTTCTGGGGGGCAAGAGCGGGCTGCGGGGACGGTGTGTACAACCCTGCCGGCGGCATTACCGGCAGGAAAACAGCTCCGGTCGGCTCTTTTCCTGCCAGGATTTAAGCCTGGATGTGCTGGTCAAGGTGCTGCGATCCATCCCGCAGATTCGACACTGGAAGATCGAGGGGCGGAAAAAGGGCCCCCATTATGTGTTCTACACCGTCAAGGCGTACCGGTTGCTCAGAGACCATGGATCAGATCCCCAGGCCAAAAAGCAGGCACTAGACCTCCTCGAGCACTCCCTGGGCCGCAAACCGACCCATTACCATTTTCTCCCCCAGCGACCCCAGAATCCGATCCCCGAGGACGGCCAGACGGCATCGGGACGCTTTGTGGGAAAGGTCCAGGGGGATGGGCGAAAACCGTACCTGATCCCTCGCCAGGCGTTGATGCCCGGAGACGTTTTGCGAATCGGCTATGAAGATGATACCGGCCACCGCATCCAAAGAATTCCGATCGGCATACCCAAGCAAGGACGGTTCTATCTCTCATCCGATTCCCGGAACAGCCCGCCGAAAGGAACCCCGGTTTTCCTGATCGATCGCAGGGAAAAAGCGCTGGAGGACATGCTCAAGAATCTTGAAGCGGAAATGGGGCCGATTCCTTCCGTATCCAAATCCCTCGGCGCATATCGCGCCAAAATGACGGTGCGCCCCCCCAAACGAACCGGCATAAAGGAATTGCATGTCTACCGGTTCTCGATTCGGGAAAAGACCCCGGGACGTACAGGGATCTGGATCGATCGGAACACCCGCCCGGCAGCTTCCCCGGAGTCTATCTGGTGGTGGTTGCCGCCGGTGATCTGGTTCCTGATCAAGATCTTCATTTTCATTTACTTTTTCATCTGGGTGCGGGCGACCTTTCCCCGGTTCCGTTATGACCAGTTGATGAAATTCGGCTGGAAAGTTTTGTTTCCCTTAGCCCTTTTCAACATCATGGTGACCGCGGTGATCATCACCCTTTGGGGCTAATGAAAATCGGAGTGAAACACTGCGAGGAAAAAGATGATTCTACCGTTACTCAAGGGATTAAAGTTAACCTTGCGAACCTTTTTTACCCGGCCGATTACCCTGCAATACCCGGAACAGAAGATGGTCATGTACCCGCGATTCCGCGGCCTCCATGAGCTGCAACGGGACGGGGAAGGGAAGATCATCTGTGTCGCCTGTGAGCTCTGCGCGGCCGTTTGCCCGGCCCATTGTATCCGGGTCGAGCCCATGGAGGACGAAAACCACGTGCGGGTTCCCAAGGTTTATGAGATTGATCTCTTGCGCTGCATCTTTTGCGGGTTTTGCGTGGAGGCGTGCCCCTACGGGGCGATCGATATCCTGGAAAAGAAGGCGGTCCTGGGCCCGGGATGCACCAACTGCGGCGCGTGTATCGATACCTGCAAGACGGGCGCCCTTGCCTTCGAAGGTTCAGAGGAAAGGATCCGCATGGATATCGCCCCGTTCAAGGGGATCTACATTTTTATCGAACAGGACAACCA
>ENA-OSEO01006185-OSEO01006185.1-sediment-metagenome-genome-assembly--contig:-NODE-6185-length-10919-cov-2.668788_pt1 | contig 10919 bp, 10 predicted proteins | sample MGYA00237883_ERZ534232 | MGnify/ENA metagenome assembly ERZ534232
AACCCTCTTGGCCGCACGTGTCCGCCCTCTTCTGTTCGGACATGAGGGACTCGTGATCGGACGTGGGAAGCACGTCGTGCGCCCCATGGCAGTCCCAGCACGCGGGAGCGTCGAACGCCCCCCGCTTGTACGCTGCTCCGTGATAGTAGTCATCGTAGCTCTCGTACTCCTCGGCGTGGCACCGTGCGCAGATCCGGTACGCGGCAGCGTGCAACTGGCGCTGAGCCGCTTCAGTGTCGAGCCGCGCGATGTAGTGACCACCGTGGCATGACGCGCAGGTTGCGGACTCCATGTTGCCCGCAGCGATTTCCGCGCCATGGACCGAGTCCAGGTAGACGCCCTTGACCTCTTCGTGCTCGTGGCACTCCTGGCAAGCGAAGCCGGCGTTGACGTTCCAGATGGGCGTGGGGTCTGCGCCCTCTTCGTACTTGTAGTCTATGTGGCACTGCTGGCACGTGAGGTCCTGGTGCGCCGACTCGTCAACGCCCACGACCTGGAAGGACTTGGGTCGACCTTCCGAGGTCTTGGTGAGGTTCTCGTCGCCGTGGCACGCGAGACACCCAGTGTCGGAGTCGAACGTGTAGGAAGCATCCTCCGGCTCCCATACCACGTATTCCTCTTCGTGGCACTCCACGCACGACTGCTCGTCGTGGCACATCATGCACTCGGTCTGGAGACGTTGCTCAGCCGGCTTGACGTGCGGCTCCTCGGCCCAGTCGAACGTGTGCCAAGACGGACGCAGCCTGTCGACGGGGGTGTTGTGGCAATCCTCGCACTCACCGGTCGCCAGCTCGCCCATAGGGCCGTGCCGCAGGCCGTGGCAGTCGAAGCACCCGCCCATGGTTGGCTTCTCCGTGCCTTCCGGCCTGTGCGGGAACCGGCTGTGGCAGCTGCTGCATGCGATCAGCTGGTGGTAGCCGTGTTGGAAGATGATCTCGGAGGCGTAGTTGTCCGTGTTCGCGATGTTGCCGTGACACGGATCGCAGTTCTCCGAATACACCTGTCCACCCAGGTCGATGATGAGCTTCTCGTCGTCGATCTCGACCGTCTGTGCGGCTGCGACGGATGCGGTCAGCGCAACCACCACCACGGCCATCAACGCGAGGAAGCTCAACCGTCCCAGGCGCCCTCCTGTCCTGCCTGCCATAGCCACGTACCCCTTCCTCTCCCGGGTCGCCGGGGGACGACTCCCTAGGTGAACCAGGACCGGATAGTCCCGAAAAATCCCTCGATGCTGTCGCGCGTGTCCTTGATGAACGAGTACAGCGGGTTCTCGGCGTAGACGTCTGCACGCCTGTGCACGAGTCCCGCATAGCTCACATACGCCTCATTGGCCCCGTCGTGGCACTGGGAGCATGTCTCCTCCAGGTTGTCGGGGTGCACCGCCGAGTCCCTGTCCGAGGAAGGCTGCATATCGTGGAAGCCGTGGCAATCCCAGCAAGCCGGCGCGTCGGTGGCGCCGCGTTGGTAGGCGGCTCCGTGGTAGTAGTCGTAGTAGTTGTCCCAGTAGTCCTCGTGGCACCGGCCGCATATCTCGTAGCCGCGCCGGTGCAGGTCGGCCTGTCCCTGGGGGTTGTCGGTCAGCGCCAGGATCTCATGGGACGGCCCGTGGCAATCGCCGCACAAAGGCTTTGTCGCGTCTAGCTCGGTGAACTCGTCGCCCGGTTGCACCGAGATCGAGTGGATGCCCTCGCTGTAGGCGGTCCACTGCTCTTGGTGGCAGTTCTTGCAGGCAAGGCGAGCTGTTCGGACCCACTCGATGGGGTCGACCTCGTGAGGGGACTTGTACGCGAAGTCGAGATGGCATCCGGTGCACATGACGGTCGCGTGGGGGCCTTCGTCCAGCGGCCCGCCCTCCACGTAGTACGACACCCACTGGTCACCTTGGAGCCGCCCAAGGTTCGGGTCCGCGTGGCACACCATGCAGCCCGACTTGCCGGCGGTGGGAAGCGTGAAGGTGAGGTCGTAGTCCTGGGCCAGGGCGACAGCGGGTGCGGCAAGCGATGCGCACACGAGCGCGCATGCTAGCAGCAGGGCTGTCCCAAGGCCCATTCGCACTACTCTCAACACCTCTCTGTTGTGAAGCTCAGTCGACCTTCGTGAACGCTGGAGACGGTGAGTGACCGTGCTCCTCGCCAGGCTCGTGTTCTCCGCCGTGCTCCTCGCCGTGCTCGCCATGGTCGGCGTGCTCCCGATCGAGAAAACCAAGGCCGAAGAAGTTCAGGAAAGCCGGGAAGTCCTCTGTGACGGACAGATACACGTGGATCGTTGTGAAGATGATGAACAGCCAGTTGAACACGTAGTGCGTCATGCGCATGTACCAACCGGCAAGGTCCGTGGAGCCGACGAGAGCTCCAAGCCACCAGCCGACCAGCACGTCGCGCGGACTGAAACCGAACAGGATCGGCGTGGTCACCAGAGCGAACCCACTGAACGCTTGAATGACAAGCATGGGCGCGAACGCGATGTAGACCGCCTTCTGCATGATGTTGTACTTGCTCAGGTGCGGCTTGCTCGGCTTGATGAAGACATAGTACAGCACCACCTTCGGCGCCGTGACGATGTCTTGCTTGGTGATGGCGAACTCACGGTAGTCACGCTGCTTGGAGTAGAACGCGTACCACAGCCGCATTACCAGGTTGATCGTGACGATGATCATGGCGATGTAGTGGATCCAGCGCATGAACGTCCGAGCGTTGTCCCACCCGCCGAAGATGAAACCCGGGAAGCGGATGTATAGACCAGAGATGGCCAGCAGAATCATGCATGTCACGTGCTGGAAGTGCATGAATTTCGGCAGGAAGGGGATCGGGGGGCCTTCATGATGCGGCCACTCCCACCCGATGAACCTGCGCTTAGCGCGTCCGGTAAGAATGTTGCCGAGGAAATGGATCGGCAACACGACGATGATCACGACGTACAGACTCGTGAACACGACGTCGAGCCAGACATTGATCTGCAGCAAGTCTATCGTTGCCACCCCCTACACCGTGGGCGGACCCTTCTTGTCCGCCACTGTAAGCGTTCGACGCCGACGCGCGTCGCCCTTCCGGAAACAGCCGAGCTGAACGTGCCTGATGTGCCGCGGTTGCCGGCCGGCACCTCGGGCGCGTTCGTAACAGTAGTTACATAGAATAGGCGCGGCCCAGGTCGAAGTCAACGAACCTGCAGGTCGCACGAACAGAAGCGCGTCTTTCACGGAGGCCTTACTTAGGGAGAAGATGACCCGGTCAGACGTCCTGAATCACGGCCGTAGCCAGCACCGCGATTCCCGCCGCTACCAAGGCGTGCCGAGCAGCAGCCTCGTCGCCCGGCTCGATACGCATCGCGATGCCGCAGCCCGAGCCCAGGACACGCGGAGTCGGTATCGGGACGACTGCGACTCCGCTGTCGAGCAATACCCTCTCGGCGTCAAGCGCTTGATGGGTGGTGTCGAAACCGTAGACCACGAAATCGCGCGGGGGACGGCCGGTCATCGTTGCGGCACCCGCGAGATTGGCTTGTTCGCCATAAACCTCAAGTCGAGGTTCATGTGCACCGCGCTTCCCTGAGCTGGGCGACTGCCTCTGGAAGCACCTTCGAGACCAGCGCGAACGACCCGAGCGCCCGCGGTTGGTCGCCTGGCAGATTGACGATCAGGGTGTTGCCCCGGACGCCGGCAACGCCTCGCCACAGGCTGAGGTGCGCGTCGTCATCGCGCACGGGGCACCGCATCGTCTCAGCCACTCCCGGCACGAGGCGCTCGCACATGCGGCTCGTCACTTCCGGTGTCACGTCGGCGTGTCGAATGCCCGTGCCGCCTACGGTCAGCACAACGTCGGCCTCATCGGCATCGCATATCTCGAGCAGCGAGGCGGCCACGGCCTCGTCCTCGCACGCGGTGACGTGGTACGAGACCACGAGCCACCCGCGGTCCTCGCACGCCTCTGCCAAGGACTTCCCTATCTCGTCGTCTTGCCCGAGAAGCGCGCATTCGTTGCTCACCGTGAGTACGCCGATCTTCAGGTCGTCCATCACGCACCCCCCGCCGGCGTCTCGAGCCGCGTGGCGTCCTCCATGCGATCGCGCAGCGTGTCGAGGAAAGCGCGGGCGGCACGCGTAGGCGTTCCTCGGCCGATCACCGCGAACAGCGGACGGCTCATCTCGGGCCGCCTGAGCGGCACTACGCCCACCGTCCCGAGCCGGATGGCCTTCTCGGCAACGAGCCGACTCACCACACCGATCCCCATGCCGCCTTCCACGGCGTTGACGACCGCCTCGCTGGAACCGAGCTCCATGACAACGGGCAGATCGCCGGGCTCGATGCTCGCCGCGCGGAACATCTGCTCGGTCACCAGCCTGGTCCCGGAACCCAACTCCCGCATGATGATCGGCGCCTCGGCGACGGACTCGATGGTCACAGGGTCCCCTGTGGCGATCGGGTCGTTCGGCGGGCCGATGATGACCAGGTCGTCCGAGCCGATCCGCTCGTACTCCACTCGCGCACCCTTAAGCTGGGCCCCGACTACGCCGAGCGCGGCATGCTCGGACTCGACCGCGTCGACGACCTGCGCGGAATCGCCGATCGTGAGCGCGGCACTCACCTCGGGATACTGCGCGAGGAACGCGCCGATGATGCCGGGGAGTACGTACTGCCCGGGAGTCGTGCTCGCGGCCAGCAAGAGCCTGCCGGTCACCCTGTCCTCGAGCGCCTCGATGCGCGCGCGCGCGTCTTCGAGCTCATCGAGCACGCGCTGCGCGATCGGGCGCAGCTCCTGGCCGGCTTCCGTGAGCCGGACTCCGCGCTGCCGACGGTCCAGCAGCGTGGCCCCTAGGTCGCTTTCGAGCGATTGGATCTGCATGGTCACTGCCGGCTGCGACACGTTCAGCGCCCGCGCCGCCGCTGAGAACGACCCGTGCTCGATCACCGTGAGGAATGTGCGCAGCTGCGATACGTTCACCGGTCCCCCTTGCCCGCTTGTAGTCCATGCTACCTAACGCCTCGTCGCACCGCCATCGCACGGCTTGGCAGTCCCTGCCCGCCGAGGCGTGATACGCGACCGCGACAGGGGTATCATATCTGTCTTAGGTGATAACGATTATCACCACCCGTGTCGGGTGTGAACCGCATGAGTCGAGGGTCGAGGGCGTCCGTGAGACTGACCGAGGCATACCGGGGAGGCCGAGTCTCGCCGCAACGCGAGTTGATCGCCGAGACAGCCGACCGTCTCGGACGTGCCTTCACCGTGGACGAACTGTGCGGCGCCGTGCGCGAGAAGCGCGGCGACATCGGGGTGGCCACGGTCTACCGTGCCGTCGGGGCCCTGGAGAGCAGCGGCTGGCTCGCGCGGGTGGGCGAGCGCGACGGCTCGGTCCTATACGCGCGGTGCGTGCGCGACGCACACCACCACCACTTGGTATGCACAGGCTGCGGCACCGTGGCGCACATCGAGTGCCCGCTCGACGCAGACGCGCTCAACGCCACCGCCGATCACGGATTCGAGGTGACCCGGCACGAGATCGTGCTGTACGGGACGTGTGCAGCGTGCCGGGCGTCCTTGCAGCGGGCGGGTGATGACTGATGTCGCACATCCACATCCCTGACGGCGTGTTGCCGCTGTGGCTGTGGGCAGGCGGCTGGGCCGTCACGCTCGTGGCCGTAGCGCTCGCAGGCCACCTGTCGAGCCGGGCAGACATGCGCCGCAAAGTGCCGCTCCTGGGCGTGGTGAGCGCACTCATGCTCGTGGCGATGTCGAGCGAGATCGTGCCCATCGCCTACCACATCAACCTCACGGTGGTCGCCGGCGTGTTGCTGGGGCCGTTCCTGTCCGCGATCGCAGCATTCGTGGTCGCGGTCGTGCTCGCGATGCTGGGACACGGAGGAGTCACGGTCATCGGCCTGAACACTCTGATCGTGACCGCGGAGATGGTGCTCGGGTGGGCGCTGTTCCACTCGCTCGTGCGGGCACTCGGGCGTGGGCGCGTACGGCTGTCGGCCGCAGCCGCGACCCTCGTGACGCTCGCGATCACCACCACGGCGCTCGTGGGTATCGTGTGGCTGGGCGGAGAGGCCGCAACCGCTCGAGAGACGGGCGCGCTCGATCCCGAGCAGCTCAGGTTCGAAAACCCGCTTTCTTCGGGCGTCTTTTCGGTGGGACTGTTCTCGAGTGACGAGGACCACGGTCAAGGTGAGGAAGCCGGCGAAGCCGAGCATGCCGAGGAGACCGCCGGCCTGTCCATCGGGCGCTTCGCCACCGTCGTGTACACGCTCGGACCGATCGGGTGGGTGATCGAGGCGCTCGTGACCGCCCTTGTGCTCGGCTACGTTGCGCGAGTCCGGCCCACACTCGTGTTCGTAGGCGCACTCGCGGAGCACCGGCGCTCCATCCCCGGCGACGAGGCGGGTGGTCTGTGATGGACATCGGGGCCATCGACGCATCGGCAACGCTGGGGCGCTCCTGGCTCCACGCCGCGTCTCCGGTCGCCAAGCTCGTGGCGTTCGCGCTCGTGCTCGCGGCCGTGATCGTGAACTGGAACGTGCTCGTTGTCGGCAGTATGACGCTGCTGCTGGCAGCAGCGGTCGCATCGGCCGGTCTGAAGTCCCGCCTGGCGTTCGGTCTGGCCGCATACCCTGCACTGTTCGCATTAGTGTTCGCGCTCGCCTCGGCTCCCGACGCTATGACCGGCACGGTAATCGTGCTGAAGGCTGCAAGCGCGGGTCTTGCTGCGGTCATTGTCGCGCTCACGACCCCCTACCCGCAGGTCTTCGCCCCGCTGCAGCGGGTGGTGCCCTCGATCGTAGGCGACGCGATGCTCATGACGTACCGCTCCACGTTCCTGTTGCTCGAAAAGTTCTCGAACCTGCTCACGGCGGTGCGCCTGCGCTCGGGCGTGAGCGCCCGGCAGCCGGTGCGCGCCGGACGAGCGACCGCCCAGGCGCTCGGCGGGCTGCTGCTGTACTCGTTCGACCTGTCCCAGCGCGACTACGACATCATGCGTTTGCGCGGCTACCAGGACCGCATCCGCGCCAAGCCCGCGCGAAGCGAACGCCCGCTCGCCGACGTCGCTGTGGTCGCGTTCGCTGTCCTCGCACTGGCAACGAGCGCGCTGTGGCGCTTGCGCGCAGACGCCCTCAATCCGTACAGCTGGCTCGTGCCCATCGTGCCCGCGTTCGTGCTTCTCGCAGCAATCGTCTTCGGACGGAGGGGTGACCGATGACCGACCCCGCCCACAGCGCCGAACACGCCCACGGCGCAGAACACGCCCACGACTGGTCCCCCGCCGAAGACGAGGTCGTCCACGTCTCGTGCGTGCGCCACTCCTACGAAGACGGCACGAGCGTGCACCTGTGCGGGCTCGACTTCGTCGCGACCAAGGGGCAGCGGATCGCCGTGCTCGGGCCGAACGGCGCTGGCAAGACAACGATGCTCTACCACATCCTGGGCCTGCTGAAAGCACAGGAAGGCATCGTCCGGGTCTTCGGCGTAGACCCGTCTGACGAATGGCCGAAGATCCGGCAGCGCATAGGCGTGGTGCTGCAAAACGTCGACGAGCAGATACTGGGGCCGACGGTCGAAGACGACGTGGCCTTCTCGCCTCGCCAGTACGGTCTAGCCGACGACGAGGTGGAGCGTCGCGTGACCTCGGCGCTCGAACTGCTGGGGGTCGGAGCGTTGCGCAAGCGGGTGCCCCACAACCTGTCGGGCGGCGAGAAGCGCAAGGTGGCACTCGCAGGCGCACTGGTGATGCGCCCAGAGTTGCTCGTGCTCGACGAGCCGTTCGAAGGGCTGGACCCTGCGTCTCGGCACATGGCGCTCGACCTGCTCGCCGACCTGGCCGCGGGAGGCGCAACGGTGGTCATGTCCACGCACGACATCGACTCGGTGCCCGAGGTGGCCGATTACGCGTACGTGCTTGCACCCGGCGGCCAGATCGCGCTGTCGGGTACACCCGCCGAAGTCTTTGCCGAGGCCGAGGCGCTTGCCAAGGGCAACATCCGGCCGCCGGTATTGGCCGAGCTGTTCGCAGAGCTGCGCAAGGCCGACCCGAGCGCGCCGCCGCCCGCGCTCAACGTGAGCGAAGCCGTTGATGCGCTCGTGAGGTGGCGCGGCTAGCGCCCGCGCACGGCCCGGGCGAACTGGGCGCCCCATTCGCGAGCCGCCGACAGCTCCTCGGCAGTCGGTCGGTACTTTTGCGTGTAGGGCTCGAAGGGCAGCTCGAAGCCGATGGCCTCGAGCTGGTCGGACATCTGCTTGGTCGCGCCCGAGCTCCAGCCGAAAGAGCCGAACGTACCGGCGATCTTGCCCGACGGTTTCAGGCCGGACAGGTACTGCAGGTAGCCGGCCACGCGGTAGAGCATGCCGTGGTGCAACGTGGGCGAGCCCAGGAGCAATGCGCGCGCTTCGAGCAGCTCGTAGGTCACCTGCGCGATCGGCGTGACGGCGAGGTCGTAGACGTGCACGTCCACGCCTTCGGCAGCGATGCCGTCGGCGATCGCAGAGGCCAGCTGCTTGGTGGAGTCCCACATGGTCGAGAAGGCGACGACGATCTTCTCCGAGGTCTGGCCCGATGTCAGGCGCGCGTAGGCGTCGAGGGCTGCCGCGAGTGACTCGCCGCGCCAGATCACGCCGTGCGACGGGGCGATCACCTCGGGTGACCAGCCCGCCTCGGCCAGCTTGTCGACCGCCTTGGCGACCTGCGTGCCCAACGGCATGAGGATGTTGGCGTAGTACTCGGCGAGCTCGTCCAGCGCGAAGTCGAGCCCGACCTCGTCGGCGAAGCGCTCCGAGGAGGCCATATGCTGGCCGAACGCGTCGTTGGGCAGCAGCGTCTTGGACTCGGCCACCCAGGTGAACATCGAGTCGGGCCAGTGCACCATTGGCGCGGGCATGAACTGCAGCGTCTTGCCCCCGAGGTCGATGGTGTCTTTCGGGCCGACGGCCTCGACCTCGAGCCCGTCGTGGTACTCGGCCACGCCGCGCACACCGGATGCCGAGGCGACCACGCGCGCATTCGGCATCGCGTCCATCACGGCACGCAAACCGCTGTTGTGGTCGGGCTCGACGTGATTGACTACGATGAGGTCGACCTCGGCCGGGTCCACGAGCGTGGAAACGCGCGACAGCAACTCGTCGACGAACGGCGACTTCACCGTGTCGACGAGTGCGGTCATCTCCGAACCTTGGACGAGGTAGGCATTGTAGGTGGTGCCTCGCGGTGTCTCGTAACCGTGGAAGTCCCGCAGGTTCCAGTCGATGGCCCCTACCCAGCTGATTCCGTCAGAGACGGGGATCGATCGCATAGACATCACTGACTCCTGCCGCTCACGTGGCGCATACGGTCAAGAGGATACCCGAATGCGCCGAGTATGCCTCTTGAGGGAGGCCTCCCGCCGTGTACATCGTGTTCGTGCTCTTCCTGATCGCGCTGGTCCCGCAGTTCTTACCGTTGCGGATCGACCGGCGTTTCGTCGGCACGCCCTGGATCACCATCACGCTGATCGGCGTGAACGTGTCCATCTACGCGGTCACGGCGTTCAACGTCCAACAGATCGCGGCTTACCTGGGGTTCACGCCCACGGTCCACGGCCTCTACACGTGGTTCACATACATGTTCTTGCACGGGGACGTGTTCCACATCTTCTTCAACATGCTGTTCCTGTGGCTGTTCGGCTCCGTGCTCGAAGACGCCATCGGCAAGGTGCGCTACACCGTGGTCTACTTCGCAGGCGGCCTAGCGGCGGCGCTCACGCACCTGATCGTCACCGCCATCTTCGTGCCCGACGAAGTCTCGATCCCGCTGATCGGCGCCTCGGGCGCGATCGCCGCGGTGATCGGCCTGGTAGCGATCCGGCTGCACGGAAACCGCCTGTCGGTGGGGTACCTGTGGTCGGGGCTGCTGTTCGTGGGCAAGAAACCGTGGGGAATCGTGCGCATCCCCGCGCTTGTCGGCGTCGCCCTCTACTTCGCAGAGCAACTCGGCCGAGGACTGATCGCGCTTCAGGGCGGAGACGGCGTGGCGTACTGGGCGCACGTGGGCGGTCTCGTTCTGGGCGCGGTGCTCGGACTCACATGGGGCTCGGTGCGCGACGCGTCACGCGAGTACCTTGCCGACGAAGCGACCGGGCTGCTCATAACCGGTGCGGTGCGCGACGCGGCCGACAAGTTCGATGAGCTCGCCCACCAGGACCCGGATAACCCCGAGGCCCTGGCCCTCAAGATTGCGATCCTGCTGAGGGACGGGGACCTCAAGGCTGCCGACGATACGGAAGATCTCCTGGTGATCCCCTATCCCAAGCACCCTGCGGCCGAAACAGGGGCGCGGCAGGTGTATGAATACTACCTTGTAAAGGTCAAGGACAGTGGCCCCGATGAGGAGATTGCCGAACTGAATCGGTACATCAAGCGGCATGCCGGGGGGCCGCTGGAGGGGGAGGCGAAAAAGCGGCTGGCGAGTGTCCAGGCCGGTGTGCGCACCGGGTATGACCAGCGGTTTGGGGAGAGCCTGGTTCTGGCCGACGGCTTTATCGGGCACATGCGCGAACGAGTGAAGATCCCGGAGGCATCGACGATCCAGGTGTTTGACCGTAAGATCGCCGAGGGCGGCGAGCCTTTGAGTCGGCGGGACTTTCTCGATCCGGAAACAGCGCCCATGCCGGTGTTTGGGCGGGGTTTGCAGGCCCATGTCACCAGTTCGTGCCATGATGAACACGGCATGAGGAATTTGAGCGACCCCGAAGTGATGCACCAATACATCATGAACCCCATCGCCAAGATCCTTGATCACCGTCATGATATTGTGGAAGTGGAGACCGATTATGAAGGCGCGGACCTGGTCATCGCGGCCTATGGCTCCGTGGCTCGATCCGCCAGAGCCGCCGCGAAACTGGCCCGGTCCGAGGGCTTGGCCGTGGGAACATTGAGACTTAAAACCATCTGGCC
>ENA-OSEO01006186-OSEO01006186.1-sediment-metagenome-genome-assembly--contig:-NODE-6186-length-10919-cov-2.619074_pt1 | contig 10919 bp, 10 predicted proteins | sample MGYA00237883_ERZ534232 | MGnify/ENA metagenome assembly ERZ534232
GAAGCTGTGTTCCGGGCGCTGTCGCGCAAGAAGCGCACCTCGCTGCGCGAGCTCGTTGCCGAAGACCCTCGGCCGGAGATGATCGTGGTCACGTTGCTGGCGATCCTCGAACTGTACAAGCGTGGCACCGCGGACTTGCGCCAGGACGAGGCGTTCGACGATATCATCGTGAGCATCATCGACCGGGAGGGTGATTCCTAAGGTGACCGTTCCCACTTCCTTGCGGGGCGCGATCGAGGCGCTGCTGTTCGTTTCCGACGAGCCGGTCTCCTCGGCAAGGATCGCCCGCATGCTCGACTCCGGCGAATCCGAGGTCGTCTCTGCGTTGCGCGAGATCGCCGAGGAGTACCGCGAGCAGGAGCGAGGCTTCCAGCTGCGCGAGGTCGCGGGCGGGTGGCGCCTGTACACGCACCCGGCGTACCACGAGAAGATCGACGAGTACGTGCTGTCCTGGGACACGCGACGCCTTTCGCAAGCTGCGCTCGAGGCGCTCGCGGTCATCGCGTACCACCAGCCGGTCACGCGCACCAGCGTTAACGCGGTGCGAGGCGTGAACTCGGAGGGCGTGATCTCGTCTCTGGTGGAGAAAGGCCTCGTGCGCGAGGTTGGGCGTGACAAGAACCAGGGCAATGCGATCCTGTACGGCACCACGCGCAGCTTCTTGGAGAAGTTCGGCCTGGCAGACCTCGACGAACTGCCGCCGCTCGAGGAGTTCGCCCCCGACCCGCGCACCGAGCGCGCCATCCGTGAGCGGCTGAATGCCCTGGACGGCTCGTCACTGGCCGAGGAGGTCGCTGCCGAGGTCGATGTCGATGTCGCAGGTGAGGCCGAGGTCGCGGAAGAGAAGGCCGACGCCGGGGCCGAGTTCGAGCCGGCGCCCGCCGACGATGCCGACGCCGACGACGCCGCCACGACGTGAACGAGCCGGCGGACTCGGGGGAGCGTGTCGTCCCGATGCGCCTGCAGAAGTTCCTGGCGCGCGCCGGTGTTGCCTCGCGCCGCGGGTCTGAGGACCTGATCACCGCCGGCCGCGTTGCGGTCAATGGGGCAGTGATCACCGAACTGGGTGCGCGGGTGGACCCGCTCACAGACCGGGTCACGGTTGACGGCGAGGTGGTCGACGCCGGTGGAGAGCCGGTCTACCTGCTGCTGAACAAGCCCGCTGACGTGGTAACCACCATGTCCGACCCGCAAGGCCGCCGCACCGTGCGCGAGTTCATGCCCGACGGCGTTCCCGGCTTGTTCCCGGTAGGACGGCTCGACCGGGACACCACTGGGGCGCTTCTGCTCACCACCGACGGGGAGCTGGCGCACCGCCTCATGCACCCCCGGTATCATGTGCCCAAGCGCTACCTTGCGCGCGTGGAGGGTCGGCTCGCCGACGAGGACCTCGAGCCGTTGCGGACGGGAGTCGAGCTCGACGACGGTCCGACCAAGCCGGCGCGTGCGCGTGTCGTCGAAGCGCACGACGATTCGTCCGAGGTGGAGATAGAGGTGTCCGAGGGACGGAAACGCCAGGTCAAGCGGATGTGCGAGGCGATCGGTCATCCGGTACGCACACTGCACCGCGAGGCGTTCGGGCCGCTGGACCTCGGCGACCTGCGCGAAGGGGCGTCGCGGGAGCTGACCCCCGCTGAGGTCGCGGCCTTGCGCGAGAGCGTCCGAGCGATCGAGGAGTGAGCGATGAGCCTGATGGTGGTCACAGGCGGAGCGCGTAGCGGCAAGTCAGCCGTCGCCGAGCAGGCGGTGGGGCGCTCGTCTGCCCCGGTCACTGTGACGGTCTTCGGCCGGGCCGACGACGATCCGGAGATGGCCGAACGCATCGCGCGGCACCAAGCCGACCGCCCCGACGACTGGACGCTGGTCGAGGCGACCGATTCGGTCGAGTGGACCGAGCGGGTGGGCGAGGGAACGCTGCTCGTTGACTGCCTGGGCACATTGCTGGCAATGGTCATGGGCGAAGTACGTGCCGAGGAGACCGCCTCCGCCCAGGTCGAGTCGTCCGAGTTGCCGTCCGGGTTCGAGGCCGAGGTAGAGCGGCGCTTCGCGGCGCTCGTGGGCTGGCTGGTGAAGCGCGATGGGGACACTGTGGTCGTGACCAACGAGGTGGGCGACGGAATCGTTCCGGCCTACCCGTCGGGACGCGTGTTCCGCGACGTGCTCGGGCGTGCGAACCGCTCGCTGGTGACTCGGGCGCAGGTCGCCTACCTCGTAGTCGCCGGGCGGGTGCTCGACTTGACCCAACTGCCAGCGAGCGCGCGGTGGCCCCGTCGCTGACACGTCCAGAATCGGAGCACGCATGACCTACGAAGAGCAGCTGAACGCCACCATAGCCGAGGTAAAGGCGACCGACCCGGCCGATGAGCGCCGCGCGTGGGAACGGCTGGACTCGCTCACCAAGCCGCCACGTTCCCTCGGCAAGCTGGAGGGGATCGCGGCACGTGTCGCTCGCGTCCAGCGCAGCGTGCGTCCCGACGTGCAGGACAAGACGATCGTGCTCATGGCCGGCGACCACGGCGTGGTGGCCGAAGGCGTCTCGCCGTACCCGCAGGATGTCACGTGGCAGATGGTGGCGAACTTCGCGGCCGGGGGTGCCGCTATCAACCAGTTCGCGGGCAGCGTGGAAGCAGAACTGTGGCTGGCTGACGTGGGGGTAGCCACTGACCTGTCGCACCTTGAGATCGTACGAGACGAGAAGGTGGCGTTCGGTACCGAGAACATGGCGGTAGGGCCGGCGATGACGCGCGAGCAGGCGGCTCAGGCGGTCATGGTCGGTGTTCGGATGGCCTCGGAGGCCGCTGCAGGCGGGATGAAGCTGATCGGCACCGGCGAGATGGGCATCGGCAACTCGACCGCGGCTGCCGCGCTCACATGCGCGTACACCGGCGCCGACCCGGCACGCGTCGTGGGCCCCGGAACGGGTCTGGATACGGCAGGCGTCACGCGCAAGACCGGCGTGGTCAAGGCGGCCCTGCATGCGAACAAGGCCGACACGCTGGACGCACTCGACAAGCTGGCCGCACTCGGCGGGCTCGAGATCGCGGGCATCGCCGGGCTGGTGATCGGCGCTGCGGCCAGCGGTGTGTGCGTGGTGGCCGACGGCTTCATCTCCGGCACGGGCGCGCTTGCGGCCACGCGGCTGTGCCCGACGTGCGCCGAGTACCTGTTCCCATCGCACCTTTCCGCCGAGCCAGGCCACGTCATCGTGCTCGAAGCACTGGACCTCGAGCCCATCCTGGACCTGGACATGCGCCTGGGCGAGGGCACCGGCGCCGCCCTGGCGATGGGCATCATGGACGCCGCGTGCAGGATGCTTGCCGGCATGGCCACGTTCGATGAAGCCGGCGTGGCCGAAGAGAGCGCGTCGTGACGCGACCTCGCCGCGCCCGGTTCGCTCACGCCGTGGGGCTCCTGACCATCTGGCCGGTTCGCCCACGACCTGCCGAAGAGACGCCCGGCGAAGGCATCGCGAACTGGTTTCCCCTTGTCGGCCTCGTGTGTGTCGCGCTGCCGACTGCCGGCCTCGCAGCAGCCGCGTCCGTGCCGTACCTGCTCGCTGGCTGGGACCCCGCGACCGGCATCGAGCGGCTCTCTCTTCTCGCTGCGACGCTCGTGGTCGCGGCGTGGGCGATGTCGTCGCGGTTCTTGCACTGGGACGGCCTGGCCGATGTTGCCGACGCGATGTGGGGCGGACACGCGCCTGCGCGCCGACTCGAGATCGCGAGGGACAGCTCGGTGGGCGCATTCGCAGTAGTCGGGACGGTGTTCGTGGCGCTTGTGACAGTGAGCGCGCTTGCGGCGGTCATGCGCCTGTCGGGATACCTGGCGCTCGGGGTGCTGGTCGCCGTGCCGGTCCTGGGCAGGTTGGCCGCGACGTGTGCCGCCTGGTTCGGCTCACCCGCACGGCCCGACGGTTTGGGCCGCTCGGTTGCCGCGAAGCCCGGCGCTGGGGGTGTGATTGCGGTAGTCGTCGCACTCGCTGCCTCGGCCGCGCCGTGGGCGCTGCTGGTTCCCGCGCATGTGTCCGCGGGCGCTACGGCGGCGTTCTGGCTCGTGGGCATCGCGGCTGCCGCGGTCGTCCCGCACCTGCTGTCGCGCCCGTTCGACGGTGTTACCGGCGATGTGATGGGTGCGTCGGTCATACTGACCGAGTGCGCGGCGCTCGTGACCATCGCGGCACTGGGAGGCTTGTGGACGTGACCGAGAAGCACCTGCTGCTCGTGCGCCATCCCGAGACGGAGGCCAACGTCAACGGCCGTTGGGTCGGCCGAGGAAACGCGCCGTTCACCGAGCTGGGGGAGGCACAACTCGCCACGGTAATCGCACTCATCGAGCAGTTTGCTCCCGAGGCGGTATACTCCAGTCCGCTCGACCGCGCGCGGATTCCTGCGCAGCGTGCAGCGGCAGCCCTCGAGATCCCGCACGTGGTGGACGAGCGCCTGCACGAACTCGACTTCGGCGAGGCCGAGGGGCTCACGCTTGACGAGGCGGCCGAGGCGGGCATCGAGTTCCACTTCAAGGCCGAGGACCGCCCGGTCGCTGCCGGGGGCGAATCCCGCCGGGACATCATGGACCGTGCCGCAGCGTTCCTCGACGAGACGTTGGCCGACCACGAGCGCGTGGCAGTGGTCACGCACGGGGGGGTCTTCCGTTCCGCGGTGGTGCACCTTCTTGGCCTGCCGCCCGATGCAATCTGGGCGTTCAACATCCGCAACTCGCAGATCGCCGAGATCACGGTGGCCGAGGACTGGGCGCGGCTGGAGAGCTTCTACCAGGCCGAGGGGTGAGGCCGGCCGCGCTGACGGCCTTGTCGCGTACCGCCATACCTGCGACAATCCTCGGCAACCTCGAAGGGCAGCCACGGTCACGCAGGGGAGGGTCGCGTGGACTACGATGCGCTCATACGCAGCGAGCTCGACGGCATGGTGCCGTACAGCCCCGGCTTGCGCGCGAGCGAGGTCCGCGAGCGCTCCGGCAAGGACGCCATCCTCAAGCTGTCGAGCAACGAGCATCCCTGCGGTCCGTTCCCGAGCGCGATTGCAGCGATGGAAGCGGTCCTTCCTCGACTGAATCGCTACCCCGACGGTGGCTCCCGCGCCCTGCGCGAGGCGCTGTGCGATCGCCTACAGGTGGCCGACTGCAACCTGGTCGTCGGAAACGGCAGCAACGAGATCATTCGCCTGATCGCGCAAGCGGTCCTGCGCCCGGGCGACGAGGTCGTGTTCGCGTGGCCGAGTTTCGTGGTCTACCCGATGGTGACGCAGATGTTCGGTGCTACTGCGGTCAAGGTGCCGCTCGCCGAGGGTGAGGTCCACGACCTCAACGCGATGCTCGCCGCGGTGACCGACCGCACGCGGCTGCTGTTCATGTGCAACCCGAACAACCCGACGGGCACCATCTACCGCCGCGAGGCGTTCGAGCGCTTCCTGGACGCCGTTCCGGACCACGTTCTCGTGGTGGCCGATGAGGCGTATTTCGAGTTCGTCGCGGACCCCGACTACCCGGACTCGCTGCGCTACTTCGACGGGCAGCGTCCGTTGTGCGTGTTGCGCACGTTCTCCAAGATCTACTCGCTTGCGGGCCTGCGCATCGGCTACGGTGCGTGTCCCGAGGCCGTCAAGCTTGCGTGCGACAAGATCCGCGAGCCGTTCAACGTGAACAGCCCCGCGCAGATCGCCGCGTACTACTCGCTGGCCGATGAATCGGAAGTCGAACGCCGCCGGCGCGAAAACCAGGAGCAGAAGACCTACATCTATTCGGCCTTCGATCGGCTGTCAGTGCGCTACGTGCCGTCGGAAGCCAACTTTGTGTATCTGCTGACGGACAAGCCGGTCGAAGTATTCGAGGCCCTGCTGGCCGAGGGGGTCATCGCGCGCGACTTCGGCACCGCTCCGGCCTTGCGGCTGGGTATCGGCACGCCGGGGGACACTACGCTCGTCGTCGAGGCATTCGAACGCGTCGTCGAGAAGCTGGGCGGCATCTAGCCCCACGACTCTTCGCAGCGGACGGTGTGCTCGGCGACACGTCGGAGATAATCACTGCGAAGGAGTGAGCCATGCTTGTCGTGATGCGGGACCACGCGTCCCAAGAAGAGATCGGACACGTCGTCGACCTGCTCGAAGAAGCAGGCGCCGCGGCGCATCTGTCCGGCGGCGAGATCAAGACCATCATCGGCGTGATCGGCGACCGCGAGACGGTCTACGGCCTCGAACTCCAAGGTCTGCCGGGCGTCGAGGAAGTCATCCGGGTTCTGAAGCCCTACAAGCTCGTGAGCCGCGACTTCAAGCCCGAAGACACGGTGGTCCACGTGGGCGCACACGCGAGTGTGGGCGGTGGTGCGATCGGAGTGATCGCGGGCCCGTGCTCGGTCGAGTCCGAGGACCAGATGCTCGAGGTGGCACGCGCGTGCAGCGCGGCCGGCGCGACGATGCTGCGAGGCGGCGCATACAAGCCGCGCACGAGTCCGTACGCGTTCCAGGGCATGGGCGTCGACGGGCTGAAGCTGCTCAGGCAAGCCGCCGACGAAGTCGGTGTGCCCGTGGTGACCGAGGTGCTCGACGTGCGCGACGCCGATACGGTCGCCGAGTACGCCGACGTGCTGCAGGTCGGCGCCCGCAACATGCAGAACTTCATGATGCTCGACGAGCTGGGCAAGATGGGCAAACCGGTGCTGCTCAAGCGCGGCCTGTCGGCCACAATCGAGGAAGTGCTGTCGGCCGCCGAGTACATCCTCAAGGGCGGCAACCGCGACGTCGTCTTGTGCGAGCGCGGCATCCGCACCTTCGAGACCTACACGCGCAATACGCTCGACCTGGCGGCGGTCGCCGCGCTGAAGGGCCTCACGCACCTGCCGATCGTGGTCGACCCCTCGCACGCCACGGGGCGGCGCGAACTCGTCGCGGTGATGTGTCGCGCGGCGATCGTGGCCGGCGCCGACGGCGTGATGGTCGAGGTGCACCCCGATCCCGAGCATGCGAAATGTGACGGGCCGCAGTCGCTCGTGCCCGAGGACTTCGCCGAGCTGATGTCGTCGCTTACCCCGCTGATCGAACTCCAGGGTGCGACCCTCGGGTGGGAATGATGGCATTCGAGCGCATAGCCGTTGTGGGCGTGGGCCTGGTGGGCGGTTCGTTCGCAGCCGCCGCACGCGAGCTCTCGCCGCTTCTGCACGTGATCGGCGTGGACGTGGACGCCGATGCGCTCGCGTATGCGCGTGAACACTCCATCGTGGCGGAGACGGCCTCGCCGGACGAGGCGTTCGCGGCGGGGCTCTTCGGCAAGGATGGTGTGGATCTCGTGGTGCTCGCGACACCTGCGGCGAGCGTGGAGTCGTGGCTGGAGCGGTTGGGTGGTTCGGGATACGCGGGCGTCGTGACCGATGTCGCGTCGACGAAGTCGGCCGTCATAGCAGCTGCCGAGCGCTGGCTGGGGCCGAACGCGGCGTTCGTGGGCGGGCATCCGATGGCCGGCTCGGAGCAAAGCGGCGTGCGTGCAGCGAGCGCCGAGCTGTTCAAGGGCGCGTACTACGTGCTCACGCCGACCGCCTCGACCGACATGAACGCGTACCGTCGCATGCATTCGTTCGTGACCTCGCTGGGTGCGCGGGTGATCTCGGTCGACGCCCACGCTCACGATGAAGCGGTGGCGATCGTGAGCCACGTGCCGCACGTGACGGCGTCAGCGCTGGTGGAGCTCGCCAAAGCGCACGCAGGCGAGAGCGACGAGCTGCTGCGCCTTGCCGCGGGCGGCTTCAAGGACACCACGCGGATCGCCGCGGGCAGCCCCGAGCTGTGGACCGGCATCTGCCTGGACAACGCCCACGCGCTCGCCGAGGGCCTCGACGAGCTGCGTGGCGTGCTCAGCGAGTTCGCGGCCGCCGTGCGCGAGCGCGATGCGGAGGCCGTGCACGCGTGGCTCGCGCGCGCCGCCGACGTGCGCCGCACGCTCCCCGCGCAGTGGGTTCCCGCGACGTCGAACCTCACCGAGCTGCTCATCCCGGTCGTGGACCGTCCCGGCGTCATCAGCGAGGTCACGACCGCAGTCGGGCGCGCAGGCTGTAACATCGAAGCCATCGAGATCGACCATGTGAGTGAGGACAGCGCCGTGCTCGTGCTGGTGCTCACCGACGAAGGCGACCTCGACCGCTTGCTTGCAGACCTTACCGGCCGAGGATACGAACCGCGCACCCGCGCGTTGGAGGAGCAGCCATGATTGCGCATATCCGCCCCGCCGCAGCGCCCCTGACTGGCGAGATTCGGGTCCCGGGCGACAAGTCGATATCGCACCGCGCGGTGCTTCTCGCCGCGATGGCCGAGGGGACCTCGCGTTTGAGCGGCGTGCTCGACAGCGAGGACGTGCGCTCTACGATCGCGACGGTGAAGGCGCTCGGCGCTCGCGTAGCACTTGAGCCGGCGGAAGGCGGCGGACTGGAGGGTGCCATTACCGGATGGGGGAGCGCAGGCCCGCGCGAGTCCGCGACCACGCTCGACTGCGGCAACAGCGGCACCACGGCGCGGCTGATCTCCGGCGTTCTTGCTGGGTGGCCGATCACAGCGACGCTTGTTGGGGATGAGTCGCTGTCCTCCCGCCCCATGGCGCGCATCACCGAGCCGCTGTCCGAGATGGGCGCGCGTTTCGTGACCACCGAAGGCCGCCTGCCGATGACGGTCAACGGCGGCGCGCTCACGGCGCTGGAGTACGACTCGCCGGTGGCAAGCGCGCAGGTGAAAAGCGCGGTGCTGCTTGCCGGCCTGCGCGCCTCGGGCCGCACGCTCGTGCGCGAGCCAGCGCAGAGCCGCGACCACACCGAGCGGATGCTGCCGCTGTTCGGCGTCCCGGTAGGCACCGATCCGCAGGCCAACGCCGCTTGGGTGGATGGCCCCGCCGCGCCGGTTGCGGCCGACGTCGCGGTGCCGGGCGATCCTTCCTCGGCAGCTTTCATGGTGGTAGCGGCGCTGCTCGTGCCGGGCAGCGAGCTGCGCGTCGCCGACGTGGCCCTGAACCCCACGCGGACGGGCTTCTTGCGCGTGCTCAGCCGCATGGGTGCCGATATCGAGGTCCAGATGGCCGAAGAGATGTCGGAGGCCGAACTGCGCGGCGATATCGTCGTGCGCCACACGCCCGAGCTGCGGGCGGTGACCGTGGAACCGGACGAGGTCCCGTCGCTGATCGACGAAGTGCCGATTCTGGCGCTTGCTGCGGCTCGCGCCGAGGGCCGCAGCATGTTCAAGGGCGTGGGCGAGTTGCGGGTCAAGGAGTCCGACCGCCTCGGCGCCATCATCGACGGTCTGGGCGCGCTCGGTGTGGATGCCACGACTGACGGCGAGTCGCTTGCTGTCGGTGCGGCGCTTGGCGGCACCGAGGGTTTCTCCGGCGCAGACATCGACGCGCGCGGCGACCATCGCCTGGCGATGACGTGGGCGGTCGCCGGTCTGGTCTGCGACAGCGAGGTGCGCGTGCACTCGTTCGAGTCGGTGGCGGTATCGTATCCTGGTTTCATCGATGACCTGGCGAAGCTGGGGGCGCGCTAGGCCAGTGGAAGGTAGCCCTCCCGGGACCCTCCTACGCAGCACCCGTCCAGGACCCGTCTTCGTGCACCGCGGCAACCGCTTTGTTGCGTCCGGCTCCTTTGGCCGCGTACAGTGCGGCGTCGGCCGCGCTGATCCCCGCCTGGATCGTCACTCCGTTGGCAGGCAGTGACGCGACACCGATCGACACGGTGACGAAGCACTCGCCGTGCTCCCATGCGACCGGCTGCTGCTCGATCGTGCGTTGCAGATCGTGCGCTCGCGACAGTGCGGCCTCCGTGGTGGCATTGACCATCACGACCAGGAACTCATCGCCGCCGTAGCGGCAGACCGTGTCAGACACTCGAGCGCTCGCGAGCACGATCTCGCTCACCATCTTCAGGGCGGCATCGCCCGCCGAGTGAGAGTAATCGTCGTTGACGTGCTTGAAGTCGTCGATATCCATAAGCAGGAGCGCCAGAGAGATGTCCTCGCGCTTGGCACGGGCGATCTCGCGCGGCAGGCTCTGGTCCAAGAACCTCCGGTTGTACAAGGTGGTGAGCGGGTCTTTGATCGCCTGCTCGTGCAGCTTCGCGTTGAGGGCAGTGATCTGCTCGTGGCTTCGGGCGAGATTCACGTTCGCGGACTGGAGAAGATCCCTGCTCCGCCGTTCGTCGGTCACGTCATGGAGCATGACCAGGTGGGCGACGCGCTGCTGCGAGCCTGTGTCGAGAGCCGTGATCTTGTAGTCGACGTAGCGGCAATCGTCTTGACAGCCTAGGGGCATGGCCGCCTGACCGAGCTTGGTCGCGGGTCCGTCTGCCGTGTCTTTCAGAGAGGACACGGCGCCTGTTACGCCGCCCAGGAATGTCTCGGCAGGCTCGCCGACAGGCACTGTGCCGGTCACATGCAGCATAGTGAGTGCGGCGGGATTGGCATCGGCGACGAGATCCGCATGATCGAGAACGACGACTCCGTCGGACATCTGCTCGACCACGGCATCGCGTGCGAGCGGGAGTATGTCGAGGAGTTCGCCGCGAGAGAGGCTTGTGAACCACAGGGTGCCGGTCACCAGGAACGCGAGAGGAGCGAGGTCCAGGCCATCGAGGGACAAGAGGCGGGACTCCGAGATGAAGCTGGCGACGAGGGGAACGGCGGCGCCGATCAATAGCATCGCGGGCCGGGCGCGCCGGGACAGGGGAGCGCGGAAATATACCTGGACGATGATCGCGATGGCCAGCGCGATCATGGCGTATGCGTAGATCGTGAAGGCCCAGTACAGCGGGCCTGGCACCGAAGCGAAGTGCGTATGCGAGCCGACTTGCACGACGACGAACTCGGTGTGGTAGAGCCAACCGGGGTTGAGCCACACAACACTGGCCAGCGCGAACGGCGGGATCGCGAGTGCGGCGG
>ENA-OSEO01006188-OSEO01006188.1-sediment-metagenome-genome-assembly--contig:-NODE-6188-length-10917-cov-3.986162_pt1 | contig 10917 bp, 9 predicted proteins | sample MGYA00237883_ERZ534232 | MGnify/ENA metagenome assembly ERZ534232
CGTCTTGAAGCCAGTTGTTCGGACTCCCTCCCCCGGCCCCGTTATCCACAAATAACATGTAGCTGTTTTCTCCCGGGCTGAAATCCATAACGACGTTTGCATTCTCCCGGATGGCCCGTTGCTGGGCCAGCATCAGGTCGGAACTTAAATTGCGGGCGGCGCCCTTGAGCCGGATATCCGGCAGCCAGTTTAAATAGTTGGGAATCCCTACGGCCGCCATGATCGCCAGAATGGCGATTACGATAATTAATTCTACAACGGTAAATCCGGATTGTTTTTGCATGTTTCATCTCCTGACACATTTTATACAAATTTTGTGCCAGCTTTCACGCCTTTGACTAAAAATTTCATAAAAATCAAATGGCCGATTTGCAAGATGTCTATCTGTTTGTAAATTATCAATATTTTAAATTTAAGAGGATCATTGCCAAAAAAATACAGCCATTCACACCCGGGAAAGGTCAAAAGTTACCCCAGGAGAAAGCCGTGTGATCTGTTAAATTTTTTTAAAAAGTATTAATTTTTTTTAGAGCCGACCTTCACGGACGTTCCTGCCTTAACGAACGTCCTCCCAGGTCATTCCGCCGTCCGTACTTATCTGTTCTTTAATGCGCCCCAACATGGAAATAACAAGTTTCCGGCAGGTGTTGTTGGCGTTTCTTAAGCGCACGTTTCCCCCCGTCCCGCTCGGCAGTCCGCGTCCGTCGATACGAAAACGCGCTGCGCCGCCGGCAAATGCGGCTGCATACAACACCACGTTGTCCGGCAGGGCGGTCGATTTGATGAGTTCTTCGGCGCCGTCGCGTATCCAGTTTCTTGCATGGGTGACGCTGCCCCCGGCGCCGTTATCGACAAAAATCGTGTACCGGTTTTCACCCACATTAAACAGCAGCGCGATATTTCCATTTTCTCTGATGGCTTTTTGACGCGCAAGTTGGATATCTGTTTTAATGTCCCCGGCAGCGTCTTTGAGCTGCATATCCGGCAGCCGGCTCAGATAGTTGGGAACGGCCACCGCCGCTAAAACCGCAAACACAGCTGTCACTATAACGGTCTCGGCAAGGGTGAAACCCGACTGGTTACGCATATGTGACCTCCTTGCAGCGGTAATGCCGACGCAACGTGCAAAGACAATCGCAATATATTTCTAACGCTTAATTCAGATCAATTTTGCGTTTGAATATCCCTGTAATCAACAACCTGATATAAAAAATCGGTCAATTCATCAGCTTCTCCATTAATTGCGTCCAGATTTCCACAATTCTATCCCACGAGGTGACAAACACATTCCAAATCGCAAAAGAGACTTTTACAATGATGAACCAGGTTTCAATCGCAAGTGTTTTAAAAAACTGCGTCAAGGGTTTAGACCAGCCCAGCACCCAAAAATAGGCAAACAATGCACCCCAGCTTAAGGAACAGACGGTATACGCTTTCCAATCCGTCGGTTTTTCGGCGATCCCTTGCTTATTGGCCGGTCCGACTTTTTTCTTACAGTAACTGCAATTTGTTGCATTTTTCAGGAGATGGGTTGAACAATAGGGACAAATCTTTGTTAACCCGGGGGATTTCCCCTTTTTGCTGACGCCGCCGTTACCCATGACTGTCACCTTAATTTAACATTTATTGTTTCGGGTTTCGGGTTTCGTGATTCGATTTTAAATTTCATAAGGCAGAGCTACCATATTCCGACATGTCTCGGAAAGCCAGATTCTGTATGCCGGAATAATTTATCTTCCCCTGATAAACTCAACCGCGTTTTTCAGCATGGCGATCCCGGGCGGCGGATCATCGGGGAAACCGCGACCCTGACGTTTGAGATTCTCTTTCCGGCGGGTCCAGTCCGGGTGGTTGGTCCAGTGGTTGTATGCCTCCGGATGCGGCATCAGGCCGAATATCCGGCCGGTAGGATCGCAAATTCCGGCAATATCCGCCAGCGACCCGTTGGGATTAAACGGAAATTGTCCTTCGGCCGGCGCACCATCCGGCCGGGCATAGCGCAGGGCCACCAGATTCTCCTGCTGCAGGCGGGAAAGGACCGCTTCCCGGGCGTAAAATTTCCCTTCCCCGTGCCGGATGGGCAGCTCGATCCCCTCAATCCCTTTGATAAAAATGCAGGGCGAAGCCGGATTGCCCTTCAGGCTGACCCAGTCGTTGCGAAAGTTGCCGCAATCGTTATGGGTCAGGGCGATGGTTCGCCGGCCGTAGTCCCCATCGATTCCCGGCAATAGCCCCAGATTGACCAGCGTTTGAAACCCGTTGCAGATGCCGATCACCAGGTTTTGCCTGTCCACAAATTCAAGAATTTTATCGCCGATATTCGTTTTCAGGCGAACGGCTTGAATCACACCGGCGCCGTGGTCGTCTCCCCAGCTGAAACCGCCCCCAAATGCCATAATGTTGAAACCGTCCAGCCGGACACTGCCGTCGATCAGGGAATTGATATGCACCCGCAGCGCTGATGCGCCGGCCAGTTCAAAGGCATAGGCCGTTTCATAATCGCAGTTCAGACCGTAACCAATCAGCACCAGGACCTTGACAGGACTCATATCAGCTCTCCAAAGAGGGCCTTCCAGGCCGCTTTCAGCTTGTCCAGCGAAACAGCGGCAAGGAGGTTGCCCGCAATCCCCTTGATCACCACATCCGGGGTTTCCGTCACCGTTCCGACACAGGCACAGGCAAGACCCTTAAACAGATTTTCAAAACGCTCCCGGCCGGCCGGATCAATGCTGACGATAAAGCGCCCGGCCGATTCCGAAAACAGAATTCCGTCATTGCGGTCGATGCCGCTGCGCGGCACCTGCGCCAACTCGATATTCAGCCCCAGATTTCCTCCCATGGCAACCAGCGCCAGATGAACCCCCAGTCCGCCCCGATAGATGCCGTGTGCGGATGCAACCAGTTCCCGGGCGACCGCCCGGGCCAGTGCCCGGTAAACCGGACCGCTTTCTTCCGGCCGGACCCGGGGTACATTCAGCCCCGTATAACCGAAATGCTCATAATATTCGGAAGCGCCCAGCTCGTTGCGGGTCATCCCCAGGATGTAAACAAGATCGCCGGGCATCTTGCAATCCATGGTCACGCACCTGGAGGCATCTTCGATCACCCCGATGGTGGAAAACTGCAATGTTTCCAGAGCGGACACCTTATGGGTTTCGCCGTATGGCCCGGTCAGATGGCCGTCCACATACATGCTGTCTTTTCCGGAAAGCAGCGGGATCCCGTAAGCCAAACACATGTCCCGCAGCGCCCGGCAGGAACGCACCAGCTGGGCGGCCTTGAATTTGCCGTCCGGGTTGCCGCGGGGATCAAACTGGATATTGGGCCAGCAGAAATTATCCACGCCGCCGATATGCTCCGGGTCGGCGCCCACTGCAATCAGCCGGCGCACGGCTTCGTCGATGCTGCAGGCCGTCATGTGAAAGGCATCAATCTTGGAATAGGCCGGCAGGAGGGCCTGGGAAAAGGCCAGTCCTTTTGAAGATTCCAGGACCGGCCGGATCACAGCGGCGTCGCTGTTGACATCGCGACCTGCCCCCACCAGGGGTTTGATGACGCTGGCGCCCTGGACCTCATGGTCGTATTGCCGGCAAATCCATTCCTTTGAGGAGATGTTGGGTCTGCCGAGCAGGTCCAGCAGAAGTTTCTCATAGTCCCGGGATTCATTTAAGACCGGTTCAATGAGACCCCGGTTTTCCGGCGGTTGCCACTGGGCCTCAAATTCCCACTGGGGAAAGCCGGACGTAAGCAGGCCAAGATCGATATAGGCGCAGGTTTTGCCGTTATAACGGATATGCAGCCGGCCCGAATCGGTATAGCGGCCGATGACGGTGCTTTCCACCGCGTGTTTGCGGGAAAGTGCCATAAAACGATCCAGGTTTTGCGGGTCGATGGCCACAGTCATGCGCTCCTGGGATTCTGAAATCCAGATCTCCCACTGGTCGAGACCCTCGTATTTCAAAGGCACTTTCTCAAGCTCGATGTCGCAGCCGTTGGAAAAGCGGGACGACTCGCCGATGGAGGAGGACAGCCCGCCGCCGCCGTTGTCGGTAATAAAGCGGATCAGCCCCTCATCCCTTGCTTCCAGGAGAAAGTCATGCATCTTTTTCTGGGTATAGGGGTCGCCGATCTGCACATGCCCGGCGGGGGTATGCTCTGAAAAAACTTCCGACGACGCCGTTACGCCGTGAATGCCGTCCTTGCCCACCCGGCCGCCGCACATGACGGCCAGATCCCCCGGCAAAATCGTTTTCTGATCGGCTGGCTCCCCCCGGATAGTGGCCGGCATGATGCCCACGGCTGTAACATAAACCAGGCACTTGCCCATATACCCTTCGTGAAAAAGCACCTGGCCGAAAGTCGTGGGGATGCCGCTTTTATTGCCGCCGTCTCGAACCCCTTCAATGACCCCGTCCAGCAGCCGGCGGGGGTGCAAACGCGGTTTCAGATTGCCGTCGTAATCCCGGGGGCCGACACAGAAGCCGTAACTCCCCATCACCAGCTTCGATCCCTTGCCGGTTCCCATGGGGTCCCGGTAAATGCCGACAATTCCGGTAATGGCGCCACCGTAAGCCTCCATATTGGAAGGCGAATTATGGGTTTCACCGGTAATGACGTAATAGTGGTTTTCATCAAAGCGTCCGACGCCGGCATTATCCCACAACACCGATACCACCCAGGGCTTTTTCTCTTTAAGCGCCAGAGTCGGCGCCTCGATGCAGGTCTTAAAGAGGTTGTCCACCCGCTCGACAGGCCCGCCGGCAGTTTCACGGTAGTGGAACAGGCCCCGGAAGGTGTTGTGATTGCAATGGTCGCTGCGCGCCTGGGAAATGTATTCAAGTTCCACATCGGTGGGGTCGGTCAGGCCGACCTTGGCCCTGGCGGCCTGAACATTGGCGTCCAGAAAATACGCCCGGATAATCGGGATATCATTGGGATTCAGCGCCAGATTTCGCTCGCGGCTGATGCGTTTAAGGGTCTCATCGCTGTCGATGGGAATCGCCGCCACCGTGGGGGTGTGATTGAGGATGACCCTGGGAAGAACAAATCCGGTCCCTTCGGCCGGGTCCCACTGCGCTTTGCTGAATATTTTCCACTGTTGAATCGTGTCGTTGGCAAGTAATTGAGCGGCGATCCGGTTGGCCGACTCGGCTGCAAGACCCTGGCCGATCAGGCAGTAGCGTCGGGACGTATAGATGGCGCTGTCCGGACCCAGTTTAGCGCCCAGCAGGTCTTCCACCGCCTCTATCGCCGTACTGCCGGGATTGTCGCGCACCCCGGGTCGGTAGCCGACCCAGATGGTCCAGTCGAAATCACAGGGAAGCGGATCCAGAGATGAAACCTGAGTGACCGGATTTGTAAAAATTTCAGTTTGAATCCGCTGAATCTGGTCCGGCAACAGGTCCGCATCAATGGTCACCACATGGATACTGCGGACGATTGTAAGGTCGATTCCGAAATAATTCCTGGCCTTCTGGCGAACCCATTCGCCCTCGGCATCGAACAGCTCAGGTTTTATCATGATTTCAATTCGATATGGCATAACACGTCAGCTTCAACTAAAGAATATTCGGGTGATGTCATTATAAAAGACATACACCATCAGCAGGATCAAGACAAAAATGCCAACCTGCTGCGCAACTTCGCGCATCCGCGTATTAACGGGACGGCCGATGGCCGCTTCGATAAAAAAGAAGAGCAGATGGCCGCCGTCCAGAACCGGTATCGGCAGAAAATTCAGGACGGCCAGATTGATGCTCAAAAGGGCGATAAAAAACACCAGGTTGGCAGCGCCCTGTTTGGCCTGCTGCCCCGCCATTTCTGCAATCATGAGCGGCCCTCCCAGTGTTTTGGTGGAAATCGAGCCGACAATCAACTTGAATATACTGACAATGGTCAGATGGGTGACACGATAGGTTTGAACAGCGCTCTCGACAAATGCCTCCAGCGGATTCAAGGGTTTGGAATAGCCGTCGCCGGAAGCCGAGATGCCGATCACATAGCGCTGGATATCTTCCCCGAAGATGTTTTTTGTCTCTTTCAATTGGGGTTGAACATTAAAAACAAACTCCGAATCCCCCCGGCGAACGGACACCTCCAGGGTTTTGCCACTGCTTCCGGAAATCATATTTGACATTTCATCCCAGCTCTTTACACCGACACGGTCGATGGCGACAATGAGATCATCCGCCTGAAGACCGGCCTGCTCGGCCGGTGTGTCTTTCTGAACCTTGCCCACAGCCGGTTTGAGGATGTAAATACCCGAAATCAAGAAAATCACGAAAAAGATGACGGCCGCCAGCAGTAGGTTAAAGGCCGGACCGGCCGCCACAATCAGGATGCGCTTAAATACATGCTGGTGCGTAAAGGATATCGGAATATCGGCGGGGTCGATCTCGCTGTCGGGTTCCTCACCCACCATTTTAACGTAGCCCCCCAGGGGTATGGCTGAAATCCGATATTCGGTAATACCGATCTTTTTCCCCAAAATACGCGGCCCGAATCCCAGCGAAAACTTTTCAACACCCACGCCGAACAGCCGTGCAACCAGAAAATGACCCAGTTCGTGAAACGATATCAGAACCCCCAGAACAATGATAAAAGCAAAAATATTCGTGCTCATGAAACCTTCTTTTTATTAGCCACTTAAGCTAAAGGGCTGTCAGGTGTCAGGAAAAGAAAGATTTAAGTTTTTTCCCCCGACCCCTGATCCCTGGCCCCTGACACCCTTTCAGCCTTCAGCCTATTACGTTATCAAACTATTCTCATAACCGCAACAGGAACGCATCACATTACAATTGCATCTTCCGTATGAAACCTTGCGCCTGCCGGCGGGCCCATCCATCCGACGCGATAATATCGTCAAGTGTGGGGTCTGTGACCGCCGCATGCTGCGCCATGGTTTTTTCGACAACAGCCGCAATCTCTACAAATGAAATTTGCCGGTTTAAAAACGCATGAACCGCCGCCTCATTGGCTGCATTCAGAACGGCCGGAAGCGTCCCCCCCCGGCGTCCGGCGCTATACGCCAGTTTCAGACACGGAAATTTTTTTAAACTCAGCCGTTTGAATCTCAGGCTGCCGATTCCGACAAAATCGGGAATGGGTTGATTGAGGCGTAAGCGTTCCGGATGGGAGAGTGCATAGGCAATCGCACCCATCATGTCCGGAATCCCGATCTGGGCCATTACCGAACCATCCTTAAACGATACCATCGAATGGATCAGGCTCTGGGGGTGTACCACTACCTCGATCATGTCGGTTGGAACTCCGAACAGGTGCTGGGCTTCAATCACTTCCAGGCCTTTATTCATTAGGGTGGCCGAATCAATACTGATCTTGGGGCCCATTTGCCAGGTGGGGTGGTTTAGCGCTTCCTCCGGAGTGATGCCTGCAAATTCACCCATGGCTTTGTTGAGAAACGGGCCGCCCGAAGCGGTCAGGTGAATCCTGGCCAAGTCCTGGCAGCGCTGGCCCGAAAGGCACTGAAAAATGGCGCTGTGCTCGCTATCGACCGGCAGTATCTGAACCCCGTTGGCGGCTGCTTTTTTCATAACGATCTCGCCGGCCATCACCAGGGTTTCCTTATTGGCCAGCGCAATGGTTTTACCGGCATCGATCGCCGCCAGGGCCGGCATCAGTCCGGCCGCTCCCACCATGGCCGCTACGACCGTATCCACAGGCGCATGCCCGGCCGCCGCCGCATATCCTTCCGGGCCATAAAGGATGTCCACTCCGCTTTTGGACGAAATGCTACGCTTGAGCTCCCGAGCCCGCATTGAGTCAAAAACAACGGCCAAATCCGGCTTGAATCTGGAAACCTGCTCCGATAGCAGGGCAATATTGGTCTTAGCCGCGAGCGCCCTGACCCTGAACCGGTCGGGAAACATATCGACGATCCGCAGGGTGTTGCGGCCGATGGAGCCGGTGGAACCTAAGATGCTAAGCTGTTTCATGAAGTCAAAAATTTACACGAATAAAATCCAAATATCAAAAACTGAAAAACTCTTGCTTCGGCCAAAGTTTGTTTCTAATTTTTGACATTTGAATTTTGATATTGTTTCGCTTTTCGTATTTCGATATTCGGATTTTTAATTTTCACGCCGGTGTGACTTGCCAAATCCGGCACAGAACTTACTGAATGCACTCTAGAAAGCCGTCGCCATTATGTATTCCTTGAACACATATGCAATTGGAGCGGCAAATAGCAGCGCATCGATACGGTCCAGTATCCCGCCGTGTCCCGGCAGGATGGCGCCGGAATCCTTCACCTTTCCGGCACGCTTTAATTCGGATTCAAACAGATCGCCGGCCTGGCCCATCAGCCCCAGAGAGACAAAACACAGCAGGCTGAAAAGCCATGGCAGTTGCGGCAGAAAAAGCAACTGGAACAGCGCCCCGATCGACAGATTGCCCACAAGACCGCCGATGGCGCCCTCGATGGTCTTGCCGGGGCTGACGGCTGGACACAGCTTATGGCGCCCCAGATACGTTCCGACATAATAGGCAGCCACATCCCCGGCAAAGACAACCCCCAGGAGCAAAAAGATCCAGGGAATCCCTGCCGCGCCGCTGCGGATCAGCACCAGGCTGGAGAGCAGCACCGGTACATAAACGCTGCCGAAAAACTGTCTGATAATAGAGCCGCTGACAGCGGCATCAAACGGGAAACGCTTGAGTGAGCCCAACCCCGCCCCGAAAAAATTAAGAACGACAAAACCCAGCATGATCCCGAAAGACCCTTTGAACGCCCCCCAGATGATCCCGCAACCGGTCGCATACCCCAAAACCGGCAGCCACAGATTATCCCTGCCGCGGGTGGGGACCCCCGCAATGCGGTAATATTCCCACAGCGCCACAACCGTCACTCCACCGATCAGCAGGGCAAAGAGAATGACGCCCCCTTTGACGATCAGCAGGATCAGCAGCGGCAGCGCAATGATGCTGGTAAGCCAGCGTTTCAGGTGTACGGTCTGTGCCATAAATAATGTCAATAATTATTAAGGGTGCCGAATCGGCGTTCTCTATTCTGGAAATCTTTGAGGATGTCGAGAAATTCTTCCCTGCCGAAGTCGGGCCAGAGGGTATCGGTCACAAATATTTCGGTATAGGCGATCTGCCATAGAAGAAAATTACTGATCCGCGACTCCCCGCTGGTTCTGACCAGCAGGTCCGGGTCCGCCATTCCCCGGGTGTAAAGATGCGCCGAAACGTCCTCTGCCGTAATGGAAGCCGGGTCCAGTCCGGCCGTTTTAACCCTGGCTGCAATCTCCTGAACCATTTTAACGATTTCGGCGCGCCCGCCGTAACTCAGGGCCAGATTCAGCAGCATGCCGTCATTATTGCGGGTATGGGCCATCACGGCAGTCAACGTCTGCCGAACGTTCCGGGGGAGCCTTTCAACCTGGCCGATGGCATTCAGGCGAATGTTGTTGCGCAGCAATTCCGATTCTTCGGATTTGAGGAATTTTCTCAGAAGCGTCATCAATGCGGCGACTTCGGTTTTTGGCCGCTCCCAGTTTTCGGTTGAAAAAGCATACAGTGTTAAAATCGAAATTCCGATTTCCCGGCAGGTACGCACAATCGTCCGCACCGTTTCAGCGCCCTTTTCATGTCCCTTGATGCGGTTCAACAGTTTTTTTTTGGCCCAGCGGCCGTTACCGTCCATAATGATGGCAACATGGACGGGAAGTTTTCCTGCTGGCAGATCTGTGTGACCGGAAGAAGACGGACTAGAATTCAAGGATCTCTTTCTCTTTTTCTTGATAGACATCATCGATCCGCCGGATGTACTCATCGGTTATCTTCTGCACCTGATCCTGAGCCTTAAATGCTTCATCTTCCGAAATTTCGCCCTCTTTTTTCAGGCCTTTTAAAAGTTCATTTGAATCCCGCCGGATATTGCGGACAGCCACTTTATATTCTTCGCTCATTTTATTGGCGACCTTGACAAGTTCCTTGCGCCGTTCTTCGGTCAATGGCGGAATGGCAATGCGGATAATCTTTCCGTCGCTGGACGGCGTCAGGCCCAGGTCGGACTTTAAAATCGCCTTTTCGATTTCTTTGATAACTGAAATGTCCCAAGGCTGAATGGTAATGAGACGGCTTTCAGGAACCGCCAGAGACGCCATCTGGTTCAGCGGCGTCAACGTCCCGTAATAATCAACCCGGATGCCATCCAGCAGGGCCAGCGACGCCCGGCCGGTTCGAATTCGCTTAAATTCACTTTTAAGGGCGCTGACCGATTTCCCCATCCGCTCTCTGGTTTCCGCATATATTGATTCAATCATGGCTATTCACCTCAAGATTCAGATGTTAACTGGCGATGCGGGTGCCGATATCTTCGCCGCACACAAATTTTCTGATATTTCCTTTGGTTCTGAGGTTGAAAACAACCAAAGGGAGTTGATTGTCCATTGCCAAAGAGATCGCCGTCATATCCATCACCTGCAGACGCTTTTCAAGCACTTCGCGATAGGTGATCTTTTTAATAAAAGCGGCATTTTTATTTTGAACGGGATCCGAATCGTAGACGCCATCGACCTTGGTTGCTTTCAGTAAAATTTCAGCATGGGTTTCTTTTGCCCGTAAAACAGCGGCGGTGTCCGTTGTAAAATAAGGATTACCGGTCCCCGCCGCAAAAAGGACTACCCGGCCTTTCTCGAGGTGGCGAAGCGCCCTTCTGAGAATATAGGGTTCGGCAACTTCGTGCATTGAAATGGCCGTCTGAACACGGGTGACAATTCCTCTTTCTTCCAGCGCATCCTGCAACGCCAGGCTGTTGATCACCGTCGCCAGCATGCCCATTTTATCGGCCGAAACCCGGTCCATGTTGTAGGAACTGGCGGCAATGCCGCGAAAGATATTGCCGCCGCCGACGACAATGGCAACTTCAACACCGAGGTCAAATATGGAACG
>ENA-OSEO01006190-OSEO01006190.1-sediment-metagenome-genome-assembly--contig:-NODE-6190-length-10916-cov-5.262570_pt1 | contig 10916 bp, 7 predicted proteins | sample MGYA00237883_ERZ534232 | MGnify/ENA metagenome assembly ERZ534232
ATTGATCTCTCGAAGCGCCTGAAAATATTCCTTTGTTGAAGCATCCACCATTCATCGCCTCCTCAAAGACAAAGGGGCCGCATCTTGCCTTAGATCTGACCCCTTTTCACTTTCTTCCCTCCGTCTGCCCATGACCTCGCCGTTATCCCTGAAGATGTCGGCAAAGATCGGGGGCCGATATTCCTTCGCCGGGCCTATGTAGGGCAGGTTGCTGGACCATAGATGCCAAAAACAAACCCCTTTGCAGAAGAAGAAAAGGACCTCACCAGGAAGGACCTCCATCAGGACTTTAAAAACCGTTCTCTGTCGGGATTTCCTTAGAAACATCGGTTCGCACTGGCATTCAACATAGAACATCTTTCAGGCGTCAATCAAGAGAATAATAGGGAGCCGGCAATTCTCATTTTACAATTAAACAGTCCGCATTTCCCCTTCGTGGCGTGGCCGTAAGGCTGCTTCTCACGGTTTCACGGCCCGACTGCAATCCATACACGTCCTTTCGAAAGTCAAAATGAGAATTGCTGCAGGGAGGCGCAATGCATGAGGCGGCAGAAGCAATGCGGTCAGGCGGTTAAGCTTCTAAGCTGTTGAAATTCATATGCGCTTGCCATCCATCAACCATCGGCAGCCAATCACCAGCAACGAGCGATCCGTATCCGGTATCGAGCATTCCGCATTATTACTGATTTGTAATCTTTAGGAAAGGCTGCGGCAAGGCTGCTCTGTTATGTTCCAGTCAACCTCAGAGGGACATCCTTCGGCGGATGGTCCCTTCACAAAAAACCGATTCAACGAAAGGAGAGATCATGAACGTGCAAGCAGTGCAACACTATCAGACGGGGGAAGGGGGCGCTTACGAGGCGCCGAGTTCAAGGAGGGGTGACGTGCAACCCGCAGGGCACCCGTTTACCAGCATCCAGACCATCAATGATTCGGTTCAGAGGGCGTCGGCATGGGTAAGGCCCCTGGAGCAGGAGATGGGCCGGGTGATCGTCGGCCAGCGGGTCCTGATAGAACGGCTTTTGGTGGGTCTCCTGTCAAACGGCCACGTCCTGTTGGAAGGGGTGCCCGGTCTGGCAAAGACACTGGCACTCAAGACACTGGCTTCTACTATTCAGACAGGATTCAGGCGGATCCAGTTTACGCCCGACATGCTGCCTGCCGATATCGTCGGTACCGAGATCTACAACCCAAAGGATGTCTCGTTTGTGGTCAAACACGGGCCTGTTTTCGCGAACCTGATCCTGGCGGACGAAATCAACCGGGCCCCGGCCAAGGTCCAGAGTGCCCTTCTCGAGGCCATGCAGGAGCGACAGGTCACGATCGGAGAGAAGACCTACAGCCTTCCGAACCCGTTTCTGGTCATGGCCACGCAGAACCCCATCGAGCAGGAAGGCACCTATCCGCTGCCCGAGGCCCAGGTGGACCGGTTTATGCTGAAGGTGGTCGTCACCTACCCGTCGGTCTCTGAAGAGCGCATCATTCTGGATGCCGTCGATACCATCGCCCCCTCCATGCAGGTGAATCCGGTGGTTTCTGAGGAGGACATTGTCAGGTCCAGCCAGGTAGTCAACACCATTTACATGGATGAAAAGGTGAAGGACTATATCGTAAGCCTGGTCCATGCCACGCGCGAGCCCGAGACCTATGGCCTGGACCTGAAACCCTATATCCAAAACGGGGCCTCTCCCCGGGCAACCATCAACCTCAAGACAGCCAGCAAGGCCCTGGCATTCCTCCATGGCCGCGGATATGTCACCCCTGAGGACGTCAAATCCATTGCCATGGACGTGCTCAGGCACCGCGTCAGCATTACCTACGAGGCAGAGGCAGAGGCCCTCACCAGCGAAGACATGGTGCGAAGGATACTGGAGACCGTCCCGGTGCCATAGGCTGGAAACTTGAGATTTGAAATTTGAAACTGGAATTTGGATGCAGGGAGAATGATGGTGTGCCGGTCAGACAGTGGATCGGTCGAGTGGAGGCTTGAAACTGGAAAACCGAAACTCGCAAGTGGCAACCTGAACCTTCCGGCTCCAGGCCTTACGCCATTTAGTCACTGCTACAGAAAGGAATGAACCATGGACACCCACATCAGCAGCGAGATCCTCAACAAGGTCCGCCAGGTGGAGATCAAGACGAACCGTCTGGTGGATGAGACCCTTGCGGGCCGTTACCATTCGGTCTTCAAGGGCCGGGGCATGGACTTCGATGAGGTGCGGGAATACGTTCCGGGCGATGACTTACGCACCATCGACTGGAATGTCACGGCCCGTACCGGCCGCACCCACGTCAAGAAATTCACTGAAGAACGGGAACTGACCATCATGCTCATCATCGATGTGAGCGCCTCGGGTGAATTCGGCTCTGCGTCCTGGAGCAAGCGGGAAATGATGGCCGAATTGGGGAGCGTCATCGCCTTTTCGGCCGTACGGAACAACGACAAGGTGGGTCTGATCCTGTTTACGGATGAGGTCGAACTCTACATCCCGCCCAAGAAGGGGCGTTCCCATATCCTTCGGGTCATTCGGGAGATCCTCTTTTTCCAGCCGGAAGGGACTCGAACGGACATTGGTGCGGCCATGGATTTCACCAATCAGGTGATTCGAAGACGGGCCGTTGCCTTTCTCATATCCGACTTCTGTCTGCCGGGGGGTGAAGATTCACTCGAGGGGCTTCGGCCGAAGCTGCAGATCACCAACCGGCACCACGATCTGGTTGCCGTATTGGTCAATGATCCGCGAGAGAGGGAATTGCCGGATATCGGTCTGTTGACCATCGAAGATTCCGAGACCGGCGAGCAGGTGGAACTGGATACGACCCGGTTGGACATCCGGGACGGCTTTACGCGCCTGGCCGATGCGCGCCGAAGGGAGCTGAGGAGATCCGTTCGATCATCCGGAGTGGACCTTCTGGAGCTCTCCACCGACAGGGTCTACCTACCTGAACTGCTTAACTTTTTCAGCTCAAGGGAAAGGAGGCGGCATTGATGAAACGCCATCATCAAATCATCAGGACCCTGGCGGCGGTATTGCTGCTTATGGCAGCCGGTACGGGTCCGGCCGCCGGTCAACCGGCAATGCCCCCCGGTAATCCATCGTCCCTCACGGCCTTGCCGCAGGCGCCCTCCGCGGCCCTGTCTCCCCAGGCTGTGCCAGCGGGTCAGGCCGCAGTCCGGCCAGGGGCCGCCGATGACATCCGTGACATCCGGGGGCCTCTCCACATACCGAACCCCATTTTCTGGCTCTACTATGCCATGGGGACGTGCCTGGCATTGGCGGTCGCAGCAGCGATATGGCGATGGTCCAAAAGGCATCAAGCCCTCCGGGCAAAACGCGCCTACGAGATTGCCTTTCTAAAGCTGGAGAAGGCAAAGGCCCTGATGAAACCGGATCTGGCCGAGGCCTTTTCCGTGGCGGTTTCGGATGCGGTCCGCGTTTACACAGAACAGCGTTTTGAGGTGCGGGTCACCCGGCATACCACAGGGGAGTTCATGGCCCGGATCGGGGCCGAACCGGGCGGGGATCTGGCCGAATATCGCGATATGCTGCGGGACTTTCTTAGCCACTGCGACCTGGCAAAGTTCGCCTGTTTTCTCCTGACGGTGGATCAGATGAAAGAGATGCACCGGAGGGCCTGGGAGTTTGTTGACGGAACACGGCCCCGGCCCGAAGAAAAGGCGGCGGAACAGCGGTTGGAGACCTCGGATGCAGTGCCTGCATCGTCAGCTGTTCGCAAAGTGCGGTCTCTGTCAAAGATCGTGGTGTCAACATGCCAACGGTCATTTTCCCGAAAGACGATAGCGAGTGCAGGCCTGAATGAAGGCCGCGCTGTCGCGGCAGGAGGTAGATAATGTTTCATTTTAATCATCCTGAAGTCTTGTGGCTGCTCCTGTTGGTGCCTCCCCTTGCCTTTCTGAAGGGGAGGCGTGGCCTGGCCGCTGCCGTTCGGTACTCCACGGTCCAGACCGCCAGGGACCTGGCCGGGGCGCGTCGATCACAGGCCGGCAAATGGCTGAGCGCGCTCCGCATGCTGGCCCTGGGCATGTTGATTGTGGCCCTTGCCCGGCCTCAGATCGTACACGGGACCTCCGAGGTGGAGGCCAGCGGGATCGACATCCTTTTGGGCGTGGATGTGTCCGGCTCCATGGAGGCCCTCGATTTCACGATCAAAGGTCAACCCGCCAACCGGATCGACGTGGTCCGGAAGGTGGTCTCCAGATTCATCGATGAACGTCCCAACGACCGGATCGGCCTGGTGGCATTCGCCGGGAGACCGTACATGGTCAGCCCACTGACCCTCGATCATCAATGGCTCCAGCAGCGACTGGAGGACATGAGGACCGGCATGGTGGAGGACGGCACGGCCATCGGTTCGGCCATTGCCTCCTGCGTCAACCGCCTGAGGGACGAGAAGGCGAAATCCAAGGTCGTCATTCTCTTGACGGACGGGATGAACAATGCCGGGAAGGTCTCACCCCTGACCGCAGCGGAAGCGGCCGAGGCGCTTGGCATAAAGGTATATACCATCGGCGCAGGCTCCCGGGGCGAGGTGCCGGTCCCGGTCACCGATCCATTCGGCAATCGAAAGCTGGTGAGGGCCCGGGTCGATATCGATGAAGCGACCCTTCAAAAGGTGGCCCAAATGACCGGCGCCAACTATTATCGCGCCACGGATACGGATTCCCTCTCAAAGATCTACGATGAGATCAACACGCTGGAAACCACCACCCAGAAGATAAAGAAATTCGAACATCATAGCGAGATGTTTCTCTGGGCCGCTATCCCTGCCCTTCTCTTGCTGGGGCTGGAGCTGTTCCTGGGTCAGACGCGATTGCGCAGGCTCCCGTGAGAGGTGAGATTTCAGATCTCAAATCTGAAATTTGAAATCTCGTACGGGAGAGGGAATGAAACAACAGATCACACTGGAGACACGAAGAGAAAGATCTCTCATCCATAGATGACCCAAAAACAAGCATCGTTCGTGTCTCTGTTGCTTTGTGTGAGAATCCTGCGGGTTCGCGGGGCTGGGATTTGAGTTCGTGAACGTTCACAACGAAAGGATCGAGGAAATGCAATTCGCACATTCAATATGGTTAATCGCAGGACTTGTTTCCTGTGTCATTCTGGGATTCGCGTTCATCCACTTCCAGAAAAAGGGGAAGGCCGCATTGGAGAGATTTGCAGCCGGACATCTTCTGGGGAGTCTCACCGATAGCGTATCGCCAGGTCGACGAATGGCCAAGCGGGTTTTGCTCCTGGCGGCGGCAGCGTCTGTCTTCATCGCCCTGGCCAGGCCTCAGGCGGGTTTCCAGTGGAAAGAGGTGAAGCGGAAGGGGATCGACATTCTCATGGCAGTAGACACATCCAAGAGCATGCTGGCCGCGGATGTGCGGCCCAACCGGCTTGAACGGAGTAAACTGGGCATCATGGACTTTGTCGCTAAGCTGGAGGGGGATCGGGTGGGCCTGATCCCTTTTGCGGGCAGGGCCTTTTTGATGTGCCCCCTGACACTGGACTATGATGCCTTCAGGCAGTCGCTGAACGCGCTGGATACCCAGATCATCCCCCAGGGAGGCACTGATATCGCGAGCGCAATCCGTGAGGCGGCGTCCGCGTTTTCAAATGATGCCAATCATAAGATTCTGGTGCTCGTCACAGATGGAGAAGACCTGGAAGGCGAGGCCCTGAATGCAGCCAAGATCGCAGCCAAGAACGGAATGACCATTTACACGGTGGGTGTGGGTACGCGGGCTGGGGAATTGATCCCCGTGAATGAGGCAGGCCAGACCGGCCACTTCGTCAAGGATGCCAAAGGACAGGTGGTGAAGTCCCGCCTGGATGAAAAGATGCTTGCTGAGATCGCCCAGGTCACGGGCGGTCAGTATGAGCCCCTGGGGCAGCAGGCTGAAGGGCTGGATGCCATCTACCGGCAGAAGCTCAGCCTCGTCCCGAAACAGGAACTGGCCGGGCGGATGCAGCGGACGCCCATTGAGCGTTTCGAGTGGCCCCTCCTCCTTGCCTTTGTGCTGCTCATGGTGGAATTTGCCCTGTCCGACCGCAGACCCATGCGGAGAAGGCTCCCTGTTATCAAGACCGGAGACAGACGCGTCCTCGCAGTCGCAAGAGGGTTAAAGACCCCAGGAATCTTCCTGGCGACAGCGCTAGTCGTGCTTGTGTCCCAGACGGTGGATGCCTCTCCCTGGTCGGGGGAACAGGCCTATGCCAAAGGGGATTACCCCGCAGCGGTCCAGGCGTACCGGGAGGCTGCGAAAGAGCGTCCGGACGACGCGCAGATCCAGTTTAACTTGGGCGCCGCGGCCTACAAGGAGCGCAACTATGAAGATGCCCTGGGCGCCTTTCAAACAGCCTTGAACACGCAGGACATGTCCCTTCAGAACAAGGCGTACTACAACATGGGAAACACCCTCTACCGGATTGGGGAGGGCATGGAAAAGAGAGAACCTCAGAAGACGATAGAAAGATGGGAGGCGTCCATCAAGGCCTATGAAGGCGCCCTGAAGCTGAATGCGGATGACCAGGATGCACTGTACAATCAGGAATTTCTGAAGAAAAAACTGGAGGCGCTCAAGAAACAGGAGAAGCAGAATAAAAAGGATTGCAGTTGCAAAAACAAGAAGGACAAAGATCAGAACAAAGATGAGGACAAGGATCAGAACAGCCAGCAGGGCAAGAATCAGAACAGGGATCCGAATCAAGATCCGAGTAAGAATCCGCAGAACAATCAGGAGAGCCAGCAGACAGACAACCAGAAGAACAACCCCCAGCAGAAGAAGCAGCAGGCAAACAACCAGAACCAGAACAAGGAAAAGAAAAAGGAAGATTCCTCTCAGGCAAAGAAGACAAAGGATCAGCAGATTTCCCCTGATCAACAAACTGGCAAAGAGGAGGAGGAAAAGGAGAAGGAGACGGCTGCTCAGGCGACTGCCGACAAGCGAGAGCAAACGGAAAAGGATCGTTCGAGCAAAAGGGACGCAGACGGTAAGCCCGAACAGGCCGCCTCTGGCCACCCGGACCAAAAACCGCCAATTCAGAAGGCACACAGGGAGCGAAGGCCGGGCCGGATGACAGAGGACCAGGCCAGGGACCTGCTCGACTCTCTCAGGGGGGATGAGAAGGCCGTCCCGATCATCGCCGGAAACAGCGGCCAGGGAAAGGCCCGTCAGGAAAAGGAAAGGAGGGACTGGTAATGAACTTTCATCGTATCCATGCCGCGGTCAGAACCCTGCCATGGAAGCATATCCTCATTGCAGGCACATGCTTTATCTTCACGGCCTGCGCCCTCGTTATTTTTGCAGGGGGGGCCCATGGCAGGGGCGCAGGTGGAGACATCTCGGTCATGGTGGAACCCCAGAAGATCCGTCTGGGGGATGCGGCTGTTCTGACGATAAATGTCACTGGGGAATCATCGGGACGTCCTTCCATCCCCAGGGTGGAAGGATTGCGGCTGGTCCCCATGGGACAGACCCGTGAGTATCAGTCCATCAATGGCAGGATTTCTCAGATTGCATCCTACCTTTTTCACGTGGAGCCCGATCATGCAGGGGACTTCATCCTGCCTCCGGTCACTGCAACAGTGAACGGACAGGTGAGGAAATCGGAACCGGTCCGCCTCCGTGTGTCGGGTTCAGGGGGTGCGGCGGGACCTGCAAGCCCCCGGGCTTCCCTTCCGCCTCCCACCCCCCATGTCGCCAGTCAGGGGAACTCTGCAGGCCTGAGCGCCGACGAAGAGAATCGGTTGGCCTTCCTTCGAGTGACCCCGTTGAAGCTCCGGGCTTATGTGGGAGAACGGGTGCCTGTGGAAATGAAGGCCTTTTTCCGACAGGGCTTGCAGGCAACGCTCAATTCATTCCCTGTGCTCCAGGGACAGGCCTTCTCCTGCCAGGAATTGAGCCGAAAACCCGAGCAGACCGAGGAGGTCATCGAAGGCGTGCCCTATGCAGTACTCACCTGGCATACGGCCATGTCTGCGGTAAAGGAAGGGGAGCACCCCGTGTCTGCGGAACTGGATGCAACCCTCCTGATCCCGCAACGTTCGTTGCGGGGAGGCCCCTTCGGCCATGGCTTTTTCGACAATGATCTTTTTGACAGCTTTTTTGCCAGTACCCGGGAAGAGACGGTCAGGCTGACGAGCGTCCGCAAGAACATGCGGGTATTGCCTCTGCCAAAGGCGGGGAGGCCTGAAAACTTCAGGGGGGCCGTCGGCCAGTTCAAGCTCCGGGCAAGCGCGAGTCCCCAGGACGGCATGGTCGGGGATCCCATCACCCTCAGCATGACCATCAATGGGACGGGGAATTTTGACCGGGTCTCCTGCCCTCTCCTGGCATCGTCCGAGGGATGGCGCACCTACACGCCCACAGACGCCTTCAAGCCTTCCGACAGCGCGGGAACCGGGGGTCGAAAGTCGTTCGAGCAGGCCATTATTCCCCTGGATCCATCCATCAAAACCGTTCCGCCGCTGGTATTCAGCTATTTTGACACAACAAAGGAGTCCTATGTCACCCTGAAGACCCGACCGATCCAGGTGAATATCGCCCCTGATTCCCGGCAAGCCGGGACGACACCTTCGGGAAACGTCGACCCGAAAAAGGGCCTTTCCGGGACAACCGCCGCAGCCGGTTCCGACCCAAACCAGGAGGATCCGGCGCCAATACACGTGGGTCTCGGATCAATGACCGCGAGCCTGAGCCCGGTCCTTGAGAATCCCTGGTTCATAGGCGCCCAGGGGATCCCCTTAGGCGCCCTGTTTGTGGGGCTCTTCATGGGTCGACGGAACCGGAGGCTCGCTAACGACCCCTCCATTCTGAGGAAAAAGGAGGCAAGGCAGCATGTCGGACGATCGCTCAGGGAGATGGACCGGGCCATCGCCGGACATGATGTTCAAGGATTTTTCACTGCCTGCCGGAAGGCCGCCCAGGAGCATCTGGGAGAACGGTGGGGCCAGGCTCCGGAAAGCATTACCCTTGCCGATGTCAAGGCGCGGCTGTGCGAGGGCGCGGACGGGATACGTCAGGTCTTTGAAACGGCCGATGCAGTCGCCTACTCAGGCCGGACCTTCAGCCAGGAGGAACTGCGGGAGTTTAGGGAGTTGGTGGTGAGGGAATTGAAATGAACTGGGGAAGTATGGGATTGAGGAATGGGTATCTGCGAGGTCTATGGACCGGAAGGGGGGGTAGTGAAATGAATATGGTGCCAGTGAACAGGGCAAAGGTTTTCAGCCTTCTCAGGATCGCGGGCGCGTCGGTTTTGGTGTTCTGCATCTCTTTTGGCGGAGCGATTGCCGGCCAGGGCGCTGATCTGTTCGCCCAGGGGAATCAGGCGTATGCCGAAGGGAGGTATGACGAGGCCATCTCCCTTTATGAGAGGGTCATCCGGGAGGCGGGATATTCCGCCTCGCTCCTCTACAACCTGGCCAATGCCTGCTACCGGAAAAAGGATGTGGGGCAGGCGATTCTGAACTATGAGCGGGCCCTCTATCTCGACCCCGGGAACACCGACATTCGGACCAACCTGGCCCTGGCCCGCAAGGATTTCGGCCTGATTTCCGAGCCGACCCCCGCATGGCAAAGGCCCTTTGACCTGCTCAATCTGAATGGGTGGGCCCTGGCGGTCAGTGGGGGCTTCTGGGCATTTTCTCTTCTGATCCTGTTGCGCGGCATTCGGCCCAGGATCTTTCGGGGGACGGCATTTCGGGCGGTCACCGCTGTCCTCCTCCTCTTTCTCTTTACAGGGGGAGCGGGCGTCGCCCTGCAATATGAAAACCTCGCTTGGGGCGTAGTTACCCAGGATCATGCGCGGCTCCTGGTGTCTCCTTTCGAGTCGGCCGCCAGCTCCATATCCCTGCAGGATGGAAAGATTGTTCGAATGGCCGGGACCTACCGGGATTATGTCCTGGTAAAGGGGGAAAACGGCCAGTCCGGATGGCTAAAGAAAGACGCGGTTCAGCCGGTGATCCCTTCGGGGAGGTATAGTTGATTCTGGAATTGGATTCCGGGTAAGCGCCTGAAGAGCTCCTTTTCTGTAGGCAGCAGCATATCGAACGCTGCCGGACAGTTCAAGAATAGCCTCGCTCAGTGTATCGTTCTCCAAAACCATAGGGATCCGCATCGGCCGCCGCGCCCGATCCCACAACCCATCCTGACCGACACCGCCGCTGGGGGCGAGAGTCGGCTGCACGCGGTGTCGGGCGGCATCGTCTCTTTTAGCACAGGCACTCGGCGTATCTTGTCTAACCGCTGCACTGTGGCTTCCGGCGGCGCATCACCGCCCGTCCAATTCAGCCTGTCAAACACCTTCAGATTCAGCGCGCCCTTTACATGTCGATAGTTTTGGGGCACAAGGCGGAGGGTTGCGGCCGATGGAGGTCATGGTTTGTCTCATGTCTATGGGTTAAAGGATATTCATTGGGTATCCGATCGCAACATTTAGAGGAGAAGGGCTTTTCTTTGTTGATAAGTTTATGTGAATCGGGTATTCGGGAGGCATGTCTCGCCAAGGTCGCACAGATGCGCATTTTGCCCTTCGCCATATGATCATTTGAGGCGTCGGGCAGAACGGTCCCGATCGCGCCGATCATGCGCAGGCGCTCAGGCCCGAAAGAGGTCGGCATTGAAACAACGCATTCAGTCCCCACACGATGGAAGGACTGGCTAACAGGAGGTGTTCTCTTCATGAGCAAGCTGTTTGAACCCGGAACAATACATGGAATGGGGCTGGCGAACCGATTCGTGCGTTCGGCCACCTGGGAAGGCATGGCGGCCGGGGACGGTGCGGTGACCCCGAAACTGATCGAAACCATGGTTGCGCTGGCCAAGGGCGGGGTGGGGATGATCATCACCTCTCACGCCTACATTCGCCGGGAAGGCCAGGCCGGACGCTGGCAGATCGGCGTGTACA
>ENA-OSEO01006191-OSEO01006191.1-sediment-metagenome-genome-assembly--contig:-NODE-6191-length-10915-cov-5.573722_pt1 | contig 10915 bp, 8 predicted proteins | sample MGYA00237883_ERZ534232 | MGnify/ENA metagenome assembly ERZ534232
AGTTTTCCAAGAAGGAAATGCTATGTCGACAGCCATTTACTGACGTGACTCCGCATAACGGTTTTCTGCGCATAATAGACCATAGTGGTTTTCAGGTTGCTGTGGCCCAACATCTCCTGAATGGTCCGAATGTGGTAGTTGGCCTGCAGCAGGTGGCTGGCGAAGCTGTGCCTGAAGGTGTGCGCCGACGCCCGTTTGGCGATCCGAGCCTTGCGCACCGCTTTTTTGATGGCTTTTTGGACATGGCTCTGGTGCAGATGGTAGCGCTGGAATTCCTTCGTGTCCGGAACGTACGTCAACGCTTTGGCCGGAAAGAACCATTGCCATACCAGCTCTTTTCCCGCGTTCGTGTATTTCTTTTCCAGCAGCCCCCGCATAAAGACGCCGGCGCAATCGCCCGCCAAATCAAGACGATGCAGATTCTTCACTCTTCCCAGGTGGTCTTTTAATTCCGGTGGAATGGCTTCCGGCAGAGGGAGGGTTCGGTCCTTCTTTCCTTTGTCGTCATGAACGGTCAATACGCCGGCATCGAAATTAAAGCTTTGAGCTCTGAGACCGAGGCACTCGGAAAGCCTGAGACTGCAACCATACAGGAGCTTGGCCACCAGATCGTGAGGATACTTCAGATTGCGGACGATGGCATCGATCTCTGCGCGCGACAAAACAACCGGAATACAGGGTTTGTGCTTGGCCCTGACGACTCCGTCAATCCGCCCGAATTCTTTCTTGAGGACATGTCGGAAGAAAAATAAGAGGGCATTGAAAGCCTGATTTTGTGACGAAGCCGAAACCTTCTGCTCGACCGCGAGGAAGGTCAGAAATTCTTTCACATCCGATGGTGTCAGCGCCTGCGGATCTTTTGATCGAGTGAAGTGCCTCAATTTAAAAATCCAGGTGGAGTAGGACCTCAGCGTTTTCGGTGAATAGTGCCGCACCTCTATTTCATTGGACAAACCTTCGAGGGCGGTTGCCCAGTTGGTTTGAAGAGATTTGCCGCTTTCCATGGCAGATGCCAAGTCTCCACCAATCGGGTTGGGCATGGATCCTGCGTTAGATGCTTTTGTTTCGTAGCGTTTATTTTGTTCGTCAACATGGGGAGCTTCTCGTTGTATCCCGGATGACACTGCTGTCGACTCACTTTGGCTTGCTGAGAGCAGTCCATAAAACCAGGCTATGGCCTCGGAGGCCTGTTTTTGCTGTGCTTCGGTTTGTCGCTTTCGCCGCAGCTTGCCGATAAAATGCTGAATGGATTCTGAATGAGCGCGGGCGAAGCCGTACTTGTGGCAAAAGTCGAGATAGAGCCGCAGCCATTTGAGATAATGAGAATGCTTTTCCTGCGGAATTGCTTTTCCCTTCAGCAAAGCTTCGAATTGCTCTTTGAGGGCTTGGGGCAGTGCAAGCATGTTATCCAGCTCTTTTTATCCTGCTATTTTGAAGATAATGAACAGCTGGACAGACTCCACTGCTTTGTCACAAACCCATTGTCAAGCTCTTTTGTTTCTGCTAGTTGAACATCTTCAAGTACCTATGTTTCAAAACCCGGGTTGGCCGCTTTTGGCATCGGCCAACCAATGATCAAATCTCCCTGCTGCTCATCAGATCCGACCGCGGATGCGAAAAGCATGGCTGCTCCTTTTCCCGCGCGATTTTCCATACACGGGTGCTGACCGGAAGAGCTTCTGAGCCCGGCCATCAGGAAGTTCATTGTCACCCCTGATGACCTCACCGAGGACGAGTCCCGAGGTGGGATGATAAACAGAAAAACTATGGAATTACTTATTATAAGTGAAGCGTGAAGTGCTTGACAAACGCTCAATCTGCCAGATGGGGTAAAATTAAAGTGGATAATCCAGTCAACGAAAACCTCAAAAGAACTGTTTTGTATTATCCGAACATCATAATCCCTGATGGGCCATGGCTCCGACAAACTTTGCTGTTCTGGGACGAGATAGCATCAATTGTACCATACCGATGGGAAGAAAGAAGACATGTCACTTATCCCCCTCATATCAACTTCCTTATGGAGGAGGAAGAATTTCGTCCCATAAGACCTGAAATGTTGGTAAGGCTTGACAGAAACGACCGGAAGCGGGACGCCTTGGACAATGAATTCATGGCCATAGTCAACAAATCGTTTCAGACGGAAAGTCCCCACGGCCGACGATCTAGATTTACCTCCCACGTATTTCAAGACAAGGTATCAGTGAGGCTCTTTCATTTTCTTGAGCAAAAGGGACTTGCTAAGTTAGATAAGGTCGAACAAGGACAATTTCTTTTCGAAGAGAAAGCTGCCCTTCTTTACATGAGCCTTCTTGCTAAATATCTGTCTGACATAGACAATCAGGTGACAATTCCCGGGACAGATCTGAAGGTCTATGAGAAATTGATTTTTGATCCGTTGTCTGGCACGGCAACATGTGAATGCATAAGTATCCGCTTCCGTGACTTATTACCTACGCCACGTGATGAAGTTCCTTTTTCTGACATACTAGAATTCAAACGTAAGCATCGCACCGAACTATTGAGATTTCGAGAGGTGATCGATAGTATCGAGAAGAAGCTCTCTGAGGTATCCTCCGACGTTGAAGCAAAAGAAATTCTGGTCAAGTTCAAAGAGTCGATTGAAGTCGCTTTGGCTGACTTGGATGAATTGTTCAAAGAGCATCGAATTGCCACAGTGGCCGGATCATTCAAGAGCATCGTAAACCTTAAATCACCAGCGATGTGGGGTATATTCGGCATAGCTGCAGGAAAAGCTGCCAGTCTCGCGGATCTTCCAATAAAATGGACTTTGGCGGGGGCCGGTGTCTTGGGAATGATTGAAGTCGCCCAGTATCTCATTGACAAGAGGAACGAACGGAGGGCTAAGTTAAGGGCGGCCCCACTTTCGTATCTCTACCATGCCAAATTGGAGGGCATTGTTTAGACCCATTCAATACAGCGTATAACGAATAAGGATTGAGGGGAGTAGGAACGGCTGGGTCTTTTGCAGCCGTTCCTACTCCCCTCAATCCCGGGTTCAAGAAGCCCGGAACCGCACCGTTGCCTTATAGGGTATTGGTTGTCTGAGCTGGTGATGAAGAGGTGGGGATAGCTCTCGCAATAGCGGGTATTTTGCCGCGAGGACTGACGAAAAAATCAAAATTGAAGGAAATTTGAGACACTCTGTCCATTGAGCGACTCGGTTAAAGGGGTTTTGGCCATGGATTCAACCTTCGCCGAGCACAAGTGTAGCGCGCCCCTTCAGGTAAACAAAAGGGGAAATCTCCCGGCAGTGATGATCCAATTGCCTGGAACGGTGAAGCTTATTTTGGCCGGATCACCGTACCGTTGGCTAAGGCGATGGCTTGTAGTTTAAGTTTCCCTCCGCAGTGTGGGCACACCATGGGCTGCCACGGCTCCAGCTCCACTTCGGGCGAAGTGACTGTAAACCCGTAGGAAAGCTCGATGAGCGCGCTGATGGTCTCGATGGCCACTTTGCAGTTGGGATTCATAAAACCGAAATAGCGCACTTTCATGAACCCTGCCGGCAATACATGCTGCAGGAAGCGGCGGATGAATTCCATTACATGCAAGGTCATGGATCTCCAGCGCTCACTGTGCGGTTTTTTATAGCGAAAGGTAACGGCTCCGTTCTCGACTTTGATGATACGGTTGCTGGAGATGGCCACCTTGAAAACGTAGGGAGCAAGATACTTGAGACTGGCGGCGCTCTCCCCGACCGGTTGGCAGTTGACGTTAAAACCGGCTTGCCACACTTCGGGCGGGATCTCATCGAGGAGCCCGGCAGCTTGCATCTCGTCGCGGAACATGGCGCGAAAGATTCTGGACAAAGCTTTTACCGGCAAATAGAAGTCGATGCGGGAAGGGTGCCAGGAGCCGTCTTTAGTGGCAAACACCCCGCCGGCGACAATATAATGGATGTGCGGGTGGTATTCGAGGGTCCGCCCCCAGGTGTGCAAGACTCCGAAAAAACCCGGCAGATCACCGCCCATGTGTTTTTTATCTTGGCAGAGCTTTTTCATGGCTTGTGAGGAAGCCTTGAAAAGAGCGGCGTAGGCCAGCCGCTGGTGACTTCGGATGAAGCGGCGCAGCTTTTCCGGTACCGTGAAGGTGATCATGAAATGATGTCCCGGCAGCTGACGGCTGATTTGTGCTTCCAGCCATTGGCGGGTTTTATGATGCTGGCAGATAGGGCAGTGCCGGTTGCCACAGGAGCGATAAACCAGGTGGGGATGCCCGCACTCGACACATTCGTAGTAGCTGACTCCCGCTTGTTGCGTGCGGCATGCCATGATGGCACCGATGGCTTTGCGATGCTCCGGGGGCATGCTGTCGGCAAAGCGCTTGACATACTCTGGACCGAAGGTCTGAAAGATCTCAGCGATTGAAGTCATTGGCGAATCCTTTCATCGTCTGGTTGATCAGATTCACCGCTTCTTCAGTGCCTTTTTGAGTGAGATGAAAATAGACCATGGTGGTCTCTAGACGGCTGTGCCCCAAATATCGTTGCACGACCCTCGGGTTGACTCCGGCTTCCAAAAGATGAGTGGCATAGCAATGACGCAGGGTATGCACGGAGACTCGACGTTTATTGATGCGGGCATCGAATTTGGCTCGCCGGAAGGCACCTTGGAGACTATCGAGGACCATCGGCTTATGGGCCGTGGGTGCCTCGGTATGCCCTCTGCCAACGGCGGGAAAAACGAAGACCGGGTTGCGATGGGTGACCCAATAGCGGCGGAGCAACTGATAGGTTTCCCGGGGCAGGGGCACATAGCGGTCCTTGGCTCCCTTGCCGCGATGGACATGAAGCATCATCCTCTTGCCGTCGATGTCGGTAACCTGGATGGCCAGGGCTTCCGAAATCCGCAGGCCGCATGCGTAAATGGTTGAAAGACAAGCGTAGTTGTGAAATGTTTTGACGCAGCCGAGGATGCGGAAAACTTCTTCCCGATCGAGAATACAGGGCAGTTTTTTATCCTTCTTTGACTTGAGATAGGTGAAAATATGCCAGTTCCGCTGGAGCACATTGACAAAGAAGAATTTGATGCCGCTGTAAGCGATGCGCAGGGTGGCTGAAGACCACTTGTCTACATTCCTTCGATGAAGGAAGTAGTCTTCCAGCTCGGGCTCGCCGAGCTGGTCGGGAGTTTTTTGATAGAAGTCCACCAGCTTACGTACCGCACGGGTGTAAGACTCCTGAGTGCGCTCACTCATTCCGGCAAGCTGAAGGGCTCTCATGGACCGCTCGAAATAATCTTTCATGGTGACTCTCCTTTCTTCTTGTTAATTGGGTGAAATGTTTTCTGAAAGGAGAGTTACCATGAAATCCATGAGCTTACAGACCGGATGGGAAAAACGGCGAGCTCGCAATCTGCCGCGTAGCGGCTTACTTGAACATGGGATGGGCCGGGAGCTCCGATGCCTGGTATAATCTACCCACCATAGACACGGACATTGGAACATTCACCAGCGTCTATAAATGCATCTACAATCTTACAATTACCCACACGTGCGCCCAGGGTGGGTGGTTCGGGTGGAATGAAAAATATTTGTGTTAGTCGTTGCGGACACACTTGACCCCGCCACTTTTTTGTGGCAATTTTAAGGTCATGCGAATATGTGGCCTTGAATTCAATCACGATGTGCTCCGCCGGATTCGTCAGACACTCGACGGGACGTCTTCTATTTCGAGACGATCTTTGGCTCGTCAGATCTGCGAATGGAATGGGTGGAAAGCCCCCAGCGGCAGGCATAAAGAAGCGGCCTGTCGCAAAGCCTTGGCCGTGTTGGACAGCAAGGGACTCGTCGATCTTCCACATTGCGAAAGGGGCCGCATGCTTGGGCCTCAATCCAAGGGTCGGCAGACCTGTCCGCCCAAGGTTGCCAGCATCATTTGCAGCCTTGCCGATATGGGGCGCATCGACTTTGAGATGGTTGCAGCTTGCCACAGCAAGTCGTCCATGACTTGGAAAAGCCTTATGGACGAACATCACTATCTTGGAAGTGGACCGATGGTCGGAGCCCAGATCAGGTATCTGATTCACAGTTCGACTTACGGCTATATCGGCGGCATGAGCTTCAGCAGTCCAGCCTGGGCGCTCAGAGAGCGCGACAAATTCGTCGGGTGGACTGAAGGGGCCCGAAGGGCCAACCTTCAACGGGTGGTATGCAACAGCCGTTTCTTGATTATCCCGACAATTGAGGTGCATAATCTGGCCTCGCACGTGCTGAGCCGATGCGCTGGCCAAGTTGCACAGGACTGGATGACCCGTTACGGGGTCGAACCGGTAATACTGGAAACGTTTGTTGATCCGCAACGATTTTCGGGGACCTGCTACCGTGCAGCCAACTGGATACATGTTGGGAAAACGAGCGGTCGTAGAGCCAATGAGCGCGATGATGGCGGACCCAAGGAGATTTTTGTTTACCCGTTGTGTAAAGAGTGGCAGAAGATTTTGTGTACAGAACCCCACGTTGGGCCGGGGCAGAGAACAAGCAGCATTGATGAGCCTGCCGATTGGGTGGAAGAGGAATTGGGCACGGCGCAATTCTATGATCCGCGTCTTAACAGACGCCTCTTCCAATTGACAAGAGACTTTTATACTCAGCCTCAGGCGCCGATCACACAGGCCTGTGGCTCGCATGCCAAGGCCAAGGCTGCATATCGTTTTTTTGAAAATAGACGAGTGAGCATGGATGAAGTGCTTGGCGCTCACCTGGAATCGACTATTGAGCGCATCAAATCCCATAAAGTTGTTCTGGCCGTACAAGATACGACCAGTGTGGACTATACAGCCCACAGAGGCATGGAGGGGCTGGGGCCAACCAGTAAAAAAAACAATAACGCTATTGGACTGCTCGTTCATGACACGATGGCGTTTGCTACAGACGGGACCCCTCTTGGACTTGTCAATGTGCAATGCTGGGCGCGCGACCCTCGGGATAAAGGCCGGAGGAAGGATCGTCTGCCCCTTGAGCAAAAGGAGAGCGTGAAGTGGCTTAAGAGCTACCAAGCGGTGTGCGAGGTGCAAAAAGTTTGTCCCGGCACAGTGATCGTTAGCGTCGGGGATCGGGAGTCCGACATCTATGAGCTGTTTTTGGAGACCGCGAAAAATGTCGATGGCCCGAGGCTGCTGGTGCGCTGCGCGCGAAGTCGGAACCGGAAAACTGAAACTGACTTGCTTTGGGAGGAAATGGCCAAAAAGCCCGTCGCCGGCATGCAGGTGGTTCAGATCCCGCGCAGAGGCTGCCAGTTGGAGCGGGAAGCAAAGCTCGAAGTGCGGCATGCTCCGGTCACACTCAAGCCCCCTGACCGCAAAAACTACGCTCCTGTAAAGGTCTGGATGGTATACGTCCAAGAGATCGAATGTCCTAAAAGCGTCAAATCTCCTTTGGAATGGATGCTCCTGACCACCGCGCAAGTCAATACTCTTGAGGATGCATGCGAGCGAGTCGCTTGGTATGCAAAACGCTGGGGTATCGAAGTTTATCATCGAACGCTCAAGAGTGGGTGTAGAATCGAGGATAGGCGCTTTGACAGCACCGACAGTCTACAACCCTGTCTTGCCATTGATATGGTGGTCGCGTGGCGCATTTACCATTTGACTAAACTCGGACGAGAAGTTCCAGATCATCCCTGCACAATTTTCTTTCAAGAGGCCGAATGGAAGGCCCTTTACATATTGGTGAATGAAACGACGGACCTGCCTGCCAAAGACCCAACCATGGGCGAGGCAGTGCGCATGCTGGGCCGCTTGGGAGGCTTTCTTGGGCGAAAAAACGACGGCCAACCAGGCACTACAACGCTTTGGCGGGGCTTGCAGCGCCTCGAACCCGCCATCGCAATGTATCGGTTCTTGTTACCCCAACTAAAGCACGGCCCATGACTACGGGTGCACGTGTGGGTAATTGTAAGGATATAATAAGGCCCCCGCCAGTCCGTCCGATTTTCAATTCTGCAAGAGGGAGTGCCGATGAAAAGAGTCTGTGCATGGTGCAAGAAAAGCCTCGGTCCATCCGCCGCCTGCGACGAGGCAAGAGACGCTTCCATCACCCATGGGATCTGCGGCGATTGCATGCGAAAAGCACTGTCGTGCGAAGCCTCATCGCTCAGGAGCTTCCTCAATCAATTCTCCAAGCCGGTATTCCTGGTGAACGCCGAAGGCCGAATCGTGACCGGTAATGACAGCAGCTACTCCATGCTGAAGAAGAGCCCCGCAGAGGTGGACGGACAGCGGGGGGGAGACGCCTTTGGCTGCAAGTACGCCGGTCTGCCCGGCGGATGTGGCCAGACTGTTCATTGCAAGACATGCACCATTCGTCTGACCGTCATGGATACATTGCAGTCGGGGAAGGACAGGCTAAGAGTCCCTGCCTATCCGGATCTCCACCACACCACTCAAGAGCATCGGATACGCTTCCTCATCACCACCTAGTGGATTGTGGAGGCTGTTCTTCTCAGGATCGACGAAGTCGCCGTGGAAGCCCCGGCTCAGCAGCCTGCGCTGGAGGGGCCTGTGGTCCAGGCCAGGCCCCATCCTCTTGGAGCCGACCACGACGTCGAAATCGTCGAGGCTCTCCACGCTCAAGGGTATGAAGCCCAGGTCCACCGAGAGGTCCATGGGGAAGAACACCACCTTGTCGTGGCTGGCCTCCGCGACCCCCAGCTTGAGGGCCCCGCCCAGGGACGGCTCGGGCAGCTCCAGGACGCGCACATGGTCCAGCGTACCGGCGAGGCCTCTAGCCACGGCTGCGGTCTGGTCCATGCTCCCGTTCTCAACAAGGATGACCTCGTAGGACTGCAGAGCCCCTGAGAGGTACTGGACGAGGAGCAGGGTGTTGGCCTCAAGCTGCTGAGCCTCATTGTGCACAGGGACAACTATACTAGCCTCTAGCCCCGTTCAGCCCCCCTCCACAAGCAACATTTAACCTGTCGCAGAGAACACTATTTTAGATTTACTGGTTTGTGAAGGTTCCATCATTGAGGGTGTGCTTCGTGTCCCCAGAGTTCTTCCACTGGGGGACCCACGGAGGATTCGGCTACGTCACCTGGACCCTCGGCAGAAAACTGGCTGAGCGCGACGTGGAAGTCTACGTGGTCACACCAAAGAGAAAAGGGCAACGCCCAAGGGAGGAGGTGGACGGGGTGAACGTGATAGGGTACGACCACGGGCGCTCTCATCCCATAGGGTCTGTAACGTCGAGGCTGAGGTCCAGGTGGGCCTACCGCGAGGCAGACGCCGACATCTACCACAGCCAGGCCGTCAGCTTCAACACCCTAGCCGCGGAGACCGCGGCCCCGGACAGGGTTCACATCATCACCTTCCAGGACCCCTACGATGTTGAGGAGTGGAAGAGGATAGCCGAGGTCGAGCCACGGTACAGGATGAGCCCCGCCCAGTGGGCCAGGATCACGGCGGAGCGGCGAATCCAGTCAGAGGCCTGCTGGAGGGCCGACGGCCTATACACCCAGGCACGGTTCCTGGCCCCCAGAGCCATGAGGCTGTTCAACCTGAAGAAGCCCCCAGGGCTACTGCCTAACCCCGTCCCCGTTCCCGGGAGGACACCAGAGAAGAGCAGCGAGCCCACCGTATGCTTCCTGGCCAGGTGGGACCCCCAGAAGCGGGTCGAGCTGTTCCTGAGCCTGGCCCGCAGGCTCCCCCAAGTAAGGTTCATAGCCATGGGCAGGGCCCACGACCCCGTCAGGGACGCCCAGCTCAGGGCAGCCTACGGCGGCGCCCCCAACCTGAAGCTCACAGGCTTCATTACGGAGGAGGAGAAGAGCAGGGTGCTGGGGGAGAGCTGGGCCCTGGTGAACACCAGCGTCAGGGAGGCCCTCCCCGTCAGCTTCCTGGAGGCCCTAGCCCACGAGACCCCCATCATCAGCGGCGAGAACCCCGACGGCCTCACCGAGAGGTACGGGTACCTGGTCGAGGGCGGCGACTACGAGGCCGCAGTGCGCAGGATGCTGCGCGACCCGGACAGGGGCATTAAGGGGGCGGAGGGCAGGCAATACGTGAAGAGGACCCACGAGGCGGACAGGGTCGCCGACCTCCACATCAAGGTCTACAGGAGGCACCTAGAGGGACCGGTTTGAGGCTGCTGGTCTTCGGCGGATGGTTCGGCTCCAGGAACCTGGGTGACGACGCGATACTCGTCGGCCTAAGGGAGATCATGGCGAGGGCCATCCCGGGCGCCGAGATAACGGCCATATCCACGGACCCCGGGTACACCAGGGCGGCCTGCGGCGTCGAGGCCATAAGGCTCCAGAGCCCCAGGGGCCTCCTCAGGAACAGGGAGGAGTACCTCTCAGCCTTCAGGGAGGCCGACGCCGTCATAGTCACGGGCGGCACCCCCATATACGACTACGGCCACGTGAGCCGGGCCATCCACATGGGGCTCCCCGCGGCCCAGGGTAAGCCCATGATCCTGTTCGGCGTCGGCGCCAAGCCCCTCACCTCGCATCAGGGACGGGAGATCACCAGGCTGCTGCTCAGGGGCGCCTCAGCCATATCGGTGAGGGACGCCTACTCCCGGAGGGTGCTCTCGCAGCTCACAGCCCAACCCATAACGGTCACAGGCGACAGCGGCCTCCACGTGCCCCCCGAGGCGGCCTCCACGCGCCTCAGCGGGCCGGCCGCCGTAGTCTGCCCCAGGCTCCTCAGCAGAAACCACAGGGCCCACTACCACACCCAGATGTCCCAGACCGAGATCAACGTGACAAGACACATGGTGGCGCGCGCAGCCGACGCCCTAGCGGACCGCGGCATCAGCGTCTACATGATGCCGCTGCACACAGTGAGGCCCGACGACGACCGCCTGGAGGCATCCAGAATCATGAACCTCATGAGGCGCGAATCACAGGCACTGGAGCGGCCGGCGTCGCCGGGGCAGGCCCTCAGCCTCCTAG
>ENA-OSEO01006192-OSEO01006192.1-sediment-metagenome-genome-assembly--contig:-NODE-6192-length-10914-cov-3.627295_pt1 | contig 10914 bp, 10 predicted proteins | sample MGYA00237883_ERZ534232 | MGnify/ENA metagenome assembly ERZ534232
CAATAAAGTGGTGAAAACTGCCGAGGGTAATTTCAGCGCCAGTGCGGTGATTATAGCTAACGGCTCAGAGCGTGTGAAGCTGGGCGTGCCTGGAGAAGAGGAATTCACCGGCAAAGGGGTATCTTACTGCGCTACGTGTGACGGCGCATTCTTCCGTGATAAGCCGGTGGCAATGGTCGGCGGAGGTAATGCGGCAATTACTGAAGCGATCCAGCTCAGTAAGTTTGCGTCCAGGGTGACCGTTATACATAGACGTGATCAGCTCCGTGCCACCCGTATTTTGCAGGAAAGAGCCTTCGCGAACTCCGGGATAGAGTTCCTATGGGATACGGTAGTTGAAGAAATTACCGGGGGGGAATTTGTTAAAAGTATCAGGCTGCGTAATGTAAAGAACAATCAAATATCATCGCTGGATGTAGCCGGAGTTTTCGTGTCTATTGGCTTTGCCCCGAATACGGAATATCTGAAAGGCGTCGTGCCGTTAGATGAACGCGGCACTGTCATTGTTGATAATAATATGGAGACAGGGGTAAAGGGGATCTTCGCCGCCGGGGATGCCCGGGAGAACGCGAGCCGGTACGCCCAGGCGGTCGTGGCGGCCGGAGAGGGCGCCGCCGCGGCGATCGAGGCGGAGGAGCACATATCCGGGTGAGCCGGCCCGGCACGATCGACGATCCGGCGAGACAACGGAGGAGATGCGTATGGATCCGACGATTTCCCAGGTGTTCGAGGAGTCCGTCGCGACGCACCCCGATCGGGTGGCGCTGCGGATGCCGATCCCCAAGGAGAGGAAGCGAGGGCGGGCGGTGCGGATGATCTTGACCGAGATCACCTACAGCCGCCTCGGCGAGATGGTCGGGCGCTTCGCCCGGTCGTTGGCGGAGTTGGGCGTCGAGCCGGGGGATCGCGTCGCTCTGATCTCCAAACCGCGTTCGGCGTGGGCGACCGCGTTCTTCGGGATCCTCCACTGCGGCGGCGTGGTGGTCCCGCTGGATCCGGAGCTTCAGAAGGGCGAGATCGAGCGGATCCTTGTCGAGGCGAACGTCAAGGGCGTCGTCGTCTCCGGCGGGAAGGCGTCGGAACTCCTCGACCTCGAGGGGATGCTCTCGCCGGCCCCGTTCATCATCTCGATGGATCGGACCCGCGACGAGCGGATCCTCTTCCTCGACGCTCTCCTGCTCGGGAAGACGCCACTCCCTCGGGTCGACGTCGACCCGACGAGCCTGGCGATCCTGATGTACACCTCGGGAACGACCGGGAACGCCAAGGGCGCAATGCTCACCCATGCGAACATCACGTCGAACGCGCTGACGGCGATCAAGGCGGTCACCCTCTCCCCCGAGGATTGCTTCCTGTCGATCGTCCCCTGGAACCACATCTACGGGCTGACGATCACCCTGATCAGCCCGATCGCCGCCGGCGGGACGACGACGTACACGCCGGTCGACCGGAACCTCCCCCAGGTGATGCTCAAGGCGCGTCCGACCATCCTGTTGGGGGTCCCCAAGCTCTACAACGTCCTCCACACCCGGATCCGCGACTCGATCGAGTCGAGCTTCATCAAGCGGGCGATCGCCCGCTCGTCGCCGACGCTGATGGGGAAGCTGGTCAAGCGGAAACTCTTCGGATCCCAGTTCCGTTTCTTCACCTCCGGGGGCGCCCCGCTCAGCCCGGAGGTCGCGGCCGGGTTTCGGCGGCTCGGCCTTGGGATCATGGAGGGGTACGGTCTGACCGAGACCGCTCCCCTCCTCAGCCTGAGCGAGGCGTTCGACACCGAGCCGGGGATGCGCCCGATCGAGGGGGTGGAAGTCCGGATCGATCACCCCGACGAGAACGGCGTCGGGGAGATCGTCGTCCGTGGCCCGAACGTCATGGCCGGCTACTACAAGAACCCGCAAGCGACGGCCGAGGTCCTCGAGGAGAACGGATGGTTCCACACCGGCGACCTCGGGACGTACAAGAACGGCCGGATCGTCATCTCCGGGCGGGCGAAGAACGTCATCGTCCTCGAGACCGGGAAGAACGTCTACCCCGAGGAGATCGAGTGGGAGCTCGTGACGATCCCCGCGGTCGAGGAGATCATGATCCACGAGGGTCAGCGGCAGGGCGCGCCGATCGTCGCTGCGCAGGTCTACCCGAACTGGACGTTCCTCAAGGAGCACGGGATCGACACCGAGGCGGCCGCCCTCGATCACATCTGGGAGGCGATCAAGGAGCGAAGCGAGAATCTCGCCGTCTTCAAGCGGATCAAGCACAAGGAGGCGATCACGCTCGTCGACCAACCGTTCGAGAAGAGCGCGAAGCTCGACATCAAGCGCCACCTTCATCAGTAGGCGCCGCGAGGACGAGCCGGCGGGATCGCCTGGGAGCCCGCCGGCCGGCGGTGTCCCCGACGAACGACGGGAACCTTGTCTCCCTCCCTGTATTGAACTATAATACGTTCGTAGGGGGTGAGGCGTCATGGTTTCTCGGGCCAACGCACTCTCGATCTACATCCCGAAGAGCAAGGCGGAGACCCATCTCGTCGAGCGTCTCCTCCGGCTCTCCCGCAAGCGGGAGCGGTCGGTGAACTACCTGATCGTCGAGGCGATCCTGCAGTACTTGGAGCGCGAGGAGGCCCGTCGATAGCCGGCCGGCCTCATGGCGCGCCGTCCGCCGGCGGGACACGGTGGGTCGCGTTCCGCCGGCGTTGCCATTCCGCGAGACGCCGGCCGATCGAGGCCTCCTCCCCTCGGTCGGTCGGCCGGTAGTAGCGGCGCGCCGCGAGCGGCGGCGGAAGGCACGTCATCGGCGCGATCCCCTCGCCGAAGTCGTGGGCGTACTGATACCCGCGGCCGTACCCGAGGGCGCGCATCGTCTGAGTCGGCGCGTTCCGAAGGTGAAGCGGGACTTCCTCGGTCGGCCGGTTCTGCACATCCCCTTTCGCCTCGCCGAGACCGACGTAGAGCGCGTTGCTCTTCGGCGCGCAGGCGAGATAGACGGCGGCTTGCGCGAGGGCAAGATCGCACTCGGGGAGCCCCAACGCTTCGACCGCCCGCCAGGCGGAGAGCGCCTGGTCGAGCGCCGCCGGATCGGCGAGCCCGACGTCCTCGGACGCCATCCGGATCAGCCGCCGCGCGACGAACCGCGGATCTTCGCCCCCCTCCAGGATCCGGGCCAGCCAGTAGAGCGCCGCGTCCGGATCGGAGTTGCGGACCGACTTGTGCAGCGCCGAGATCAGGTTGTAGTGCTCGTCCCCGGCGCGGTCGTACCGGAGCCCTTTTCGTTGCACCGCGCGGGCGATCAGATCCGGGTCGATCTCGTCCCCCTCGGCGATCGTGGCGGCGAGTTCGAGCGCCGTCAAGGCCCTTCGCGCATCCCCGTCGGCGAGTGTCACCAGCACCTCGACCGCCGCTGCGGAGACCGAGTATCGCCCGCCGAGGCCGCGTTCCCCGTCGATCGCCCGGCGGACGACGTTGCGGATCGCCGCCTCGTCGAGCGGAGCGAAGCAGAAGAGCTGACAGCGAGACAGCAGCGCCGAGGTCAGCGCGAACGAGGGGTTCTCGGTCGTCGCCCCGATGAAGACGATGCTCCCCTCCTCGAGGAACGACAGCAGGACGTCCTGCTGCGCTCGGTTGAAGCGGTGGATCTCATCGAGGAAGAGGAGGTCGCGTTTCCCCTCCGACCGGTGCCGGAACTGCGATTCCTCGAGGACGGTTCGGACCTCCTTCACCCCGGCCATCGCGGCCGACAGCTGAACGAACCGGGTCTTCGCGCGCTCGGCGATGATCCGGCCGACCGTCGTCTTCCCCGTGCCCGGCGGTCCCCAGAAGAGGAACGCCCGGTACGTCCCGCGCTCGATCACCGCGCGCAGCGGGCCAGACGGACCGAGGATCGCGTCCTGGCCGACGATCTCATCGAGCGCTCGGGGCCGCATCCGCTCCGCGAGCGGCGCCGGCGCCCCCTCCGCGAACGGCAACGGGTCCATGACGCCATCCTACCCGCGTCGCAAACCCGCAACAAGCGTTGAGATCGCGTCAGGCGCGGTCCCTCGCCCCGCCGAAGACCTCCCACGAAGTGATCGCCGTGATCTCCTTCCTCCTCGGGGGCATGGGCGATCCCTTCGGGACCCCGAGAGCGACGATGAGAGTCGGAACGATCGGTTCGGGGAGCCGGAGCAGCTCGCGAATCGCAACGCGAGAGAACGACGCAACGACACAGGATCCCAACTGCAGTGCATGCGCCATCAGACAGATGTTCTGCGCGGCCATCGCCGCCTCCTCCGCAGCCCGGATCCCCCGCGTCGCCTCCGTGTACCGCTCCATATCGTGGGTATCCGAGCAAAGGACGATCGCCAGCGAGGCGCTCTCCGGGAACCCAGGTGAGATCGACTTTACAGCCGCGAGCTGCTCGCGCACGACGACGAACCGCCACGATTGCACGTTCCCTGGCGTCGGTGCCCATTGCGCGGCTTCCAGCATCACCGAGACCGCAGCGTCCGGGACCGCAGCGGACGTATATGCCCGAACGCTTCGGCGCTCCTTGATCACACCGAGAACGACATCAGAGGCGCTCTTCATCGTTCCTCCCGCCGGACAGGCCCGCCCTCCGACCTTGCTCCCTCACGAACTCGAGGACCATCCGATCGAGGAGATCGTAGAACGCCTCCTCGCCGTCCAACAGAATCGCTTTCCCAGACTGCGCCGTCCGGGCCGCATGCCGGAGGAACGTGTCGCCGTGCTCCTCGGAGGTGCGTCTTGCCATCCGCTCGAGGACCTCCAGAAGCCGGAGCGGCCCGTAGATCTTCGGCTCATTCCGCAGTTCCGCCGCGCTGGCCGCGATGTACATGCATAGCTCGAAGACCTCGTCTCGCGTCATCCGCCCTCCCCTCCACGGCCTCGCGGGCGATATCGACGAAGCCGCCCGAAGACGGGAGTCCGTCCGAAATCAAGGGGCGTCCGATCCTCCCCCCAGAAGCTCGAGAATCGAAGACAGAGTCTCCGTCGCCGTTTCCATGTCGGAGACGAAGACGTGTTCGCTCGTGGAGTGCTCCGAGCGGATCCCCGCCCCGATCACGACCGTCTCGATCCCGTGGGCATTGTAGACCGATGCATCCGTGCCGCCGCCGATCAGCCGGACGTCCGGGACCGCTCCCGCCCGCGCAATCGCGGCCTTCGCGATTCGGACGGGCTCCGCGTTCTCGGCGAGCCTCGACGCGCGATAGGACAGGTCCATCGAGATCGTCGCGCTCGCCCCGACGCTCCGCGCCGCGGTCTCGAAAGCGCTCCGCACAAGCTCGCTCTGGGCGAGGCACGACTCGTGCGAGAGACTGCGGCACTCCAAGCAGACAAGAGCGTTCTCCGGCACTCCGTTGCGGATCTCGCCGCCCTCGATGGTTCCGACATTGACCGTCGTCTCCTCATCGAGGCGGCCTTCCCGAAGGAGGACGATCGCGTGGGCCGCGGCGCGAATCGCGGAGATCCCTTTTTCGGGCTCCATTCCCGCGTGTGCCGCCTTCCCCTTGATCCGGACATCGATCGACATCTTCGACGGGCCTCCGACGACGACGGCATTCACCGCATCCATGTCAACGACGTACCCGCTCTTCGCGGTGATCAGAGATCTGTCGAGATGGCGCGCCCCTTGGAGACCGAGTTCCTCCTCCCGGGTGACGACGATCTCGAGCGGTGGGTGCCGTGGGCTCGTTCGCAGCGCCTCAACCATCTCCGCAATTCCTGCCTTGTCGTCCGCCCCGAGCACAGTATTCCCTGCCGATCGGATCACTCCGTCCTCGACGATCGGCTCGATCCCGCGCCCGGGGCGGACCGTGTCCGCGTGGAACCCAAACAGGACAGCCTCCTTCATCTGTGAATCCTTCGCGGGGATTCGCGCGATGAGGTTGCCGTACGAGTCCAACGCGCACCGCCCACCGAACTCCCGAGAGAGGAGATCTCGAAGGTAGTCGATGAACCGTGCCTCGTCTCCCGACTCGCTGTCGATTCGAACCATCTCGCAAAACGTGTCGACCAATCGGGACGCCATGGACCTTCCCCCCTTCTCGATATCGGCTCCGCCGCCCGCCAAAGACCGAATCTCCTCCATCGAGCCGATCTCTGACCTGTCCCAGACTCCTCTACGCCCCCTAGGCCCGGCCGAGCCGTCCCGCGAGTTCCCGCAGGTGCTTCTCGATATACTCCCCCGCCCGAAGGACTTCCCTTCCGTCGAGCCAGACCGACGAATTCAGGCAGATCCCATCGCAATGAGACGGCGCAGGAAACCCATCCGGGGGGACGATCGTCCCAGGGACACTGCCGATCCCCCATTCCGTCGAGCCCCAGACTCGCTCGTCCTCCACGATGTCCCCCGTGAGGCGAGCCCCCGGGTTCACACCGTAGGAGATGTGCGCCATCCGGCGCATTTGCGGATGGTCGAATCCGTCCATCCAGCTCTCGAACTCCCGGGCCTGGGCACCTCCGTCGACCTTTACGATGGTCCCGCGCTCGATGGTGAGCCGGACCGGATCCTCGAGCTTCCCGCACGGCGGAACGAGCGATCCATCGAACACGATCGTCCCGTGGATCGAATCGAACTCGGGCGTCGAGCTGATCTGGCCGGCGAGCATCTCCGACCCCGGCCGGTGTGCGAATCCCATGCGACTTCGAATCGGGATGCCAGGAGCGTGACGATACTCGACATTCTCTCCCGCTGGAGTCGTGATTCGTACGTGCTCCGTCTCAGTGAGCATCCGGCGGAATCTCTCCTGGAACTCCCGGAGGAGAGGGAAGTCAACCCTTCCGATGCACCGGACCATCATGTCGGGGTTCATCCCGACGAGGTTCAAATGTCGCAGCCGGCGATTCTCTTTCATCGCCACGTTGTACGGAGTGGAGTAGAGCAGCCACTGGTTGTTGAACTCCACCCACGCGTCCGCCCCCATGAGCGCCCCAGTGAGGGATTCCACCGGGAGCATCGGGTCGGCAGCCTCTCCGACGCCGAGGGGGGCGGGGACCCAGATCACCATCGGCTTCGCCCCGACCGCAAACGCGGCTCGTGCCGTCGCGTCAATCACCGGCGGCGAGGACTCCGTGTCGGCGGTGATCACAAACGTCTCCCCCTCTTGGAGGGCAAACAGATCGCGGACGATGATGTCCGCCGCTCTCCCGATCTCGAATTCGTAGCGTGACACGTCCATCCACTCATCCCTTCCCGAGCTTCTTCGCCAGCTTCGCCAGTTCGGGGTCGACCACATCCCCGTCCTTCGTCATCGGCTTCCCGTCCAGCCAGACGGAGCTGTTCAAGGACTGACCGTCCGTGTGGGACGGCGCCGGGATCCCATCAGGCGGAATGAGGTGAGCCCCGACATGCCCGATCCCCCACTCCGTGCAGCCCCATACCCGCTCGTCCTCCACAATGTCGCCGGTCAGTCTCGCGCCGGGATGGAAGCCGAACGACGAGTGAGCCAGTCGCTTCATCTGAGGGTGATTGAGCCCGTCCAGGTAGCGCTCCAATTGCCGTGCCTGTGTCCCTCCCTCGATCTTCACGATTCTCCCGGACTCGATCGTGCAGCGGATCGGCTCCTCAAGCTTCCCACACGGAGGGATGACCGATCCATCGAAGACGAGGGTCCCGTTGATCGAGTCGAGGTCGGGCGCCCATGCGATGAACCCGGCCATCATGAACGTTCCGGGTCGGTCTGCGTACCCGTCCCGGACCAACGCTTGGCGGCCCTCGACGTTCCGGAATTCGAGATTCGTCCCGTTCGGGGAGGTCATTCGGATCCGATCCGCCGCTCGGATCTTCTCGACGGCCTTCTCAAGGAACTTCTTGAGCGTCGGGTGATCGACCCGCCCGATGCAACGGACCATCAGATCCGGGTTCATCCCCACCAGGTTCAGGTGACGGAGTCTCTTGTTCTCGCGCATCGCGATCTCATGCGGGGTGGAGTACAGAAGCCACTCGTTGTTGAATTCGACCCACGCGTCGGCGCCTTTGAGCGCCCCGACGAGGGCGTCGACGGGGAGCATCGGATCCGCGAGCTTCCCGACCCCCAAGGGGGAGGCCAACCAGACGACCATCGGCTTCGCTCCAGCGCTGAACGCCGCTCGCGCAGTGGCGTTCACCACACGGGCATTGCTCTCCGTATCCGCGGTGATGACGAACGTCTCTCCCGGCTTCAACTTGAAGAGCTCTCGGGTCAGGACATCAGCGGCCTTTCCAAGTTCATACTCGTACAGCTCCACGTTCACGACGATCCTCCTTCCGGACTCGGACATCCCCGTTCTGGAATGACAGATTCCACAACCGCTCACCGCTCACCGCTCGGGCTGCGATCCCGGCTCTTCCCCTCTCCTTTCCACCCACAGCCAGGGCTGCAGGTCCCTCCATGTCCGTTACTGCCGCCGTATGCGCTTCAGTCGCGGGTTGAACGCGTCGTTCAGCCCATCTCCGAGGAGGTTAAACGACAGGACCGTAAGAAAGATCGCGGAACCCGGGAAGACCGAGAACCACCACGCCCTCCTCAGGAACCTCTGCGCGTTGAACAGGATCCGGCCCCAGCTCATCACGTTCGGGTCGCCCGCGCCGAGAAAGCTCAATCCCGCTTCGGTCAGAATCGCGGAGCCGATCTCCAGCGATCCGGTCACAAGGATGATGTGCATGACGTTCGGGAGCATCTGTTTGAAGATGATCCGCCGCGTCGTCATCCCGATCGCCTTCGCTGCGAGGACATAGTCCATCTCCCGGAGGCGCAGGAACTCGGCCCGAACCATCCGCGCCGTCCGGGGCCAGCTCAAGATGCCGATCACGATCACGATGTTCCACACGCTATTCTGGAAGAAGACCACGATCACGAGCGCGAAGAGGAACCGAGGCATCGCCTGGAACAGCTCGCACCCCCTCATCAGGATGTCGTCCACCCAGCCGCCGGAGTACCCCGAGACCGCCCCGACGATCGCGCCGATCACGGCGGACGTCGCCGCAGCGGCCATCCCAATTAGGAGCGAGACGCGCGCGCCGTGAATCACGCCGCTGAAGATGTCCCGCCCCAGGTTGTCCGTCCCCATGACGTGGGCCCCGCTCGGCGGCCCAAGCGTGGGGCCGACGCCAGGCTCCATGGGGTCGTATCTTGAGATCGAATCCGCGAAGACCGCCGCCAGCACGAGGACGACGAACACGGCCATCCCAAACACCGCACCGCGGTTCTTGCGGAACCGCCGCCAAAAAGCCCGCGCGCTCCGCGCAGCCCGCCCGATTCGCGTCGCAGGGTACTCGCCATGGACGAGAGTCACTCTTGCTTCCTCATGTGTATACGATCCTCGGGTCGAAGTACGCGTACAGCAGGTCAGTGAGGAGGTTGAGCAGGACGACGCCCACTGACATCACGATCAGCAGCCCCATTAGGACCGGGTAGTCTCGACGCAGAAGGGAGTCCAGCATCATTCGGCCCAACCCAGGCCAGTTGAAGACCGTCTCCGTGAGCATGGCACCGGTCAACAGCGTTCCGAAATCAACGCCGATCACTGTCAAGACAGGAAGGATTGCGTTGCGAAGCGCGTGCTTGAACGTAATTGCCCGCTCAGAGACGCCTTTCGCCCGCGCCGTGGTGATGTAGTCGGCGCCTAGAATCTCGAGCATATTGGCGCGTGTGATCCGTGCGATGAGTGCGAGTTGCACCACCCCCAGTGCAAGCGTCGGCAAGACAAGGCTACGAAACCAGGAGGCAATCCCTCCTTGGCCAATGGCCGCGATGGGAGTCCCCCCTGTGGGGAGCAGCTTCAGGTAGACGGCAAACAAGATGATGAGGACCTGGCCGAACCAGAATACGGGGATCGAGTATCCGAGAACGGCGACTACCGTGTTGACACGATCGACGACCGAGTAGGGGTTCCTCCCCGAGAAGACGCCGAGGGTGATCCCGACGATGACAGCGAATGCCATGGAACATCCGACGAGGAGGAACGTGACCGACATCCTCGCTCCGATCACCTCGATCACCGACTGTTGATAGTAGAGCGAGTATCCGAGATCGCCGCGAATTGCGTTCCCGAGGAACAGCGCGAGTTGAACACCCAGGGGTTTGTCGAGGCCGAATTGGGCGCGCATCTGCGCCACGAACTCCTCGGTCACGCCCGTTCCTCCTTGCACATAGAACGAGACGGGATCGCCAGGAGAGAGGTGGAGGATGATGAAGTTCGTGACCAGGATGAGAAGGATCAGTGGAATCGCCTGAAGTAGTCTCCGTATGATGTATGTCCACATAGCGACTCTCCGGGATCCTAGGGCCAGGATCAGCACCTGCTCCTCGGAGCCTTGCACCCTCTCCGGGAGCAGGTGCCGACTTCGGGGTTACATCGCCCGATCGACCTGTTGTGGGCCGCGGACCGTCCCCTGCCTAAACGGGTTTGACTCCCGTCATCCGCATCAGGAAGTACCCCAGGCCGCCCTTCCAGAACGCCTCCGGCTCCACCGTGAACTTGCCGCTGTTCCAGCCGCTAGCGGATCCGCGGTGGATCAGATGGACCATCGGCTGCTCCTCGACGAGGATGGCCTGCATCCTGTAGAGGTACTCGTTCCTCTTGACAGGATCCACTTCGGAGCTTTGCCGCCGGTGGAGCTCATCATATTCGAGGCTGCTGAATCCCATGTCGTTCGCCCAGGCAACGGGAACCGCGTTCGCGGAGATGAACCGCCCCATTGCCGTCGGGACCGGCCCGCTGCACAAGGAACTCAGGTTGCAGTCGAAATCCCCATTCACGAATGTCTGGTCGATCCACGCGGCGTAGTCAAGGCTGACGATCTGAGCATCGACCCCGACCTTCGCGAAGTCCGCTTTCACCAGCTCCGCCACCTGGATGTCCTCTGGGAAGAAGGTCGAGTGTTTGATGGTGATGTGGAACCGCCACCCGTCACTTCGAACGGGATAGCCGGCGGCGTCGA
>ENA-OSEO01006193-OSEO01006193.1-sediment-metagenome-genome-assembly--contig:-NODE-6193-length-10913-cov-4.841178_pt1 | contig 10913 bp, 10 predicted proteins | sample MGYA00237883_ERZ534232 | MGnify/ENA metagenome assembly ERZ534232
AGTTTTTTTCGGCGTTAGGAAAACTTCGAGTTCACTTTTCAAGTTTCGATGAGTTCACTTTTGAAGTTTTCCTAACACGGATTTGATTCAAAATTGATCTCATAAAATCAACTTTGACAGAAAATACCGATTTTCATTTGGCATGGTTTTTGCACAAGAACTAAGGATTGAAAAAAATTGATTTCCTGCTTGATTCTGGTAAACTCATATAAAGAATTGACAACGGTAAAAATAATGAACACTCCTGCTGATGAATTCCGCCATTCAAATTCAGAAAAAAAAGAAGCCAGTCAGGCAATACAGCCTGATCGGTCAAAAATAAATCCCGAAATTCACCACATGGAAGCGGAACTGAGACTGACCCTTGAAGAGATCGCCAGACTTCAAAATACGCTTGCCGAAGCGAACATGAAAAATGTTGCCTTGCAGGCCTCTCTTGATTCACAAACGTCAGAACCTGAAAACAATCATTTGATAAAACCGTTCGTCCAGGAATTGAAGCAGCCCTTGCACACAATCCAGGGATATCTGGACCTATTATTGAATGAGTCGGTTGGCATCCTGGGAACATTTCAAAAACGCTTTGTCGAAAGAATAGCCACCTCCGTCAGCCACATGGAAAAAACGCTCAAAAACATCGAGATTGATGCCGGTGAAAATGATGAAGAGGATCAACAGTTCACTACCAATTTTTCTCTTACCCTATTGATCGAAGAGACGTTGGCGCTTTACACCGATCTCATCCGTACTAAATCCATCACTTTAAAAGTAAATTTCGAAAAGAATGAAATCAATATTATGGGGGACCAGGAAAAAATCGAACGGATCCTGAATATTTTGTTGACCAATGCCTTGTCAGCGGTGGCGGAAGAAGGTGTGGTTACCTTGGGATTAAAGATATTACAGGGTAAAAAACCTGCCCAAATATTGGTCAGCGTCCAATCCAATCACAATGAATCTGTTAAATCAAAACCGCTGCCTGTAATAATTGAGGAATTCAAAGACCTCGATACGAAACTGGAAGGTTTTGGATCGCCATTGAGTGACCTGGTAAAAGCCGGGGATTTGGTGGAAGAAATGCGCGGCATGCTTGAAATCTTTTCGCTGCCTTCAAATGGCTCTCTGACACGCATCAGGCTGCCGGCATCTTCACAATTATTAACAAAATAAGCCAGATTCAAGAGTAAAATTGTTATATGCGCAAAGCAATTGCCGGAATATTGATATTAACTTTTTTGCTGGCCGGTTGTAATTCTTCTGCCGCTGCACAAATCGAACCAACTCCTGTTCCGGTTTCAAATATTCTGTTGAAATCCGATCCCGACGCAGACCCAACGCTTACCCCCTTTCAACCGATACCGCCTACGGCAACACAAGGCCCAACCTCTACCCCGCTGCCGACAGCTACTTTTACCCCATCCCCAACGCCAACCCTGGCAAACACTGTGCACTTGGGCCTGTCCAGACCTGAAGGACAGGTGAATATACTCATCCTGGGCTCAGACTATCGCACCGGTCAGGGGTACCGGACCGACGTGATCATGATCCTTTCACTCAATCCCAAGACCGGAAAAGCCTCGTTGACCTCTTTTCCCCGCGACCTGTATGTCAACATTCCGGGCGTCGGAATGAGCCGTATCAATGCAGCCCAACCCTACGGCGGATTCGAATTATCAGCGGCCACCTTGAAACAAAACTTAGACGTAACAGTCGATTACTATATCATGACCTCCTTTACAGGATTCAAGAGCATCATAGACACCTTGGGAGGGATCACCGTTAATGCTGGCTCCGACCTCTACGACACCTGTGACCTGCCCCAGGCCGTGGATAAACACTGCTATATATCCGCCGGATCACATTCCATGGATGGCGCCACCGCCCTGTGGTATGTACGTTCAAGATACTCTTCCAGCGACTTTGACCGTACCCGCCGCGCGCAGGAAGTGATGTCGGCCATCTTCCAAAAATCCATGAGTCTCGATGCCCTCAACCGCGGCAACGAACTTTATAACCTTTTCATCAACAGTGTAGATACTAATCTAACCGTTGATACCGTTTTAAGCCTGCTGCCCTTCTCTTCTCAAATTCTTTCCGATACTTCGATCGTAAAACGATACGCGATTGGCGCGAATAATGTAACCAATTACGTAGTACCCGGTTCAGGCTCCATGGTCCTGATTCCTGATGCAGTTTCCATCAGCGAGATCATCAGACAGGCTTTTTACGAGTAACCCCTTATTGACAATCATCTGAAATCCTTGTAAACTGTTCCCATAAGGCTATACGAAATAAGCGAGGGTAAACCTATGTCCATTCAACCAGAGATTCATATCACCAGTGAGACCACCATGCTTCCTGCCATCCGCTCCTGGGAAATCTACTTGCAGGACCAGGGACGAAGTCATTTCACGTTAAAGGCGTTTATCGGAGATATGAATCTTTTTGCTTCATATTTTCCGCCAGACACGGCCATAGGGAATATCAGCGAAAATGATATCAATCACTTTTTAGGCTGGCTGCAAAAAGATCGTGGCGTACCCTGCAGTCCCAAAAGCCTGTCGAGGCGCATCACCACGATCAAATCCTTCTTCAGGTGGCTTACCCAAACCGGACGCATCTCGGTCGATCCTGCGGAAAAGGTATTGCAGCATAGTGTGATCAGTCCCCTGCCGCAAGTCTTGACCCCCGATGAAGAACTTAAAGTGATCGAAGCCGCCACGGCACAACGCATGTCCTCTAAAAAGGATCCGCGATCCTACGTGCTCGTGACCCTGCTGCTTTCCACCGGCATCAAGAAGGGCGAGTGCCTGGCGCTCAATATGAACCACCTTGACCTGGAAGATCCCGAGGATGCCAGTTTCTACGTCCGTTATGCGAGCAGCGCCAACCGTTATAAGGAACGCAAGATCAGCTTGACGCAAGACTGGGTGGAAGTGTTCCCGGAATACTTGGCCAAATACGCCCCAACCGAACAGGTCTTTCCGTGGTCCCCCAGAAGACTGGAATACCTGCTCGAAGACCTTGGGCGCGAAGCCGGTCTTGAAAAACATCTTTCCTTTGACATGTGCCGCTGGACAAGCGCGTTGAATGATTGGCAATCCGATATGGACCGCGACCAGCTACGCATCAAATTGGGAATTTCAAAAATTCAGTGGCGTGAGATCAGCATGAAATTACGCCAACTGGCTGAACAAAACTAATTCTCGTCCGACAAATATTGCAGTGTCATTTTCAACAAGGTCGCCGTTTCAGCGGTGACCTTATATTGATCGGATATCTGCATCCCGGCAACCCAAATGATCTCACCTTGTTCGTTACGAATCAGCGGCCAGGTTTTTCGCGCCCGTTCAGGAATTCCATGGTTGGTCCAATAATCTCCCAGTTTTTGGGTCTTCCCTTTCATCCCGAAAGGTGAAAAAACATCCCCTTCCCTGACGGTGTCCAGCCAGGCACGATCGATTTTATCTCCATCCAGGAAACACACGAATGTGTCTCCGTGAGGAACATCCATTTTGGTGGTCTTCTGACTGGTGATTTGCCATCCATTCCCCAGGTCAGTCACACCGTCCAGTCGGATTTCCCCTTTGCATTCATTTGAAACCTTTGGCCATAATTCTGTTAGTGGAGCGCCTTCACGGCAGACCAGCAGCTCATTATGGTGAACCTTGATCATTTCAATATCAGACAAAAGCAGCAAGTGATTCCTGCCGCTCTTTTTTTCGACAAACTCAAGGGAACGTTCGATCACGTTAAAATCAATGTCACGCAGCGTTTCGTCAATCCTGTGGATTGCCATCCATAAGACTCGTTTTACCAGTGCCGGATGGAATTCCAGCAGCTTTTCTCGATCAATGCGGACGAACTGTGCCCCTTCCTGCAGCAGACAGGTTTTCCATGCAATCTCGGCCTGAAGACTGACAAAATCTTCCTCAACCTGGATCACCTGCGACATGTTCAACAGGCGTTCCTTTACTTCGGGGTTATATGTCTGCAGTTCAGGGACCAATTCCTGGCGGATGCGGTTGCGAAAATAGCGTGTGTCCTTGTTTGACTCGTCATACGACGGAGACAGATCATTCTCGTGGCAATACATCAAAATCTCGTCACGGCCGGTCGTCAATAACGGCCTGACGAGCGGAATGGTATCGCTCCATTGTTTCTGTATGGATCGCATCTGCATGCCCCGCAGCCCGCGGTTCCCGGAACCGCGCAGTAGATGCATTAATACAGTCTCCACCTGGTCGTCGGCGTTGTGCGCCACCAATACCGCCTGGGCTTTGACCCTTTGAGCCTGCTCAAAAAGTCGGGCATATCGGAAATTTCTTGCCGCTTCTTCGACAGATATTTTTTGTTTATTCGCAAAATCCTTGATATCACCCGTTATTACCGTGCAATTTACCTGATGCGCTTCACAATAATCCAGGACCTTTTTGGCTTCATCATCGGCTTCAGGTCTTAATTGATGATTGATATGGGTTACAAAAACCGGAATTCCTGATTTAATTAAAAGGTCGAGCATGCACAAGCTGTCGGGACCGCCTGAAATTCCGGCCATAACCGGATAATCAAAATCGAGCAGGCAATGTTTTTTGAGGATTTTAACAAAAAGTTCCGGGTTCATGAGAAAATTATAGCATCAGAAAAAACGCTCAAAGATTTGCTTGCTTTGAAAATGACATTATGCTAGACTTTTGTGCATAGGGCAAAAGGACATTCTATGACAGAAAAAATCTTGATCGTTGATGATGATGTTGAGACATTACGTTTGGTGGGTTTGATGCTGCAGCGCCAGGGCTATCAGATCGTGGCCGCTAATAATGGGACTCAGGCCATCAGCATGGCTCAAGCGGAGAATCCTGATCTGATCATTCTTGACGTGATGATGCCGGATATGGATGGCTATCAGGTAACGGCCGAACTGCGCAAGGACCCGCAGCTCAACGATACTCCCATCCTGATGTTCACTGCCAAAAGTCAGGTTGACGATAAAGTCACCGGTTATGATGCCGGCGTGGACGATTATCTGACCAAACCGGTTCATCCCGCAGAATTAATTGCCCATCTGAAAGCGCTGTTATCCAGAACGCGCGTAAGACAACCTGTTCCCGAGCCCGTCCCTGCCGGTTATACGGTGGGCGTGATCGGCGCCAAGGGTGGTCAGGGCGCATCCACGCTGGCGATCAATCTGGCCGCCAGCCTTGAAAAACTAACCAACAAAGACGTCATCGCCATGGAAGTTAAACCCGGACAGGGCACTTGGGCAACCGAACTGGGAATATCCTCCAGCGACGGTCTTTCAAACTTGCTTAAACTTAAACCGATGGAGATCAACACTGCCGCTGTGGAAAGGCAGTTGATGTCAACTTCTTTTGGCGTGAAGCTGCTGCTTTCATCCAATTTATCGCTTGATATTGATTACGCCACACTGACTGAAAAAACGTTGGCGATCATTCGCGCGCTGACCCAGTTATCCCCACTGGTTATTCTCGATATTGGCACGTCATTCCTGCCGGGCTTCGAAAAGATTTGCGCGCTGTGTAATAATATTTGTCTGATCACCGAACCAATGCCGAGCACCATCAAACGCACTCGGATTTTATATGAAGAAATGCGTTCAATCGGTTCTGGTTTGGGCAGAGTGAACAATCTGGTGCTTTACAATCGGGTCCGTTCAGAAATCCAGTTATCATCTTCCCAAGTTTCAGAACTCATGGGAAACACACCCATTTCTATGATGATACCCCCGGCTCCTGAATTGGCCTATCAGGTCAGCATCAACCATGCCCCCATGATCAATATTCAGGCTGACAGCCTGGTTGCCCAGCAGATCAATCAACTGGCAAAGACGATCCAAACCCAAATGAATCGATGATACAGTCTTCGTTGGATGAACTTGTTCAACTGGCTGCTGAAATGATCAACAAAGCCCGCTACCTGGTCGTATTTACAGGTGCGGGCATTTCGACTCCCTCGGGAATCCCTGATTTTCGCGGCGAGAAAGAAGGACTTTGGCAGCGCTACGACCCAATGCGCGTGGCTTCTCGTACTGCCTTCGTGCGTACCCCAAACATTTTCTACGATTGGTTCCGTCCCCTTTTTGTAACCTCCTGGAAAGCGCAGCCCAATCCGGCTCATATTGGTCTTGCGGACCTTGAGAAGGCGGGCATCGTCAAATCGCTCATCACTCAGAACATCGACGGCTTGCATCAAAAAGCTGGATCGCGTAACGTGTATGAACTGCACGGTTCAGCCCTGACTTTCAGATGCCCTTCCTGTCGGTCTTTTATTCCTTCTGAAAACGTATTTCAGGAATTTGATTCCGGCACGGAAATCCCTCTCTGTCCGAATTGTAAGACAATCATCAAACCGAATGTGGTCCTTTTCGAAGAACCCCTGCCGGTTGCAGCCTGGCAGGAAGCGGAACAGGAATCATCTAAAGCTGACTTGATACTTGTGATCGGTTCCGCATTGGAAGTCTATCCGGCCTCAACCATCCCGCATAACGCTGCGCAGCGCGGATGTAACTTGATGATCAACAACCTGACCGTTACGCCGTTGAACAACCTGGCCAGCCTCTTCATCCCCCTGGACGCGGCGGAATTCATTCCCAAATTGGCTGAAAAATTGCTCTAGCGAAAAATCTACATTGAGCGGGCCCCGCGCCTGCCGAACTGTCGTTCCAGCAGGTCCACGGATAGATGGATCATGGTCGGTCTGCCGTGCGGACACGTACGCGGTGAAGTACAGGCCTGCAGATCGTCGAGCAAGGCTTTCTGCTCCTGAGTCGACAAGGTTTGTCCGCCTTTGACAGCCATGCGCTTGCAGATGCGTGCAATCAAGCGTTCTTCCATCAAACCCTGCAATGGGGTTTCATCCTCTTCAAAATCCTCAACAATGCAGCGCAACGCCGCCTGTGGATCGCCGTTCATCAGGATCTGCGGGATGGCAGATATTCGGAAAGTATTTTGGCCGAATTCATCGATGCTGAATCCGTAGCGATTTAAAACTTCAAGGCTTTCGCCGATCAGCCGCGCAGACTGCGGAGAGAACTGCACCACCTCGGGATTCAGCAGATTTTGTGAATCGATGCCTTCTGTTTTACCCATCATTTTTTCATAAAGGATACGCTCATGCGCGGCATGCTGGTCGATCAGGTACAAACCGTCCGGGCCTTCTGTGACCAGGTATGTGCCGCCGATCTGTCCGACCAGGCGCAGCAAGGGAATACACCCGATTTCCGGGACTGTTTCCGTTTGGGCAGTTTCCTGCTCCGCCGGCAGCGGATTCTGGAGAGTATCGGCTTTGGCGTCTTCCCAATTCAACCTGGCATTGATCCAGGCCGAATCAGGCTGCCTGTTGGCCGAAGGAGTCTGCCACTGTGCGGGATTTAGCTGCGGTACAGGAGAATAGGCCAGTAACGCCCGTTTAACGGCCCTCTGCACCATGGAGAACAATACGTCCGCGTGTTTGAACCTTACTTCGGCTTTGGCCGGATGCACGTTGACGTCAACATCCTCCGGCGGCAAGTCGATGAACAGCATCGAAATCGGATACCTTCCCACCATCAGGTAAGTTTGAAAAGCCCTCACCAAGGCCGTGGACAATCCAATATCCTGGATCCATCTGCCGTTTACAAAAAAAGTGATCTCACGGCGGTTTGAACGTGTAACTGAAATCGGACTGATATATCCGGTTATCTTTATATCCTCATCTTCAAACAACACTTCAAGCAAACTCTTTGCCAGGCTGTAATCGTAAAGCTGGGCGAGGATTTCTCTTCTATCCCCGTTGCCGGAACTGCGAAAAACCTGCTTTCCGTCCATATCCAGTTGGATGGCCAGCTGCGGATAGGCCATGGCATACCGGGTCACCAGGTTTTCAATTTGCTGTCTTTCCGTCTGGTCTTTTTTCAGGAATTTCAAACGCGCCGGCGTGTTATAAAACAGGTCGCCAACCGAGACAACCGTCCCGACCGGCACACCGGTCATTTCAATAGATACCACCTTACCGCCTTCAACAAGGACCTTCGACCCGTTCTCCTCATGTTCATTGCGTGAGGTCAGAGTCATACGCGAGACGGACCCGATGGATGCCAGGGCTTCACCCCTGAATCCCAGCGTGCGAATATGGAACAATTCTTCCGCGTTGCTCAATTTGCTGGTGGCATGTCTGGTAACGGCAAGTTTGAGTTCGTCCGGGTTGATCCCGAAACCGTTGTCGGAGACTTCAATAAGGCGCTTCCCCGCCTCAACCACCCTGATGGAAACCCGGCTGGCGCCGGCATCAATGGCGTTTTCAAGTAATTCCTTTACAACGGATGAAGCGCGTTCAACAACCTCCCCTGCTGCGATTTGCGAGGCAACTTCATCAGGCAGTATCTTTATCGACATAAGGCTATTATAAATGGAAAACCCCATCTGCATGATTCTCCACGTTTTACGTCACACGATTTATTTTTAAACGGGTATACTTTTCTTCATGTGTAAAAAAACCATCTTTTTTGATCTCGACGATACGCTTTATTTACCGACTTCAGGTATTTGGGAAGCTATTGGAAAACGCATCGAACACTACATGGTTGAAAAACTAGATTTCTCTGTTGAGCAAGCTCCAACTGAGAGACACCGGCTGTTCTGCACTCACGGTACGACTTTGCGTGGTCTCGTGATCGAGTATCAAATCGACGACCTGGACTTTTTGGAATATGTGCATGATATCCCCATTGAAGAATATCTTTCAGAGAATATAGAATTACGCGAGACCATTGCGCGTTATCCGCAGAGGAAGGTGATTTTTACAAACGCGAATACCGGACACGCTGAACGGGTGTTGAACTCACTTGGAATCGCAGATCTTTTTGAACAACTCATCGATATCCGTGCAATTAAACCGTGGTGTAAACCGCAACCCGAAGCTTTTGTCAAAGCGCTGGAATTGGCCTCGGTGGATGATCCGAAGAATTGCATCATGATTGACGACGCCTACCGGAACCTGGTCACCGCCCATGAACTTGGACTTTTTACCGTCCAGGTCGGAGCAAAAACAGCGCTTGATCCGATTGATGCCGCAATATCAAAATTGGAGGATCTTCCTGCAGTTTTGCCTTATTGATCCAAAGGAGGATCATGTTCAGTAACTTGTCTATACTAGGTTGGGTGATCATTATAGGTTTGGCGGTTTTTATTCTGGTTTTAAACCTGGGACTGCTTCTTGGCGTGCGCCAAAAAATGCAAAAGAAACATGAATGGGTGGAAAAAATGACCAATGCCGGACAAGTTTTAAGACATCCTCTCAAGAAAGAAAATGACCGGCTGCAAGCCCTTTCTGACCAGGTTTCCATACTTAAACCTTCGATTGATGAGAACGGGACTATTTCTGAAGAAGTTGATTAAAGTGATTGGCAAGGAGCATGAATGAATAACGATAATCCCGGACGAACTGTCCTTTTAATCCTGACAGTAATTCTATTAATGGCAGGCACGTTTACCGGCGGCGTTCTGGTTGGTTGGAAAATCCCCCAAAAGACAACAGATGAAAGTACAACGCTCGATACGCTTTTTGCACCCTTCTGGGAAACCTGGGATTACGTTCATGATGGATTCGTAGACCAGCCCGTTGATGACAACAAGCTGATGCAGGGCGCAATCAGAGGCATGCTCGAATCACTGGGTGACAAGCATACCAGTTATATGGACCCCGAAGAATATGAAGAAGCAAACGCCCCGTTGGACGGCGCTTACGAAGGCATTGGCGCGTACGTTGACGTGGGCGGTGAGTTTCTGACCATCATCAGCCCCATGCCGGGTAGCCCCGCGGAAGAAAAAGGGCTGGAACCTGGTGACGAAGTTATCAAGGTCAACGGTGAAGACGTCACCGGAGTCGATCCAAGTATTGTGCTGCGCTCTGTCAAAGGTCCGGCAGGCACGGATGTGGTTTTGACCATCCACCGCCCTGAGACTGATGAAACCTTCGATGTGACCATCACCCGCCAACAGATCGCACTGGAGAGTGTCAGCAGCGAGATGCTTGATGGAAATATCGCCTACGTATATATCAGCGTTTTCAGCGACACAACCGGCAAGGAACTTGAGAAAGCGCTGACAGATCTGATGGAACAAAATCCGAAAGGGTTGATCCTGGACCTTCGCTATAACAGCGGAGGGTACGTCAATAGCGCCATAGATGTCATGTCACAGTTCATTGCTGATGGCGTGGTGCTGATCGAACAACAGGGAAACGGCGAAGAGCTTACCTATGATGCTCAAAAAGGCGGACTGGCTACAGAGATCCCTCTGGTGGTTCTGGTCAACGAAGGCTCAGCCTCTGCTTCAGAGATCACCGCAGGTGCCATTCAGGATTACGGACGCGGTACGTTGGTTGGCGTGACAACCTACGGTAAAGGTTCCGTTCAGGCCTTTATCCCCCTGAAAAATGAACAGGGCGCGGTGCGTATTACTATTGCCAGGTGGCTGCCCCCCAATCACCGCCAGATCAATGAGGTCGGACTCACCCCTGATATTGAAGTTCAGATCACCGACGAAGACATTGAGAACGAATTTGATGCCCAATTGCAAAAAGCTATTGAAATTCTTAGTCAGTCTGATTAAAGTATGATATGATTGGCAGGATTAATTTCCGCGGAGTAGTCGGAAATCGATATAAATTGACAGTTATTACAGCAGAGGGTATAATCATCCTTCGCTGAAAACTGAATTGTGGAGAGACCTATGGATATGAACGTTGTGGCGGAATCAGACCGCACAATTGAACCAAAAATGCAATTCTCAGGAAAGGTAGTCAAGACCCGTCTTGCCGGGGCCGTGATCGATATCGGCATTGGCAAACCCGCGGTTTTGCATATTTCACAGGTCGTTGCTCCTGACGGCTCACAGATCAAACGCATCGATGAT
>ENA-OSEO01006194-OSEO01006194.1-sediment-metagenome-genome-assembly--contig:-NODE-6194-length-10911-cov-9.771276_pt1 | contig 10911 bp, 6 predicted proteins | sample MGYA00237883_ERZ534232 | MGnify/ENA metagenome assembly ERZ534232
ACCCTGCCCGCTCGTGCCCCTGGCCGCCTCGCCTTGCCCGTCCGCTATCGGCTTCGCCTCAGGTCATTGCCGGGTAGGCTTGGCTGGCGGGCGAGCTTGCAATGGCAGGCGGGTTTATTTGTTATTTGGTGCTTGTTATTTGTGATTTTATTTATACCATCCTTTCGATCTCTTTCAGCTTTTCCTCTATCCGTTTTTTTGAAACCGGAACCGGTGTTTTAAGCTCCTGGGCAAAAATTGAGACTTTGTATTCTTCGATCAGCCAGAAATAGGCTTCTACGGCTGCTTTTTTTTCTTCAGAGGTTGTTTGAGAAAGCCCTTTCAGGAGCCGATTCAGGCTCTCGGTGAACATCCGGATTTCACTGGCCTTTACCCTGTCTTTTTCAATGTTGTCCGAACCCCGTTCCGCGCGAATCGAAAGGGCCTTCATATATCGGACAAGATGGATGAACCGTTCGGTATCATAAAGATCTATAAAGGTTTCGGGCACAAGTCTGGAAAGCTCGGATCTTAGATCTTTTAGAAATTGCAGCACGGCACTGTTGGTGCTGTGAGCGGTTTCAAGGGCATAAAGCGTGGTTCTGGTTTCGTGATACGATGCCAGGACCGGGAGACTTCGATCCAGCAATTCACGGCCTTCAGTAAGAATGGAAGGCGCGATACATTCGGCATGGGCCAAAAAGGCGTCTTTGGACCGGATGTTTTTTGAGAAAAGTTTTTGAACAATACGATCATACATCATGTCTTCAACAGATGCCGCTCCGCCAAAATAATTGGATATTGTTTCCATATCTTTTGGCAGCCTCAAAGCCTTTTTTAAAAATTTCAGATCTTTTGAAAAATGAAGGGAGAACAGGACGGCAACCCCTTCTTTGTGAGATTCTAAGGCTTTGTCACTGTGTTGAAAGAGGCGCAGATTTACGCTTGTTCCCTTTGGGTCGGCCTTTTGAAGTCCTGGATATACCAGCCATTGCGCCATATTCCTGCCTTTAAGATCGATACGTTCAGGCAAATCCGGAAAATCCCATCGGGTGATACCGGTCCGCTCCCATATTTTTTTTGCTGCATGAATCGCGTTGGAATCAAGCGATTTGTCTTTATCGAAACCGTGGCGGCTTAAGATATTCGGGTCCCTACCGGAAGAGAGTTCTTCTCCGTTCAGGCTTGTAATCGATATTCGCATTTTCAAATGATCCGGCAGAAGATTTTCGGGCCAGGCCGATGAAGGGATATCGATACCGAAACGGGAATACATAAAATTTCCGAGAGCCGTAATCAAAGCGGTGTCGGTTTTGGGCATCTCATTAAGGATAATATCCACCGTACGAGTTACAGGGACCAGTTTTTTTCGATAGGTTTTGGGGAGACCCTTTATCAGAGCGGTTATTTTTTCCCTGTAAAGACCCGGCACCAGCCATTCGAGGGATTCGGAAGGAACGGAACCCGTCATCGAGGCGGGGATGTTAACGGTTACACCGTCATCGATTTTCCCGGGTTCAAAGCGATAAGCACAGTCAAAGCTGAGATTCCCGAGATGGATTCGATCCGGAAAAAGTGACAGCTCTTTTTCATCCGGGTGATATCGGATGGTGTCTTCCGGTTTCATTCGCAGGAAGTGGTCATTTTTCTTTTGCTTGATATACCTGCGCAACGTTCGGATATCGTAACACCCTTGGAGCCGCTTGACGTAAAATTCGAACAGATTCGATTCGCTGACCAGAATGTCCCTTCTCCGAATCCGGTCTTCCATATCTTTTATGGTATCAATGAGATTCCGGTTGTGAATCATAAAGGGGAATTTCTCTTTGACGTCACCCTCGACCAGCGCACTTTGAATAAAAATATCCGTTGCATGGTCAGGATTAATCCTGCCGTAGGAGACCAATCTCCCGGGGATGATGACAAGCCCGAAAAGGCTCACCTGTTCGAATGCCACCACTTCGCCCCTTTTTCTTTCCCAGTGTGGATGGAGATAGGTATATTTGCAGAGGCCGTCCCCCAGTTTTTCCAGCCATGCGCTGTCAATGTTTGCGCATGTCCTGGCAAAAAGGCGGGATGTCTCAACCAACTCGGCCGCTACAATCCACTTCCTTGCGCTGTTGAACAACGCAGATCCCGGGAAAATCATGACTTCTTTCTCTTTTGTCGCCTGAAAGATGTTTTTCTCTTTCTGTACCGCGATGTTTGACAGAAATCCGCTTAAAATGGATTTGTGAACGGCCGCATAAAGACGGCTGAATTCCGTATCCGCTATGGAATTTTCGCTTTTTAGCGGTTGGGGTAATGCGTCCCTTTGAATTCGCGGCTCTGTGGCGGTATTATTTTGATCATCGAGACCGGACGCTTTGAGAACTTCGGAAAGCTGTGCATGGATGTCACGCCATTCTCTCATCCGCTTGAAAGAGAGGAAGCGGGTTTTACAGAATTTTTTTACGCTCCCTGTTGTTTTTTCCTTTTTCAAGATTTGATGATAGTGTTTCCAGATGTTGAGCAGGGTGATAAAATCGGACGAAGGGTCACGGAAAACCATTTGGGCCTGATCCGCTTCCCGGGCTTTTTCAGCCGGCCGTTCCCGCGGGTCCTGAATACTCAGAGCGGAAGCGATGACGGTAACCTCTTCGAGACACCCTTCGGACCTGGCTTCAAGGAGCATTCGAGACAATCTGGGGTCAACCGGGATCCTCGCCATGAGTTCACCTTTTTTTGTAAGAAAAAATCGCTGTTTATTTTTTCTCTTTTGATTCGGTTTCGAAACAATGGCGCCGAGTTCGCCAAGAAGATCGAATCCGTCCCGGATGCTTTTTGGGGCCGGTTTGTCGATGAAAGGGAAATCCGATATATCGCCGAGTTCAAGCGAGATCATTCTCAGGATGACCTCTGCGAGATTGGCCCTTAAAATTTCAGGTGAAGTAAAAAACGGGCGATTTTCGAAGTCTTCTTCGGAATAAAGCCGGATGCATACGCCGTTTTCCACCCGGCCGCAACGACCCTTGCGCTGGTCGGCGCTGCTTTTTGATATGGCGGTCACCGGGAGGGAGGTCGTTCTCGACCTCGGTGCATACCGGGATATCCGTGCAAGCCCCGTATCGATGACATATTTTATACCGGGTATGGTTATCGAGGTTTCGGCGATGTTCGTGGCAACGATGATTTTTCTGTCCGAACCACGCGAGAAAACTCGAGACTGCTCGGAAGCCGCCAGCCTTGCAAACAGGGGTAAAACAACGGTGTTTCTGTAGTTTTTTGACCGGATGAGGTCGCAGGTTTCACGAATATCCTGTTCAGTGGGCATGAAAACCAGGATGTCTCCGGAATCGGTTTTTTTTAAGAGAGCGTCCACTTCGCCGACGGTCATGTCGATATGGGTCTCTTCGTTATTGTCATCGATTTTTGAGTCCACGGGCAAATAGCGGACTTCAACGGGGTACATGCGGCCGGATACTTCGATCACCGGCGCATGATCAAAGGCATTTGAAAATTTTTCGGTATCAATGGTCGCAGAGGTTATGACAACTTTCAGGTCTTTTCTTTGTTTTAAAAGTGTCTTTAGTATGCCCAGGATAAAGTCGATATTCAGGCTTCTTTCGTGCGCTTCGTCCACAATGATGGTGTCATATTCGTTCAGATACGGATCGTTTTGCGCTTCGGCAAGAAGGATACCGTCGGTCATGATTTTAATGAAGGCATTTGGGCTGGTTTTGTCTTTGAACCTGATCTTATAGCCTACCGATCCGCCCAGCGGTTCTCCGAGTTCTTCGGCAATACGCTTTGAAACCGTCATTGCGGCGATTCTTCTGGGCTGGGTGCATCCGATCTTTCCATCGATCCCGCGGCCTGCGGCAAGGCAGAATTTCGGTATTTGCGTGGTCTTCCCGGAACCGGTTTCACCGGATATGATGACGACCGGATGGTTTGAAATTGAATCGATTATTTCATCTTTTTTACTCAGGATGGGGAGGGCGTCGTTGTAGATCGGTTCCGGCCGGTTCGCTTTGCGCCATGCTCTCTTTTTAAGGGATCTTTGGAGCTTTTTCTCAATGCGAATCAGTTTGTTGTTTATCGTTTCGTCAACCGGTATTTTGGCCTTCGACCGTTTGATGCGGACTATTTCACGGCGAATGGTGTGCCTGTCCGTAATCAGGGCTTCCGGTAAAAGCGACTCGATTTTTTTAAACATGTAAGCCCCAGGTTTCACACCCTAATTTTTTATCTAACCTCATAACTCATCCTTGATATCACATTCCAGATTCGAGCTGTTCGAATTTTTTTTCAAATGCAGCCTTTCGCTCTTCAAAGGCGGTGGTGGATTGTTCAAGTTCCTCAAAGAGCGTATCGATGGTTGACCGGCAATCATGGATGGACCGGGAGAGCACACCAATCTTTTCACCATCACCGGACTGTGAGGCAGTCAGTAGATCGGCGTTGAGTTCTTCGAGCCGCTTTTCATGTTTATCGATATTGTTTTCAATAGATAAAATGCGTCGTTCAATGGGTTTAAGCACTTTTGATCGCTCAGCGACAAACTCCGATCGTATGCGTCTTATTTCTTTTTTGGATAACCGGGCACTCGGTTCTTTGTCAGGGGCGTTTTGGGGGTAAGATGCCGAAGTTCCTGTTTCTTCCGCCCATCCATCTTTGTCAAGAAAGTGCTGATAACTTCCTTCAAACACACGAAGACTGTTGTTCTGGAATACGATCAGACGCTCGGCGAGGGCGTGCAAGAACATTTCATTATGCGTGACCATTATCACCGTACCATCAAAACTGTCGATGGCGGCAAGCATCGCATCGCAAGATTCCATATCAAGATGGTTGGTCGGCTCATCGAGAAGCAAAAGATTCACCGGTGTTACGAGAAGCTTGCCCAGAATCACCCTGCTTTTTTCTCCCCCGGAAAGGACACCGACTTTTTTTAAGGCAGCGTCGCCTTCAAACATCATTGCACCGCAAATATTTCTTGCCTGCTGGCGGTCGACCTCCGGGTGCGAAAACAGGATTTCTTCCTCGACGGTTTTTGACCCGTCCAGGTCTTTGACATTGGTCTGTTCAAAATATCCGAGTTTGACGGAGGGGTTAAGCGTGATTCCCCCGCTCTGAGGTTTGAGTAACCCTGATAAAAGCTTTAAAAGCGTTGTTTTGCCTTTGCCGTTCTTCCCGATAACACAAATTCGTTCCTGTGCCTTCGCCGAAAAATTGAAATCGTTGATCAGCGGTTTTTGGGGGGTGTATGAAAACGAGACGTTTTGACTATTCAACACATGCTTTTTGGGAAACGGGATGCTTTTGAAAGAAAAGTCAAGGGTCTTAAGTCTTTCCAGCTTTTCTTTTTTTTCCATCTTGGAGAGTGTCTTGATACGCGACTGAACCAGGTTCGCAAGCCTCGCCTTTGCCCTGAATCTGCTGATAAACAGCTTTATTTCCTTGCGCTGGCGTTCATCATTAAGACGGGTTTTTTCGTAAACTTCTTCGTCCTGGGCGATTTGCGCATAATACTTTTCGGTATTTCCGGGCAGCTTTCTGATTTTTCGACGATGGATGCCGAGGGTGTGTGTGGTAACCTTATCCATCAAGCTTCTGTCGTGGGTGATTATCATCAACTCGCGCGGCCAGCGCATCAGAAAACGTTCAACCCAGCGAATGGAGGTGATGTCAAGATAATTGGTCGGCTCGTCCAAAAGCAGCAGATCCGGTTCGGAGACAAGCACTTTGGCAAGATTCAGGCGAACCTGAAATCCTCCTGAAAATTCTTCAGGACGCCGTTTGAAGTCCTCTTTTGAAAACCCGAGTCCTGCAAGGATTTCTTCCGCTTTCCAGTGGTGGTCTTTTTCGTCTTCACGAAGCCCGGTCATTCCCTCTGCAAGTAACGTTTCTTCTTTGAATTCGAGCTCCTGGCGAACGTAACCGATACGGTAATACTTGGGAATTATGATTTCACCCGAATCCGGGGCTTCCTGGCCGATGATGAGTTTAAACAGGGTCGTTTTTCCGTGTCCGTTTCGGCCGACGACCCCAATTTTTTCCTTGGGATTCAGCTTAAAACTCACGCTGTCAAAAAGAACCTCATCATTGTAGCTTTTTGTCAAATTTTCAACGTTTATCATGTATTACTGCTCGCTGTTTCGTATCTTCTGGTGATATGTTTATCCGCTTCCGGTGGCTTGTCAAAAGCACAAAATTGACAACTAAGAAACTAAAATATTATGTCACGCTTTAAAGTCAAGGCTCATATCGCATTTTATGGAATTTATAACCATCCATAATTTCTTGACAAGAAAAAGATTAACCCATAGTTTGTCCAAAAAAGAATTGCAACGCTTTGAAGTCGCGCACGGAAAGATTGGATGGCTGGGAAAACGGGTATATCACCCTGGAAAAAATAATATGTTTAAGCGCTTGTTAAATTTAAAGATATTTTCTTATATCGGACTTTTGATCGTTAAGATTATAACTTCAACTTACAGGGTTAGAATTGCCAACCCCGAGATAGAAAAAGACATTCTAAAAAGAAAACAGGTCCCGATTTATGCGTCGTGGCATCAAAGATTCTTCCCGGGGATAACATTTTTCGCGACGCGCAAACCTATTTCAATCATGATCAGCCAGAGCAGAGATGGAGAGTTAATTTCCAGAATTGTGAATACGTTGGGATGGTATCCGGTGAGAGGTTCTTCATCAAAGGGGGGGCGTCAGGCATTGAGAGAGCTTCAAAAACGGGTTCGGGAAGGATACAGGGTCGGTCATATTGTCGACGGTCCCAGAGGGCCCCATGGCGTCGTTAAACCCGGCCTGCTTCTCATTGCCCAGGCATCCCAAATGCCGATTGTCCCCGTCATTATCTCTTCTGAAAAAAAATGGGTTTTTAACAGCTGGGACAGGTTTATGGTTCCCAAGCCTTTTTCCCGGGTCATCATCCGGTTTGGGGATGAAATCCGGGTTCCAAAAAACCTGCAACAGTCGGAATTCGAAGAGAAACGGCTTTCCATTGAAAACACCCTGAAGCATCTGTATGTTGAAACGGATGCCATGTGGACATATCCGGCTGAGATCGATCGATTGTTCGATACCCGGCCCCTATAAGCCGGCACCTAAACAATAAACCTAACACGAAAACACGAAATTTTAAAAACACGAAAAAGAACATTTGCTTTATTTCGTGCTTTCGTCCTTTCGAGTTTTCGTGATTGTTTTTTTAATTTTTGCCACAAAAAGCACCACATCGACAACTAAGGAAATAAAATCCGGGGTCACGCTGCGAGGTCAGGGTATCAGGAAGGCGTTTCGTAATAAAAGTTGCGGTTTCTGGACGAATACGGAAAATTCGAAAGTTCCTGAAGGTTTAAACATCCCGGTTCAACGATCCGGACGGTTGTGCCTTGGACGATTTTCGATTGGATGACTTTGGCCCTGATATTTATGCCCAGCAGTTTTGCGATTCTATTGACCTCTTCGACAAATCGGTCATTGTTATGGCTGGTTTCACCCAGCCATCCGCCGGTCTGGTGAACCCTCTGGTGAATCATTTCATGCAAAAGAACATCCCTCACCAATCTTTTGTTTATACGGTGAAGTTCCAATTTGAGACTGTCCGTGGGGTAGATGGGACGCAATAAGTTTTTATGTAAAACAATGAGATTTTCCGTTCGGGAATAATATCCAAGGCTCCTGTCCTTAGGGGTCGCGCCCCAAATAATCTCACCGGCTGTATTTTCTCCCCCGAAAAAAGTTTCATTCAACATTTTCCATTCATCAAAAATCCATGCCCCAAAATCACCAAAATTTTTAACTGCTTCGATTTTTAATTCTGGAAACGTCGACATAAAATTTATTTTATTTGCTTATCTACGAGTTTAATACACGTTAAATCGGATGGACGAGATGTGAGATGGATCATCGATATTAAAAAGCGCGTACTGTATATCTATCCCAGGATAAAATCGGTAATGTACGGATTTTCTTCCATTTCCCTGCCGATGGTGGAAGTCGGGCTTTCTCCGTAATCATGCCCCGGCCAAACGATGGTCTGTTTCGGGAGGACGATGAGCTTTTTCTCGATAGATTCAATGAGCGTATCCAGTGAACCGCCGACCAAGTCCGTCCTTCCCGCCGCACCGACGAAGAGCGTATCACCGCTGAAGAGATTTTCTCCAACCAGATAGCAAACGGATCCCGGTGTATGTCCCGGTGTGTGGATAACCTTGATCTTGAGCGTTCCCACCTCGAGTACGTCTTTGTCCTTAAGTCTGATGTCTGCGGGATCAGCCGGTGTCAGTCCAAGTTCCTGAGAGGATATTTCCCGGATGTCAGGGTCGGTAAAAAATGTGTCGTCGGCTTCATGCATGCATACCGGGACGTTGAGAAGGCTTTTCAATTTATGATTTCCCAATACATGATCGGCATGGCCGTGTGTGTTCAAAATGTATTTTACATGGAGATTTTCCGTTTGAATCACGGCCAAAATTTTGTCCTCATCTCCGGCCGGATCAATGATAACCGCATCGCGGATTTGGGGGCAGGCCACCAGATATGTGAGAACCTGGAACGGTCCTGCGGGAATCTGCTTTATGATTATTCTGTCCAAATGGGGCTACTCTATATACACTTTTTGCCCCGGATATATCCTGCTGCTGGTCGTCAAAAGGTTGATTTGAAGGAATCTTTCAAGGGGCATATTGTGCAACATGGCGATATTGAAGGGGCTGTCGCCGTCTTTAACCATGTAAACTTTTAAATTCTCAACATCGGGGGGTTCATCCTGGTAACCGGAAAGCTTTAAAACCTGGCCGACATGAAGCTGCGTCGTCGACAGGTTGTTCAATTCCTGGATCTTTTTGGTGGTGGTACCGTATCGTTTGGCAATATTCCAAAGTGAATCGCCGCTTTTTACAATGTGACGGGATGGCGGGTGAAGTTCTTTTTTTGGGGATGTTTCCGACATGTAGGTCGTGAATCCCCTTTGAGGTATTTTGAGTTTTTTGCCTGCAACGATATAACTTGATTTTCGCAGGTTGTTGGCGCGCATAATTTTACTCACACTGGTATGATAGCGTCTGGCAATGGTGGAAAGGCTTTCGCCGGGCCTGACCCGGTGATAGACATAGGCAGGTTGCGGCGGATGGGATACCTTTATGTTATCCAGGTTTGCCATTAAAATTTCGCCTTTGCCTGGAGGCACCCTTAGCGGATATATGTCCGGAGGCAGAATTCCGTATCGAAGCTCAGGATTAAGTTCTCTGAGCGTGTTTTCAGCAACACCGATTTCCTGGGCTACATTTTTAAGGTGAACCTGTTTTGAAACCGTTACGTTTTCATATTCTAACGGGTTATCGACCGAAATAGCGTCGAGTCCGTATTTTTCAGGATTGTTGATGATAAAAAGTGTGGCCATGAATCGGGGAACATAGCGAGCGGTTTCCCTGGGAAGGCGTTCGTAAAGATCCCAGAAATTGTCCAAATAGTTGATGTTCTGAGATCTTATGACGCGAAGTACCTGTCCTTCACCGCAGTTATACGCCGCCAGAACCGTTGACCAGTCACCAAAAATTTGATGCAGTTCTTTCAGATATGCGATGGCGGCCTGGGTCGATTTGATCGGGTCGATCCTTTCATCAATGTATTTATCGCGTTTGAGACCGAATTTGTATCCGGTTGATGGGATGAACTGCCAGAGTCCAAGGGCCCTGGCTCTTGAAAGCGCATTGACTTTGAATCCGCTTTCGATTAACGGGAGCCATGATAATTCTGCCGGGATACCGGCCGCCTGGAGTTCGGAAACAATATAGTCGCGATACATGCCGGAACGCTTGTATGAATCTATGAAAAAACTTTTTTCATTGTATTTGGTAAAGAGATCGATTTCGCGCTGAACATGCGTATTCATCACCAAAGGAATGGCCTTGTGATTTCCGTTAACGACAATGTTGCGTGATGCGTAAATTTCAAGAATGCGTTTTGAAATCATAAAACGCAGGTCTTCTTTTTGCTGTATGAGCTTGGGATTGTCCGTGGTATCGGTTTCGAGGATTAACGCGTAAGCCTGGTCCAGTGCGTTCAGCGCGTTCTCAAGTTCTCCTTTTTGCCAAAGGTCCTGTGACGTTTGGCAAAAATCGAGGGCTTCATCAAGGGCGGTTTGTATTTTTTCCCCGGGAGGACCGTCGTTTTCTGAAACAGCCGGATCTTCGGATGAAAGATTTTGGTCCTCAGCGTCAACGGCTTCGGATGAATCCAAAAGATCAGCGGCAGGTGTTGATACGGACCCATCGTCACTGTTATGTGAAACATAATTCTGGTTGTGGCGATCTGAATCCCGGGATGTCTTTGTGTCGTAACGTGCGCTTTCACCTTCCGAAACGTAAGGCTCAGCCGGCGAGACGGGATTTTTTTGGATATTTTGTACGCAGCCGCTTAAGAAAAACAACATGAATACATGCAGAAAAACAACTCTTGATTTTAACAAGATACACCTCAAATGTTTATTGGGTTGATGATGAAGTATCCCTATCGATATTTTAACGGCCTCAAGTCCGATTACACAACATTAAACCTTCTTGTCAAGGTTTTATCTCGTCGATATGAATTAAGCTTTGATTATGGGAAGTTAGGGTAACCTTTTCGGTTCCCTTTTCAAAAAAAAATACGATTCCAATAATTTTTTCTTGCTTTTACGACAGTATATGCTTTTATTGGGAAAATAAGCAAATAATATGCCAGGACAAGGAAAGCGGATCGGGAAGTATTAAATAGTAACATTAATAACAATTAGTTAAAAAATTCTATGGGGATATCAAGTATTGCCTTCCAATGTTTTTCGTCAATTTTTGATCACCTTTTATACCAAATGGCAAAAAATGATCGGGGTATCATTTTTTTAAAAATTAATGAAACAAAGAGTAAATGGCAATAATTATGATATTC